>Ga0180217_1000035_pt1 | contig 291701 bp, 280 predicted proteins | sample eDN3rd37CBELigOP_FD_128521 | JGI IMG/M metagenome (GOLD analysis project Ga0180217, IMG submission 128521) | Enriched Organic Plus compost microbial communities from Emeryville, California, USA - eDNA 3rd pass 37_C BE-Lig OP (version 2) (version 2) ... | reverse complement strand
TCTGGTCGAAGGCATCAACAACAAGATCAAGGTCATCAAGCGGGTGGCCTACGGCTACCGGGACGACGCCTACTTCTTCCTGAAGATCCGGGCGGCCTTCCCCGGACTTGGGTGAAGAACCTTATTTAAGTCGGGGCCTGGGCCGCATTCGGGCGCTTGATCGGCGGCAAAACAAAAACTGGAACAAATAAGCAGGGTGAACAGGAGCACAAGACGCTTCATGTCATTCTCCTCTTTCCAGCAGTGAGACAACGGATATTCGTCCCTGAGTAACTCTCCCGTGCTGCCTAACGCTTGAGTTAAGCCGACCCGCGAAGCGGGTTCGGCTTGGACGAATTGTTAGCCGCGTGCCCAACACCTAATAGATCCACAGATCCCCCTCCTTAGCATCTTTAGGCTCGTCCGGCTGCACGAAGTTCCTTGGCTCCGTGAGCTTATCGAGTGACTGGAGAAGGCCAGGGCCGATTTCCATAGCCCACTCGGACGCTCCCCGGTCAACGTCCGCGCCATGCACCGCAGCGTTCAGCAAGCCAACCATATCGGCAAGCACAGACCTCTGCTCGGAGGTCAGGACTCCACGCTTGTCCAGCTCCCGAAGAATTGAGCCAATGCCCCTTGAGCGCAGAGGTATCTGATGCTGCTCCGCGAGCCTCAGCAGGCGGCGTTCAATTTCAATGCGTAGCCCAGCGAGCGCCAAATTCGGATCCCGGTCTGCAACAAGCTGAAACGAGTGCTCGGGGGATGGACTGTCGGACTCTGCGGAAATGAGCCCCGCGTCTTGGGCGCGGCTTGAGACCTGATACATCTCCTGTAGCTCTACCTTCCAGCCGCCGGGAAGCTCAAGTGATTTAACAAGCGGTGCAAGCCATGGAATGATCGCGACAGCGAGCAACCCGAGCGTAATCGCATCGATCGCAAGACTCGGAAACAGCAGGTGAGCCAAAGCAAGTACGAGTGCCACGAGCGTGACAATACGGCGAACACGCCGCTGCAGCGTCACGGCAGGGCTTTTTTGCTTGGGAGTTTTGGCGGCTGACATGTCTGTTTAGCGGCTAACACCTGAGTTAAGCCGAACCGCGTAGTGGAGCCAAAGGCATGGCAAGCTTTTTCTGCCATGCCTTTGGTGTAACGAAGCGGTTTCGGCTTGAACGAATTGTTAGGCCGCAACCCACGTTAGCGGCCGCCTGGAATTGCAGAGGTTACAGCGCAAACAAGCCCGCCAGAGCACATTGCCACAGCGTAATTGAGCGCGGTTGCTCCCATGCCTTGCCAGAGTTGCAACGTTGCAACAAAGCAGGCAACGACAGCGCAGCCCCACGCAAAGCAGAACAGTAATGTCTTGCCGCCCGCACGCGTGAACAATCGTGTCCCCTGTTTGGCGCGTATGGACGATGATGCGAGCGGGGCTGCAAAGAAGACGAGCGCATACAAGATCGCGACCAAGGCAGCCAATAGCTTTGACGAGCCAAATGCGAAGTAGACGACGGCATACGCCAAAGCTAGAAGGGCGACGAGCAGAAGAAACCGCGGAAGCAGCCGCAGCGTCTCGGTCAGTAGAACCTTGATGGGAATGCTGCGATCTCGCATTTGCGGCCTAACTATAAGTAGCGCTCGAACAGGGCAATATGCGCGGGATACTCCCCCTGCCCCTCCCCTGTGACAAACCAACGGAATCAACGGCTTGGCGAGGACACCCACCCATGCCAGCCCCGCCGAAACCGCGCGATTTGCGGCCGGCGCCTGGCTTATCCGGCGAATGGCGCACTAAAGACCGCCAAGGCCCGCAGCTGCCCGAATATGCACGGCAACATCCCAAGGATGCCCGCGATCCCGGCTGAACGGACGAGGCGGCAGCCCGAGCCGCCTCCGCGCCCGCGGCCCTACCCCGCCGGCACGAACTCCACGGCCGCGGCCGGCTGCAGCCACGGCAGCAGCCAGTGGTCCACCAGCAGGAATGCGAACAGCGCCATCAGGTAGACCACGGAATAGTTGAACACCCGCATCGGGTAGAAGTCGTCCGGCGGGTCCAGCAGCTTCCACGCGTGCCACAGGAACACCGCGCCGAGCACCAGCGCACCCCCCAGGTAGAACAGCCCGCTCATGCCCACCGCCCAGGGCAGCACGGTGGCCACCACCAGCAGCACGGTGTACAGCAGGATCTGCCAACGCGTGTACTCGACGCCGTGGGTGACCGGCAGCATCGGCACCATCGCCCGCGAGTAGTCCTCGCGGCGGAAGATCGCCAGCGCCCAGAAGTGCGGCGGCGTCCACACGAACACGATCAGCACCAATAGCAGCGCGTGCGCCCAGTCCCACGGCCCCTGCATGCCGGTCACCGCGCACCAGCCCAGCAGCGGCGGCGCGGCGCCGGGCACGCCGCCGATCACGATGTTCTGCGGCGTGGCCCGCTTGAGGTACACCGTGTACACGACGGCGTAGCCGATCAGCGACAGGAACGTCAGCACCGCGGTGAGCGCGTTGACCCACAACGCCAGGATCGCCATGGACAGCGCCGCCAGCACCAGCGCGAACGCCAGCGCGCGCGTCGGCGTGATCTGCCCCACCACGATCGGCCGCCACGAGGTGCGCGCCATCTTCGCGTCGATGCGCGCGTCCAGCAGCTGGTTGATCGCCGCCGCGCTCGAGGCCGCCAGCCAGATGCCGAGGAAGCCCAGCAGGCCGCGGCGCAGTTCCTCGCCGTCGGGCAGGCCGTCCACCGCCATCAGGCTGCCGACCAGCGCGGTGAACACGATCAGCGCCACCACGCGCGGCTTGGTCAGGCTCCAGTACTGGCGGGCGACCGAGGCGGTCATGCCGGGCGGGCCTCCGGCGCGCGCACGCGCGACAGCAGCGTCACCAGCACGAACAGCAGCAGCGCGGCGCCGGCGTTGTGCAGCACCGCCACCTTCAGCGGCAGCGCCAGCTTGACGTTGGCGACGCCCAGCGCCACCTGCGCCAGCAGCAGCGTGCCGAGCAGGCCGCCGAAGCCGCGCAGGCCCGGCGAGCGCAGCAGCTTCAGCGCCAGCCAGCCGAGGTAGAGGAACACCACCACGGCGCCGATGCGGTGGCTCACCTGGATGGCGATGCGCGAGGCGCCGTCGAGCACGCCGCCCTCGTAGTCCACGCCGATGCCGCGCCACAGCACGAAGGCCTCGCGGAAGTCGTGCGGCGGCCACCACTGGCCCACGCACTTCGGGAAGTCGGTGCCGCAGGAGAGCGCGGCGTAGTTGGCGCTGGTCCAGCCGCCGAGCGCGATCTGCGCCACCAGCAGCACCAGGCCGACGGCGAACAGGCGCCGCAGCAGCGTCGCGTCGCCCATGCGCACCGGGCGGTCGGTGGCGCGCCACGCCAGCCAGGCCAGCAGCGCGAACGTCGCCAGGCCGCCGAGCAGGTGGCCCATCACCACGATCGGCTTCAGCAGCCAGGTCACGGTCCACATGCCCAGCAGCGCCTGGAACACGATGACCGCCAGCGTCAGCGACGCGATCGGCGGCAGCGGCTGCGGCGTCCACGCCCCGCCCTGCCGCGACCACTGCAGCGCGTTGGCCAGCAGCAGCAGCTCGCCGGCGATCGCGCAGGCCATCGCCGCGCCGTGCATGCCGCGCATGTACAGCGGGATCGAGGCCGCCACCGCCAGCGACGCCAGCACCACGCGCACGATGCCGTGCCGGCGCTGGCGCGCCGCGAGCACCGCCAGCAGCAGCACCAGCACGCCGAGCGTGCCCGCCAGCATCCGGTGCACCTGCTCGCGCCAGGCGCGGGTCGCGTCGAACGGCCGGATCTGCGACGCCACGTGGTCCGCCACCTCCGCCGGCGCCGACGGCCACGCCGCGCGTCCGTAGCAGGTGGGCCAGTCGGGGCAGCTGAGGCCGGCGTTGGACAGGCGCACGAACGCGCCGAACACGATCACGCAGAACGCCAGCGCGCAGGCCAGCCAGGCGAGGCGGTGCAGGTGGCGGTGCGTGGTCGGCTTCTGCGACGGCAGGCGGAACACCACGGGGCGGGGCTTCGGAGTCATCAGATCAGTTTCAGCAGCTTGGCCAGGTCGTCGCGCACGCCGCCCAGGTCGGTCCCGGGAGGGTAACGCAGGATGACGAAGCCGTTGGGGTCCACGACGTAGACCGGGATGCCCGCGCCGCCGGCGCCCGCGCCGGCGGCGACGCCGGCGTCCGGCAGCGCCGCGCGCAGCGCCGGGTCCGGCGCCAGCACGCGCAGGCTGCGGTCCGCGCCCAGCGGCGCGGGCACCGTGCAGCCGGCCTCGGCGCACAGCCACAGCACGTGCACCTTGTCGGCGTTGTGGCCGAACATGCGCCACACCGTGTCCAGGTCGCGCGCGGCCGCCGCGCAGGCGTCGGCGCAGCCGGCGGGCGGCACCGCGAGGATGCGCCACTGCCGCTCGCCCGGGTTCCAGGGGTAGGCGCTGCCGTCGGCCAGGCGCGGCGCGCGCGCGCGCAGGTCCACCGGCGGCTGCAGCAGTTCGCCCTTGTTCTTCATGCCCTCCGGGCGCCAGCCGGAAAAACGGAGCGCGCCGGCCACCAGCATCGAGCCGAAGAACAGGGCGAAGATCAGCAGCAGCAAGGTGCGGTTGCGCCTGCGCAGGGCGTCGGCGTCGTTCATGGGCGGCGTGGCCTGTGGAAGATCGAGCGGAAGGTGAGCACCAGCGCGATGGCGAGCACCGCGGCGGCGAGGCCGAACCACTGCACCGCGTAGCCGCGGTGGCGCTCGGGCGGCAGCGTGTTCGGCAGGATGTCGAGGTCGCGAACGTAGGGCGGCGAGCCGGCGGGCAGCGCCTGCGCCGGGTCGAGCTTCAGCACCCGCGGTGCCAGCGCCGGCAGGTGCAGTGCCTCGCGCAGCGCATCGGGCTGCAGCGCGACCGCGAGCAGCGTGCCGTCGGCCTGCGGCACCGCGGCCGCGCGCACGATGCCCGGCGACGGCGGCGGCACCAGCAGTCCGCGCACCGCGCCCACGCCCTCCGGCACCGGCACGCGCGGCAGCGCGCGGTCGCCCGGCATCGGCAGCCAGCCCAGTTCCACCAGCAGCGGTGCGCCCTCCGCCGGCAGGAACACGCGGTACGCGCGCAGGCCGGGGCGCTCGTCGCGGCCCTGGTTGTCCAGGATCACCGCGGGCAGCCCGGCGAAGCGCCCTTCGCCCGCGACCCAGTCGTAGCCGCGCGCCCGCGCGGGGTCGGCGGCGATCGCCAGCGGATGCGGGGTGCGCGCCTGCACCGCGGCCTCGACGCCGGCCAGCATCGCGGCCTTCTCCCGGCCGCGCTCGAGCTGCCAGAACCCCAGGCGCGAGAACAGCGCCATGCCCGCCAGGGCCAGCGTCCAGCCCACCACGAGATTTCGCCGGGCGGTCACGCCGGCCGGGCCCCCGCCTGCGATAATGCGGCCACTGCGCCGTCCGGGCGCGCCATGCCGACCACCCCGATGAACGACTCGCTGAAGACGCTGCTGATCGTCGCTTTCCTGGTGGTCATCGTCTGGAACCTCGGCGCCGGCCTGTACTACATGCTGGTGGACAAGGGCACCACCAAGCGCACCGTCAACGCCCTCACCAAGCGCATCGCGCTGTCGGTGGTGCTGATCCTGCTCGTCGGCCTGGCCATCTACATGGGCTGGATCACGCCGCACGGCGTCGGCGGCTGAGGCCCCGGCCGCTGCGCCGGGCGCCGCCGGCCACGGCAACGCCCGTTCCCTGTTGCCCGTTCCCTGTTACCCGTTCCCTGTTCCCGCCGCTGCGGTTACAGGACGTAGACGAACAGGAACAGCCCCAGCCACACCACGTCCACGAAGTGCCAGTACCAGGCCACGGCCTCGAAGGCGAAGTGGTCGTCGCGGTTGAAGTGGCCCTTCAGGCAGCGGAACCAGATCACCAGCAGCATGATCGTGCCGAGGGTGACGTGCGCGCCGTGGAAGCCGGTGAGCATGAAGAAGGTCGAGCCGTAGATGCCCGAGCCGAGGGTCAGGTTCAGCTCGGTGTAGGCCTCGATGTACTCGTGCGCCTGGCAATACAGGAAGGTCGCGCCGAGCAGCACGGTCAGGCCCAGGAACACCAGCAGCTGCTTGCGGTGGCCGGCCTTCAGCGCGTGGTGCGCGATGGTGACGGTGACGCCCGAGGTCAGCAGGATCAGCGTGTTGAGCAGCGGCAGGCCCCACGCCGGGATCGTCTGGAAGCTGCCGCCGATCGCGCCGGGGCCGTTGCTCGGCCACGCGGCCGAGAACTCCGGCCACAGCAGGGTGTTGGTCATCACGCCGTCGCCCTCGCCGCCCAGCCACGGCATCGCGTACTGGCGGGCGTAGAACAGCGCGCCGAAGAACGCGGCGAAGAACATCACCTCGGAGAAGATGAACCACACCATGCCCATGCGGAACGAGGTGTCCACCTGCTTGTTGTAGTAGCCGCGCAGCGATTCGGTGACGACGTCGGCGAACCACTTGAACAGGATCAGCGCCAGCACCGCGAGGCCGACGAAGAACATCGGGCGGCCGAAGCTCGCTTCGTTCAGCCAGCTGGCGAAGCCGACCATGGTCAGGAACAGCGCCACCGAGGCGAACACCGGCCAGCGGCTGCCGTGCGGGACGTAGTAGACGTTCGCGTCGTGCGTATGGGAGTCGTGGGCTTGGGCCATGGTCGTGGTTCCGGTACGGAGGCTTGCTGTATGGGGCGGCGTCAGCCGCGGCCCGGAGCGGCGGCGCCGTCGGCCTGGGCCGTGAGCGCGTCGTTCCGGTAGAACGTGTAGGAAAGGGTGATCGTCTTGACGTCGGCCGGCAGCGACGGGTCCACGATGAAGCGCACCGGCATGTCGCGCGACTCGCCCGGCTGCAGCGTCTGCGCGGTGAAGCAGAAGCACTCGGTCTTGCTGAAGTAGCCCGAGGCGCGCGCCGGCGCCACCGAGGGCACCGCGTTGCCGACGATGGCGTGGTCGGCGTCGTTGCGGGCGAAGTACTTCGCCTCGTACTGCACGCCCGGCCGCACCTTCATCGTCGCCTGCTCGGGGCGGAAGGCCCACGGCAGCCTGGAGTTGACGCCGCCGTCGAACTGCACGGTCACCCAGCGGTCATCGGCCGCGGCCCGGGCCTTCGCCTGCGCGTCGGCGGGGCCCTGCTCCAGGCGCACGCCGAACACCTTCTCGCAGGCGATGCGGTACAGCGGCACCAGCGCGAACGTGAACGCGAACGCGCCCACGGCCACGCCCAGCAGCTTCAACGCGCCGGCGCCGTTGCGGTCCATCGCCTTACTCGTAGTCCTTGTGCACGAAGTCGCCGTGCGCCAGGTCGCCGTCGCGGATCACCGGCGGCACGGTGAAGGTGTGGTGCGGGGCCGGCGACGGCACCGTCCACTCCAGGCCCTTCGCGCCCTCCCACGGGCGGTCGGCCGCCTTCGGGCCGCGCTTCAGCGACCAGAACAGGATGGCGAACATCATGAACGGCGTCAGGAACATGCCGAACGCGCCGATCGAGCTGACCAGGTTCCAGTCCGCGAACACCACGTTGTAGTCCGGGATGCGGCGCGGCATGCCGGCCAGGCCCAGGAAGTGCTGCGGGAAGAACAGCAGGTTCACGAACACCACGCTCCACCAGAAGTGGACCTTGGCCCAACGCTCGCTGTACATGCGGCCGGTCCACTTCGGCCACCAGTAGTAGATGGCGGCGATGATCGCGAACAGCGCGCCGGTCACCAGCACGTAGTGGAAGTGCGCGACCACGAAGTAGGTGTCGTGGTACTGGAAGTCGGCCGGCACGATCGCCAGCATCAGGCCGGAGAAGCCGCCGATGGTGAACAGGATCACGAACGCGATCGCCCACAGCATCGGCGCCTCGAAGGTCATCGAGCCGCGCCACATGGTGCTGACCCAGTTGAAGACCTTCACGCCGGTCGGGATCGAGATCAGCATGGTCGCGTACATGAAGTACACCTCGCCGCCCAGGGGCATGCCGACGGTGAACATGTGGTGCGCCCACACGATGAACGACAGGAACGCGATCGCCGCGGTCGCGTACACCATCGCCTGGTAGCCGAACAGCGGCTTGCGCGAGAACGTCGGGATGACCTCGCTGACGATGCCGAACGCCGGCAGGATCATGATGTAGACCTCGGGGTGCCCGAAGAACCAGAAGATGTGCTGGTACATCACCGGGTCGCCGCCGCCGGCCGCGTTGAAGAACGACGTGGCGAAGAACTTGTCGGTCAGCAGCATCGTCACCGCGCCCGCGAGCACCGGCATCACCGCGATCAGCAGGAACGCGGTGATCAGCCAGGTCCAGGTGAACAGCGGCATCTTCAGCAGGTCCATGCCCGGCGCGCGCATGTTCAGCACGGTGGCGATGATGTTGATCGCGCCCATGATCGAGCTGATGCCCATCATGTGCACCGCGAAGATCGCCATCGCCACGTTGGCGCCGCCCTGCAGCATCAGCGGCGGGTACATGGTCCAGCCGCCGGCGGGCGCGCCGCCCGGCATGAAGAACGTGGCCAGCAGCAGGGTGAACGCGAACGGCAGGATCCAGAACGACCAGTTGTTCATGCGCGGCAGCGCCATGTCCGGCGCGCCGACCTGCAGCGGGATCATCCAGTTGGCCAGGCCCACGAACGCCGGCATCACCGCGCCGAAGATCATCACCAGCGCGTGCACCGTGGTCAGCTGGTTGAAGAACTCGGGCTTGAAGTACTGCAGGCCCGGCACCGTCAGCTCCGCGCGGATGCCGACCGACAGCGCCGCGCCGACGATCACCATCAGGAAGCTGAAGAGCAGGTACAGCGTGCCGATGTCCTTGTGGTTGGTCGAGAAGAACCAGCGGTCGACGAACCCGGGCTTGTGGTCGTGGGCGTCGTGTGCGTCGTGGCCGGCGACGGCTTCGAAATGGGTGGACATGGCTTACCTCTGCGGAATGCTGTCGTTGGCGCGGATCAGGGGGCGGCGGCGGCGGTCGCGGCGGGCGCCTTGCGCGCGGCCAGCCAGGCCGCGAACTCTTCCTTCGGCACCGCCTTCACCACGATCGGCATGAAGCCGTGGTCCTTGCCGCACAGCTCGGCGCACTGGCCGCGGTAGATGCCGGGCTTGGAGATGTCGGTCCAGGCCTCGTTGACGATGCCCGGGATGGCGTCCTGCTTCCAGCCCAGCGCCGGCACCCACCACGCGTGGATGACGTCGTCGGCGGTGATCACGAAGCGGATCTTGGTGTCCACCGGCACCACCAGCGGGTTGTCCACCTCGAGCAGGTAGTTCGGCATCTCGCCGGCGGCCGGCACCTGGCCGCTCTGGCGCATGGCCTCGCTGTCGCGGGCGAGGCGGCTGGTGAACGCGACGTCCTCGCCCAGGTACTCGTACTTCCACATCCACTGGTAGCCGGTGACCTTGATGGTCATCTCGGAATCGCGGGTGTCGTACTGGGCGATCAGCTTGGCGGTCGCCGGCCAGGCCATCACCACCAGGATGATGATCGGGACGATGGTCCAGATGATCTCGGCGGTGGTGTTGTGGCTGAACTGCGCGGCCACGGCGCCCTTGGACTTGCGGAACTTCACGATGGCCACGGCCATCGCACCGAACACGATCACGCCGATCGCCACGCAGACCCACAGCGCGAACATGTGCGCGTCGTAGGCCATCTGCGAGGTATGGGTGACGCCCGGGTGCATGTTGAGCTGCCAGCGCTCGGGCGCGGCCGGCTCCACCTCCGGGCTGGCCGCCTGGGCCCACGCCAGCGCGGGCAGCGCCAGGGCGGCGGTGCCGAGCAGGGTCTTCTGCAGCGCTTGCTTGAAACGACCGGCTTTCATCAGTTCGAGCCCCACGTAAGCTTCAATGGCATCAATAGGTTGGCCGGGCCGACACCCGGCTTCCGGAGGCGGAGCCAGGCGGGCCGAGGCCTTGGTATCGTGATCGGGCGCGACTGCGCCGCCGCGGTCGCGAAATCCCCGGAATGGTAGCCCCCCGCGCCGCATTGCGGCAAGCCGAGGCGCCTGCCGGAGCCCGTGCGCAACCGGTAAAATGGCAGGCTTTCCAGCCCCAGGCCGCCACCGGCGATGACCCTCGACCCCACGCCACAGGCGCCGTTGCGCGCCGCCATCACCGCTGCCTGGGCGCGCGACGAGGCCGAGCACGTCGCCGGGCTGCTGGCCGTCGCCCGCGCGCCCCGCCCCGGCTGGGGCGAGGCCGACCGCGCCGCGGTCCAGGCCACCGCCGCCGACCTGGTGCGCCGGGTCCGCGCCCGCGCCGCCGACCAGGGCGCCATCGAGGCCTTCATGCGCCAGTACGACCTCGGCAGCGAGGAAGGCGTGCTGCTGATGTGCGTGGCCGAGGCCCTGCTCCGCATCCCCGACGCCGGCACCGCCGACCGCCTGATCCGCGACAAGCTGGGCGAGGCCGACTGGGGCCGGCACCTGGGCCAGTCGGATTCGGTGCTGGTCAACGCCTCCACCTGGGGCCTGATGCTCACCGGGCGGCTGGTGGAGCTGGCCGACGAGACGAAGCGCGACGTGCACGGCGCCTTCAAGCGCTTGGTCGGGCGCGTGGGCGAGCCGGTGGTGCGGCTGGCGGTGCGCCAGGCCATGCGCATCATGGGCCACCAGTTCGTGATGGGGCGCACGATCGGCGAGGCGCTGGCGCGCTCGCGCAAGGGCGGCAACGCCGCGTTCCGCTATTCCTTCGACATGCTGGGCGAGGCCGCGCTGACCGCCGCCGACGCGCAGCGCTACCTCGGCGCCTACCGGATGGCGATCGAGGCCATCGGCGGCAGCGGCCCCGGCGGCGCCGGCGGCGGCTGGAACGGCACCGACGTGTTCGCCGCGCCCTCCATCTCGGTGAAGCTGTCGGCGCTGCACCCGCGCTACGAGCACGCCAAGCGCGAACGCGTGCTCGCCGAGCTCACGCCGCGCGTGCTCGAGCTGGCGCAGCTGGCGAAGCGCTACGGCATCGGTTTCACCATCGACGCCGAGGAAGCCGACCGCCTGGAGCTCTCGCTCGACGTGATCGCCGCGGCCTACGCGGATCCGTCGCTGGACGGCTGGGAGGGCTACGGCCTCGCGGTGCAGGCCTACCAGAAGCGCGCGCCCTACGTCATCGACTTCATCGCCGACCTCGCCCGCCGCCACGGCCGCCGCATCCCGGTGCGCCTGGTCAAGGGCGCGTACTGGGACAGCGAGATCAAGCGCGCGCAGGTGGACGGCCTGCCGGGCTACCCGGTGTTCACGCGCAAGCCCAACACCGACGTCAGCTACCTGGCCAACGCGGCGCGGCTGCTCGACGCGGGCGACGCGGTGTACCCGATGTTCGCCACCCACAACGCGCACACCATCGCCTGCGTGCACCGCATCGCGGACGGCCGCCCGTTCGAGTTCCAGAAGCTGCACGGCATGGGCGACGACCTCTACGCCGAAGTGATCCCGGCCGACCGCCTCGGCGTGCCCTGCCGCGTGTACGCGCCGGTGGGCTCGCACGAGGACCTGCTGCCCTACCTGGTGCGGCGGCTGCTCGAGAACGGCGCCAACTCCAGCTTCGTCAACAACATCAGCGATCCCACGGTGCCGGTGGAGGCCCTGGTGCGCGACCCGGTCGAGACCGTCGCCGCCTTCGCCGCCGGCCCCGGCATCCCGCATCCCCGCATCCCGCTGCCGCGCGAGCTGTACCGCGCGCAGGGCCACGACAGGACCAATTCGATGGGCATCAACCTCGCCGACGACGCACAGCTGCGCGAACTCGCCACGCGGATGGCGGCCGCCGACACGCGCGACTGGCGCGCGGCGCCGCTGGTGCCGGGCGCCTCGCCTTCGGCCGGCTGGCTCGACGTCACCAACCCCGCCGACCGCCGCCAGGTCGTGGGGCAGTGGCAGCCCGCCGACGCCGCGGTGGTGGCCAAGGCGCTGGACAACGCCGTCGCCGCGCAGCCGGCGTGGGACGCGCTGCCGGCCGCTTCGCGCGCGGTGATCCTGGAGCGCGCGGCCGACCTGCTCGAGCAGCGCATGCCGCAGTTCATGGCGCTGTGCACGCGCGAGGCGGGCAAGACCCTTCCCGACGGCGTCGCCGAAGTGCGCGAGGCCGTGGACTTCCTGCGCTACTACGCCGGCCAGGCGCGCGCGCTGTTCGGCGCGCCGGAGCAGATGCCCGGCCCGACCGGCGAGGCCAACACGCTGCAGCTGTGCGGCCGCGGCGTGTTCGCCTGCATCAGCCCGTGGAACTTCCCGCTGGCGATCTTCACCGGCCAGGTGGCCGCGGCGCTGGCCGCGGGCAACGCGGTGATCGCCAAGCCGGCCGAGCAGACCAACCTCACCGGCTTCTACGCGGTGAAGCTGCTGCACGAGGCCGGCGTGCCCGAGGCGGTGCTGCAGTTCGTGCCGGGCGACGGCGCCACCGTGGGCGCGGCGCTCACCGCCGACCCGCGCATCGCCGGCGTGGCGTTCACCGGTTCCACCGACACCGCGCGCGCCATCAACCGTGCGCTGGCCGCGCGCGAGGCCGGCCCGATCGCGGTGCTGATCGCCGAGACCGGCGGCCAGAACGCGCTGATCGCCGATTCCTCCGCGCTGCCCGAGCAGCTGGTGAAGGACGCGCTCGCCTCCGCGTTCACCTCGGCCGGCCAGCGCTGCTCCGCCGCGCGCGTGCTGTACGTGCAGGAGGACATCGCCGACAAGACCATCGCGATGCTCGCCGGTGCGATGGCCGAGCTGAAGGTGGGCGACCCGGCCGACCTCGCCACCGACGTCGGCCCGGTGATCGACAAGGACGCGCTGTGCCTGCTCGAGGAACACGCCGAGCGCATGCAGTCGGGCGCGAAGCTCATCGCGCGCGCGCCGCTGGACCCGGACGCCACCGCGCACGGCACCTTCTTCGCGCCCTCGGCGTGGGAGCTGCAGTCCATCGGCCAGCTCACCCGCGAAAACTTCGGCCCCGCCCTGCACGTGATCCGCTGGAAGGCCGGCGAGCTCGACCAGGTGGTGGATGCGATCAACGCGACCGGCTACGGACTCACCCTCGGCATCCACTCGCGCATCGACGCGACCATCGAGCGCATCGTCAAGCGCGCCAGGGTCGGCAATGCCTACGTCAACCGCAACCAGATCGGCGCGGTGGTGGGCGTGCAGCCGTTCGGCGGCCAGGGCCTGTCCGGCACCGGCCCGAAGGCCGGCGGCCCGCACTACCTGCCGCGCTTCGCGACCGAGAAGACCGTGACCATCAACACCACGGCGGCGGGCGGCAACGCCTCGCTGCTGACGCTCGGCGACTAGCGCGCGGCGATGGCGCTCCCGGGGGAAGGCGTCCAGCAAGCCCTGCTCACCGACCTGATGCTGGCGGCGGTGCTGCTGGCGCTGTTCCTGTACGTGGCGCGCGTGTCGCGCGGCGTGCGCGGCATCGCGGCCTGGGGCGCGATGCACTTCGCCTACACCCTCGGCACCACGCTGCTCGACGCGATCTCGGTGGGCTTCGAGGCCTCCGGCCGCACCGGCGCCGCGTCGCTGGCCCTGCACGCCGGCGTGGCGCTGGCCTGCGCCGGCCTGATGGGCCTGGCCTGCGCGATGGCCGCGTTCGTGCACCAGCGCCCGCTGCCGCGCCGGGAAGCCGCGCTGGTGCCGCTGGCCGCCGCGGCCGCGCTCCTGGTGTGGCCCTTCGACGCCTCGCGCGGCGCGCAGACGGTGGTGCTGAGCGTGGTGGAACTGCTGGCGCTGGCGCTGCTGGCCTGGCGCCTGCTCGCGCTGCGCGACGCGCCGGAGCGGCTGCCCGCGCGGCTGATGGTCGCCTGCTGCCTGGTGCTGGCGCTGCTCTACGGCAGCGCGGTGCCGGGCTGGCCGCACGGCCGCTTCGGCCTGCCCGATGCGTGGGTGAGCGCCGACGTCTCGCTGTGGTTCATCCTCAACTTCTGCATGCTCATGCTCGCCAGCTTCCGTGCCTCGGCCGCGCTGCGCGCGAGCGCGATGGTGGATCCGCTCACCGGCGCGCTCAACCGCCGCGGCCTGGAGGCGGAGCTGGCGCTGCGCGCCGACGCGCTGCCGGTGGGCGCGCCGCAGGTGGCGGTGATCGCGATGGACATCGACCGCTTCAAGGCCATCAACGACCGCCACGGCCACCGCGCGGGCGACGAGGCCCTGCAGGCGCTGGCCGCGATCGCGCGCCGCAAGCTGCGCGGCGACGACCTGTTCGTGCGCGTGGGCGGCGACGAGTTCGTGGCGCTGCTGCGCGGCGCCAGCGCCGATGCGGCCGCCGCGACCGCCGAGCGCATCCGCACCGCCGTGGCCGCGCACGCCATGCATGCGGGCGCCGTGCCCGGCGACGTCACCATCAGCGCCGGCGTGCACGCCGCCACGGGCGTCGCGGCCTCCGGCTGGGGCTTCGCCGACTTCGACGCGCTCGCCCGCGCCGCCGACGCCGCGCTGTACCGCGCCAAGCAGCTGGGGCGCAACCGCGTCGAGCGGAGCTAGGTGGCCCGGCTGGATCCAGCCCCTGCGTCGACGCAGCAGACGCGCAAGGCAAAGCAGACGTTCCGGCTTCCACCTGCGAACAATGTGGCGAGCCTGTGCCATGCCCTGTCTGGGCGGCATATTGAGGCGACTTTGCTGCTACCGACAGTAGCATCCGTAAGCCGAAGTACTCTCAAGTGGACGCCCATCAAGACGCCGTTGTTCAGAAAGGGAACCCTTTGCGACCCTCTAGCAACAGGAATCGAACGGATCGCACTTAACCAATCGATGCGCGTCTTGTCACCCAGGCAGCCAGCCGCGATCCGTAGCCAGTATCAAATCGTCGTCCCGGTCCATGCCCCCCGCAGGATGCGCACTCGAAGCAACGCAGCAAGAATCGGTTTCATGCACAAGCCTCAATGACAAGTCTGGCAGCCAATTCCTTCAACGCCACGCAGCGAAGACCACAGGGATTTCGCGCATCTTGCGCAGGTCAGCCACCAAACGCGACGATCATAAGCGGAAAGAGAAAGCCCACCGAACGGCGGGCTTATTGGTATCGAACATCGATTATCTCCACCCCTCAGCGTTCTGAACCTGTGGCCAGATAACTGCGCCAATTTTTTGGCCCTCACAATCAGCCGTACTACATGCCTGAATAGAGCTCAGGTTCGCCGAGAATGCCGCTCCTACAGGATCAGCCCCCTTCGGCGGGGAGAGCATCCGCAAATCACACGACCCATCCGACTTTAATCTCACGACCAGGCTATTCCATTCCTCTTCATTCCACACATATCTGCGATCAATCGAGATCAACTCGATTTCGTCTGAAAGGCCAACGCGGCAGCCCGCAGGCTCCAAGATTACCGCAGGATGCTCCTTCCAATAATCACCCCGCATGGTCCAAACACTACGATACCCCGGTACTCGGCTAGGCTCATTTTTGATTACCACATCATCTTTATATATGCACCAAACCGGCATCCTTATCTCGCATTGCTGCTTAGGCGCAGCTGCTGCCATCGCAACGACATCACCCCCAGCCGACACTTCAAGCAGCAAGTAAAGGACAGCACTTAGCATGATCAGCATGCTCCTGAGGCAGCATCAACAGAAATTGGACAAATATTCGTGTTGCTTGGCGCATTAATTATTTCGTTCAGCGTCTGAGAGTTTGCAGGGCCGCCGTAATCCTGCATCTCGTTATTACCTGGGCCAGGAGATGTCACCGGCTGGCCATCTGCGCCAATTCCACCAACATACTGATCTCCAGCACCAGCAACATGGCCAAATTCATGGCTCACGACGTTCGCACCTGATGTTGGATTAAGCGTAACAACGTCGCCACCAATCCTATTAGTCTCTTCCCTTTCAGAGCGAGTAACGCCTTGCGCCGTTGGTATCACCTTCAGAACTGTCTCCGCATTAGGATCATGCACGGCCGTGGCAGTCACCTGAACAGTTACCCCGTTTATGTCGACACTTCCGGAAAATTGTTTTGCAAACCGAGCTTCAATGTTGGAGGTCGAAGTAACCAATTGGGCCTGAGAACTATCAACTCGGTATGTGACAACGAGTGAAACCTGATCAGGCGCCGTCCAAATCAACACCCCACGCCTACCATCAGGATCCGTGAAGCGATATGGATTGTTATTCGCATACCGATACCGATGGAATGCTCCAATCGGATCGCTGTACGCCGTAACGGGATCGACCGACAAGAACCTCGAGATCTCCGGATCGTAATAGCGCTGCTGCATTTGTGCAGGTAATTCCCGCACATTAAACCCATCTATTTGCAGCCATCGACATTCTTTCATCGAATATCGCCGCGGTACTCTTAATGTTGGCCAGGCGGCTTGCTCATCCTGAACATCGTCGCCACCAAGCTGCGGGGCGCCGAACCCGCCAGCGCATCAATCGGAAATTGTTGGATGAAATCTTAGGATCACTTTCCCATTCCGAATGAGGCCAAAATAGTAAACATCCGAGACCCCCTTGATGCCTGTGCAATTGACCGAACGCAACTCATCACCATCTTTCATATCGGTGCGTATTGCCTGCCACTCAGGATTGCTGCCTGGATCCGGATTGCCTAAAAGTTCCGACAATCTTTCCATTTCGCTCACGCTAAGAGGCACAGAAACCGTGCAAGGAGCAAAGCCAAGTCGTACAGCAGCGGCTCTCGATTCCAACTTTGGGCCTATCTCAGCAGATGCACAGCCAAACAATAGAAGCGCTGCTGCCGACAGTGTCCCCGCCCGGCAATTTTGAGAGCCTATTAAGGCACGGGCACTATTTAATTTCATCGGAGGCCTCGTTAAATGGAGCTTGGTGTTTCATAAGATAGTAAGAGTTCGCCCATCCGAAGTTTGGCACTCCAACTCCGGAGTATCCGCCATGCAGCGCCTCATGCCCAAAGATCTGCCCAACGTCAGCGGTGCTTCCATCTCTCCAAAACGTAATTGGCCCATTAGAGGGGGCGCCGGTGCCAGTCGAAGGCACGTCTGCTTCATATCTGTATCCATTCTGATCTTTGGGGGAGTTGCCCGCCTCGGCAACGACAAGCATGCTCTCCATCGCTTTGACGATCGCTGAAGAACTGACGGTTTGATCTGCCTGTTCCCTGGTAATCGGCTTGCCCTCCTTGTCTTTTCCATACTCATCAAAAGTGCACGAGTTCTTTCCGTCGACGGTACTGCACTTCCGGCCATCAGGGTCCTTAAAGCGATATGGATTCTCATTGGCATACCAATACCGATTGAACGGCCCCTTCAACGCCGTCACCGGATCCGTCGACAGGAACGCCCCGATTCCCGGGTCGTAATAGCGCTGCTGCATGTACACCAGCCCGGTGGCCGCGTCGGCGACGTGGCCGGTGAAACCGGGGCCGTCGGCGAGCACGGCTGGGTCGAGCTGGCGGCCGTAGGGCTCGAACTCGCGGCGCTGGATCACGGCGCCGTTGGCGTTGGTCATCGCCACCGGCGTGCCGAGGGCGTCGGTGTGGTAGTACACGATTTCCTGGGCCTGCACGGCGCAGAGGCTGGCGCCGAGCAGCAGCACCGCCGCCAGGGCCGCCTGCGCGCGGCGGCCCATGCGAAGGATCGCGTTCATCGTCTGGAAGCTCATCCCTGTTCTCCTAGAGATTCAGCGGGTCGCTCCAGGCCGGGGACGAAAAACCCCGCGCGAGGCGGGGTTCTTCGTATCGGCGAGCCGACCATGGGCCGGCTCGATGGGCGGTGGATCAGAAGCGGTACTGCGCGGAGACGCCGAGCAGGTCGGCGTGGCCGGTGAAGCTGCCGCTCAGGTGCGAGCCGCTGGCCGAGGTGGTGTTGACCGTCGGCTTGTCGATCTGCACGCGCATGTAGGCGGCATCCACGCTGAAGCGCGGCGAGGCGTTCCAGGTGAGGCCGACGGTGTAGACCATGCGGTCGTTGTCGGGCAGGCGCGGGGTGCGGTCGGTGTCGTTGGTCGGGGTCTCGTCGTAGCCGATGCCCGCGCGGAAGGTGAGCGCATCGCTCATGTCCCACTCGGCGCCGAGCGAGTAGAACCAGGTGTCCTTCCAGTTGAACTCCTCGCGGCCGAACACCGCGCCGCCCTTGCGGTAGATGTCCACCGACTTGAGCGAGCTCCAGCCGGTCATCTGCGCGTCGGCCAGCAGGCGGAAGCCCGGGCGCACGTCCCAGCGCACGCTCACCGTGTCGGTGGCCGGAGTGTCGAGGTTGGCCCAGATCTCGCCGTCGTCGTAGGTGTGCACGTCCAGCGCGCCGAACGTGGCGGCCACGCTCGCCGGCTTGTCGAAGGTGCCGTCGCCGGTGAGGGTGTGGTGCACCTCGGAGCGGTGCGCGTAGCCCAGGGTCACGTTGTCGCTGGCCTTGAACTGCATGCCGAGCACGAAGCCGATGTCGGTGTCGGCGCCGGAGATCTCGACGCTGCCGTCCTGCGCCTGCGGGTGGAACGGATACGCCGGGTTGAAGCAGTTCAGCGGGTTCTGCGCCGCGCACAGCGCGGTGCCGAAGTCGATGGCCTTGGACAGGGTCACGTCCGCGCGCTGCACGATCACGCCCGCGCCCAGCGAGAAGCGGTCGCTGAAGGCGATCGCCGCGGAGAGCGTGAGGTCCACGATCTTCACGTCGGAGGTGATGGCGTCGTAGCGGCCCACCCAGGTCGGGTCGTATTCGGTCTTCAGGCCGAACGGCGCGCTGACGCTGGCGCCGAGGGTGACCGACTCGAGCGCGCCCGACAGCGGGAACACCGCGGCCAGCGCCGGCACCGGGGTCGGATCGCCCGGGTCGCCGCCGTCGCCGCCGGTGAGCGGGCCGGCCGGCGCGCCGAGCGCGGTGGTGCCGCTGCCGTCGAAGTCGGCGGTGAGGTCGATCACGGTCACGTCGGCCTGCAGCGTGGTCTGCTTCAGGTTGACCATCGCCGCCGGGTTGTTGAGCACCACCGAGGCGTCGCCCCAGGCGACGGTGGTGCCGGCGTTGGCGCGGCCCAGGTTCTTGACGCTGTTCTCGCGGATCTGGAAGCCGGAGGCATCGGCCTGGCCGGCGGCCAGCACGCCGGCGACGCCGAGCGCGAGAGCGGTGAGGGTGAGGCGGGAAGCGGTTTGCATCGTGTCGTTCTCCGGCGCTGGGCCTGGTCGTTGGTTGGTGTTGCGTGGCGGTTTCCGTGTCGTGCGCGGGACGCCCGACGTACGACGGCGTATGCACTATAGCGGCAATTTAACCGAACGGTAACGTGACGTTCGGCCCCGTACGGCACTTTCGATGCTGCATTGCAGCGCCACCGGCGTGCTGCATTGCAGCACCGCGCGCCGCGCTCAGAACCCGCGCTCGCGCCGCAGCCGCCGCGCGATGCCCGCGCGCACCACCAGCGCGAACAGCACGCCGAACAGGAAGCCCGCCACGTGCGCCGCCCAGGCCACCGCGCCGAAGGCCGGGCCCACGTAGGCGAACACCACCTGCAGCAGCGCCCACACCCCGATCAGCAGCGAGGCCGGGGTGCGCACGAACTGCAGGAACAGCCCCAGCGGCAGCACCACCCCCAGCCGCGCCCGCGGGAACAGCGCCAGGTAGGCGCCGATCAGCGCCGACACCGCGCCGCTGGCGCCGATCACCAGGTGGTCCGGCCCGGCCACCGCCAGCACCACCGCCAGGTTGGCCACCGCGCCGCCGAGCAGGAACAGCACCAGCAGCCGGCCCGCCCCCATCACCCGCTCCGCCGGCAGGCCGAAGATCAGCAGGAAGACCAGGTTGCCCAGCAGGTGCGCCCAGTCCGCGTGCAGGAACAGCGCCGAGAACAGCTGCACCCAGCGCCCGTCGAACCACAGCGCGTGCCAGGTGCCGGCGATCGCCTGGCCGCCGGTGAGCGCGCCCCAGTCCAGCAGCCAGGCCCGCCGCCCCGCCGGGGCCAGGGTGCTGGCCCACAGGAAGGCGCCCCACAGCAGCGCGAACAGCAGGGGCGTGGCCCAGCGGAGGTGGGTGTGCTGCCTGGTCGGGATCGAGACGAACAAGCAAGATTTCCTTTCGTCGCTTGCGCTGGCGCATATCCATACCACGTTGCGCACGCCGGTACCGCTACCACGCTTGCGCGCAGCGCTTTGACCATTGCTCACGCGCGAAACGCTGCGCTATGTTCCGCTCGCACGGCAGGATCGCCGTGTGCAGTACAGGGGAAGGACGCCTTGGAACTCACGCAACGCATCCGCATGGCGAGGCGCCATGCCGGCATTTCGCAGGCGGGCCTCGCGCAGTACGTCGGCGTGCATCGCAGCGCGGTCAGCCACTGGGAGTCGAACAAGCCCAAGCGGCCGAACATCGGCCACCTGCTCGCGATCGCCGTGGCCACCGGCGTGCAGTTCGAATGGCTCGCCACCGGGCGCGGCACGATGCTGCTGTCGTCCGCTTCGGCGGTGTGCGAGCCGGGCCATGCCATCGTGGTCGAGGACGCGCGCGAGCTGGAACTGTTGCGCGCGTTCCGGGAAGTGCCGTTGCAGTCGCGGCCGGTGCTGGTGGAGCTCGCGCAACAACTCGCGCGGCAGCGCGAACGCCGCAGCATGGGCGCGGCGAAACCGACGACGCTGATGCACGCGTTGCGCCTGCGGATCGGCGACGACCCCGGGCCGGTCCTGTAGGCGCGCGTGCGCTGCGCGCCGGTCAGCGCGCGGCGCGCAGCCGCTTCAGTTCCGCCAGCGCCGCCTGGATCGGCGCGTCGCCGTCCAGCACCTCGCCGGCGTTGTCGCCCGGCAGCGCGCCCTCTTCCTCGCTGCGCAGGTGGCCCGGCAGGGCGGCCTCGGTGACCGCCGCCTGCGCGTGCGCGTGCGTGCCCTCGGCAGCGTCGGCGCCCGCCGCGGCTTCGCCCTCGGCGTGCAGCACCACGTCGGGCGCGATGCCCAGCGCCTGGATCGACTTGCCGCTGGGCGTGTAGTAGCGCGCGGTGGTGAGCTTGACCGAGTCGCCGTTGTCCAGCGGCAGCAACGTCTGCACCGAGCCCTTGCCGAAGGTGCGGCTGCCGACGATGCGCGCGCGGCCGTTGTCGCGCAGCGCGCCGGCCAGCACCTCGGCGGCGCTGGCGGTGCCGGCGTCCACGATCAGCACCAGCGGCGCCCCCTTCAGGCGGTCGCCCGGGGTGGCGGCGAAGCGCGTGTCGCTGGCCGGTGTGCGGCCGCGGGTGCTGACGATGTCGCCCTTCTCGAGCAGGTCGTCGGCGATCTGCACCGCGCTGACCAGCAGGCCGCCGGGGTTGCTGCGCAGGTCCAGCGCCAGGCCGCGCAGGCCGCCGGACTGCTTCTGCAGGTCGGCGAGCACGCGCTCGAAGTCGGCGGCGGTGTCGGCCTGGAACGCGGCGACGCGGATGTAGCCGTAGCCCGGCTCGAGCAGGCGCCCGCGCACGCTGGCGATGCGGATGGTGTCGCGCACCACCTCGACCTGCAGCGGCGCGTCGGCGCCGGCGCGCTCGATGGTGAGCACCACCTTCGTGCCGGGCTTGCCGCGCAGCGGGCCCATGCCGTCGCCGCCGGGCTGCAGCGGCTTGCCGTCCACGGCCACGATCAGGTCGCCGGGCTTGATGCCGGCGCGGGCGGCGGGCGTGCCGTCGATCGGCGCGATCACCTGGATGGTGCCGTCGGGCTGCGGCTGCACTTCCACGCCGATGCCCTCGTAGGCGCCGCTGGTCTCCTCGCTGAAGGCCGCGGCGGCGTCCTTCTCGAAGTACACGCTGTGCGGGTCGAGGTCGAGCAGCAGGCCCTTGATCGCCGCCTGCATCAGCGCCTTGTCGGCCACCGGGTCCACGTAGGCGTCGCGCACCGCGTTGAACACGCCGACGAAGCGGCGGATCTCGGCCAGCGGCACTTCGGTGGCCGCGCCCTCGCTGGCGTCGGGGTCGTCCGCGGGCGGGACCTCGAGCGGCGCGTCGGCCTCGGCCGGCTCGGCCGGTTGCGCCTGCTGGGCACGGGCGGGCGACAGGGGCAACGCGAGCAGCGCGGCGAGCAGCAGGATGTGGGGGTGGCGCATGGAACGGCTCCGGCAGGCACGGCGGACGACAGGGGCGCCAGCATCGCACGAGGCGCCCGGCGCCGTCCTCACGCCTACCTGAGCCACACCTTCGGATCCACCGGATCGCCGTCGCGGCGCAGCTCGAAGTACAGCGCCGTGGGCCCGGCGGTGCCCGAGTTGCCGACGCTCGCGACCGGATCGCCGCGCTTCACGCGGGCGCCGGCGTCGCGCAGCAGCGCTTCGTTGTGCGCGTACAGGCTCATGTAGCCGTTGCCGTGGTCGATGATGAGGATGAGGCCGTAGCCGTTCATCCAGTCGGCGAACACCACGGTGCCGTCGGCCACCGCCTTCACCGGCGTGCCGGCCGCGGCCCCGATCAGCAGGCCGGAACTGCGGCCGCCGTCGGGCAGCTTGCCGCCGTAGCCGGCGAGCAGGTTGCCGGAGAGCGGCCAGTTCAGGCCGCCCACGCGCAGCGCCGGCGCGGGCGGCACGTCCGGTGGCGCGGTGCGCGGCGCGGGTTTGCCGGCGGCCCTGGCTTCGGCGGCCTCGCGCGCGGCGCGTTCGGCGGCGGCACGGCGCTCGGCCTCGGCGCGCGCGGCGGCGGCGCGCAGCCGCTGCAGCAGCTTCTTGAGCCCCGCCACGTCGCTGCCCAGCGCCTGCTCGCGGCTGCGCCGGTCCTTGTAGCGCTTGTCGAGCTGGGCCACGGCCTCGGCGCGCGCCTTGCGCTCGGCCTGGAGCTTCGCCAGCTGCGCGCGCTGCCGTTCGCGGGTGGCGTCGAGCGCGGCCTGTTCCTCGGCGATGCGCTGCTCGACCTGGCGCAGTTCGTCCAGGCCGGCGGTGAGCTCGGCGATGCGCTTGCTGCGGTCGGCCTGCAGGTAGCGGTGCCAGGTGAGCATGCGCGCCGCTTCCGCCGCGGTGTCCTGCGCCAGCAGCAGCTTGAGCGGCGCGGCGTTGCCCAGCGTGTAGGCCGAGCGCAGCAGCGCGGCCAGCTGCGCGCGCTGTCGGGCGAGGCCTTGCTGCATCCCGTCGCGCTGGCGCTGCAATGCCTGCAGCTGTTCGCGCTGCTGCGCGAGCTTCGTTTCGGTCTCGTGCAGCGCGCGGCTGGAGGCGGCGAGCTTCTCGTCGAGGCTGCGCAACTCGCGCGAAGCGGCGCCGCGCTGGCCTTCGATCTTCCTGCGCTCGGCGGCGACCGCCTTGAGCTCGCGCTGCGCCTGGTCGAGCTTGCGCTGCGCGTCGCTGGCGTCCTGCGCCGGCGCGGCGCCGGGCAGCACGAGCAGGGCGAGCAGCGCGAGCGCGGCGATGCGCATCAGCCGCCTGCGTCCTCGAACAGGCTGCGGCCGGTCATCTCGGCCGGCCTGGGCAGGCCGAGCAGGTCCAGCAGCGTGGGTGCGACGTCGCGTAGCGCGCCGCCGGCGCGCAGCGTCGCGTCGCGGCGCTCGCCCACGTACAGCAGCGGCACCGGGCCCACGGTGTGCGCGGTGTGCGGCTGGCCGGTGGCGGGGTCGCGCATCATCTCGAGGTTGCCGTGGTCGGCGGTGACCAGCAGCGCGCCGCCGGCGTCGCGCACCGCCGCGGCCACCGCGCCGAGCGCGGCGTCCACCGCCTCGGCGGCGCGGATCGCGGCCTGCAGGTCGCCGGTATGGCCGACCATGTCCGGGTTGGCGATGTTGCACACGATCGCGTCGTAGCGCCGGGCGCGGATCGCGTCCACCAGCTTCGCCGTCACCTCCGGGCAGCTCATCTCCGGCTGCAGGTCGTAGGTGGCGACCTTCGGGCTCGGCACCAGGATGCGCTCCTCGCCCGGGAACACCGCCTCGCGGCCGCCGCTGAAGAAGAAGGTGACGTGCGCGTACTTCTCGGTCTCGGCGATGCGCAGCTGGGTCAGGCCGTTGTCCGCCAGCACCTGGCCGAAGGTGTGCGCGAGGTCGTCGGGACCGAAGGCCACCGCCGCCGGCAGCGTGGCGTCGTACTCGGTGAGGCACATGAAGCACGACAGCACGGGCCGCCGCGCCTGGAAGCCGTCGAAGCCCGGCGCGACGAAGGCGGCGGTGAGCTGGCGCGCGCGGTCGGCACGGAAGTTCATGAACACCACCGCGTCGCCGTCGGCCATCGGGCCCGCGCCGTCGAGCACGGTGGGCGCGACGAACTCGTCGGTCTCGCCGCGCGCGTACGCGGCCTCGAGCGCGGCCAGCGCGTCCGGCGCGCGCTGCGTGGCCTGCGCCTCGACGATCGCGTCCCAGGCCAGGCGCACGCGGTCCCAGCGCTTGTCGCGGTCCATGGCGTAGTAGCGGCCGCCGATGGTCGCGATGCGCGCGTTGCCCAGCGCGTCGCACTTCGCCTGCAGCCGCGCGAGGCTGGGCTGCGCGGATTTCGGCGGCATGTCGCGGCCGTCGAGGAACGCGTGCACCGCCACCCGCGGCACGCCGGCGCGCGCGGCCAGGTCCAGCATCGCGAGGATGTGGCGCTCGTGGCTGTGCACGCCGCCGGGCGAGAGCAGGCCCATCACGTGCAGGGTGCCGCCGGCGCCGGCCGCGGCGCGGCAGGCGCGCAGCAGGCCTTCGTTGGCGAAGAAGCTGCCGTCCTCGATCGCCGCGTCCACGCGGGTCAGGTCCTGGTAGACGATGCGCCCCGCGCCCAGGTTCATGTGCCCGACCTCGGAGTTGCCCATCTGCCCGTCGGGCAGGCCGACGTGGCGGCCCTCGGTGTGGATGAGGGTGTGCGGGCAGGTCGCCAGCAGCGCCCGCCAGTGCGGCAGCGCGGCCTGGGCCAGGGCGTTGTCGGCCGGGTCCTCGCGGTGCCCCCAGCCGTCCAGGATCATCAGGACCACGGGTTTCGGTCGGGAGGCGGTCGGGCTGGGCAAGGCGGTGCTTCCTGGAACGGCGTACGCTGCGATTCTACCGGGGACGCCCGCGTTAAACCGTTTCCGCCCTGGCCGCATCCTTGCGTTTACACACCCGAGTCCATGGAAGCCCCCCGATGACCCCGACCGCCTCCCGCAGCACCCGCACCCACAACCGCCGCGCCATGCTCGCCCTGGCCATGGCCGCCGTGCTGTGCGCCGGCGTCGCCGCCCCGGCGTACGCGCAGCAGGACATCGACAAGATCAACGGCAGCATCACCGCCGAGGCCGGCCAGCGCTACGGCGACCTGGAGACGGTGAACGGCAGCATCCGCCTCGAGGACGGCGCCGTCGTGGACGAGGCGTCCACGGTCAACGGCAGCATCCAGGGCGGCGACAAGGTCACCGCGGGCGACCTCGAGACCGTCAACGGCAGCATCAAGTTCGGCCGCGACGCCCGGGTCGACGACCAGGTCGAGACCGTCAACGGCGGCATCTTCTTCGATCGCGGCAGCACCATCGGCGGCATCGCCAACGTCAACGGCAGCATCGGCATCGTCGGCACCGTGGTGGAAGGCAGCATCGAGACCGTCAACGGCGACATCACCGTCGGCGCCGACTCGCACGTGAAGGGCCGGATCCGGGTCGAGAAGCCGAACCAGAACGGCTTCAACTGGAACTGGAAGAAGCAGCGCCCGCCGCGCATCGTCATCGGCCCGAACGCGGTGGTGGACGGCCAGCTGGTGTTCGAGCGCGACGTGGTGCTGTACGTGCACGACAGCGCCCGCATCGGCAAGGTCATCGGCGCGACCGCCAGGCGCTACTCCGGCGCCACCCCGCCGGCCGAGTAGCGCCGACCCACGGTCGGCTGCGCGCAGGGCCGCCCCACGGGTCGGCTCCACGGGGTAGCATCGGCCCTTTCCATTCCGGGAAGACGCCGATGCACCGCCCCCTCGTCCTCCTCGCCGCCACCACGCTCGCGCTGGCCGCCTGCCAGCGCGGTCCGGCCGGCGACAGCAGCGAACCCGCCGCCGCGCCGGCCGCGGCGCATGCCTTCCAGCCGGGCATCGACCCCGGCGATTTCGCCGAGCACGTGAAGACCCTGGCCTCCGATGCGTTCGAGGGCCGCGGCCCCGGCACGCCCGGCGAGGACAGGACCGTCGAGTACATCCGGGCGCAGATGCAGCGCATCGGCCTGCAGCCCGGCAACCACGGCGAGTGGTTCCAGACCGTGCCGATGGTCGAGACCACCGCCGCGCCCGGCACCACGCTCGCCATCGACGTGCGCGGCAAGCGCCACGTGCTCGAGGCCGGCGACGACATGGTGGTCGGCACCCGCACCGGCCAGCCCGAGGTCAGGATCGACGGCAGCGAGCTGGTGTTCGTCGGCTACGGCGTCAACGCGCCCGAGCGCGGCTGGAACGACTACGAAGGCGTGGACGTGAAGGGCAAGACCGTGGTCGTGCTGGTCAACGATCCCGGCTTCCACGCCAACGACGCCTCGCTGTTCGAAGGCAAGCGCATGACCTACTACGGGCGCTGGACCTACAAGTTCGAGGAGGCCGCGCGCCAGGGCGCCGCCGCCGCGCTGATCGTGCACGACACCGCGGGCGCGTCCTACGGCTGGGACGTGGTGAAGAACTCCTGGTCGGGCGTGCAGTACGACCTGCCCGCTTCCGCGGACCCGGCGCCGCGCCTGCCCGCGCAGGGCTGGATCACCGGCGAGGCGGCGAAGGCGCTGTTCGCCGACGCGGGCCTGGACCTCGACGCGCTGCGCGCCGCCGCCAACAAGCCCGGCTTCAGGGCCGTGCCGATGGACGCGAAGCTGTCGCTGGACCTGAAGAGCACGATCGTCGAGAAGTCCTCGCGCAACGTCGTCGGCCTGCTGCCGGGCAGCACCCGCCCGGACGAGGCCATCGTGTACATGGCGCACTGGGACCATCTCGGCAAGCACGACGACGAGCCGGGCGACAACATCTACAACGGCGCGGTGGACAACGCGACCGGCGTGGCCGGCATCCTCGAGATCGCCGAGGCCTTCGCGCACCAGGAGCCGAAGCCGGAGCGCTCGGTGCTGTTCGTGGCGGTGACGCTGGAGGAATCCGGCCTGCTCGGCTCGGCCTACTACGCCGCGCATCCGGCGATCCCGCTCGACCGCACCGTCGCGGTAGTCAACATCGATGCGATGGGCGTCTCCGGCCGCACCCGCGACATCACCGTGGTCGGCATGGGCAGCTCCGAGCTCGAGGACATCCTCAGGCCGATCGCCGAGGCGCAGGGCCGCACGCTGCACGCCGAAGCGCATCCGGAAGCGGGCGGCTACTTCCGCTCCGACCACTTCAGCTTCGCCAAGGCCGGCGTGCCGGCGCTGTACATGGACGGTGGCGACGACCTGGTGGACGGTGGCACCGCCGCGGGCGAGGCGGCGGCGAAGGACTACGGCCAGAACCGCTACCACGCGCCCGGCGACGAGTACGACCCGAAGACCTGGAAGCTCGACGGCACCATGCAGGACCTCGAGGCGGAATACGCCGTGGGCCGCGAGCTCGCCGCCTCGACGCAGTGGCCGAACTGGTACGAAGGCAACGCGTTCAAGGCGCTGCGCGATGCGCAGCTGGCCGGCCGCCCGTAGAGCCGACCCATGGTCGGCTGACACCAGGCCCGGGCAGGGATGACGGCACCGGGATCACGCCGCATCGCGGCCATCGCCATCGTCGCCGCGCTCGCGCTCGTCGCGTGGCGGCTCTGGCCCGATGGGGGCGGGCCGGATGCCACGGCGCAGGCGCGCGCGGCAGCGACGGCAAGCGATCGGGGCCCGGCGCCGGCGATGCCCGGGCCGTCGCCCAGCCGGTCGCGCGCGGCGGCGCCCTTGTCCGATGCAACGCAAGGCGCGTTCGAACGGATCGCCGCCGCGGACGACGATGCCGCCTGCGCGAAGGCGTCCCGCGGGCGCCTGCAGGCGATCCGTTCCGCGCTCGACCCCGCACGCTCGGCCGAAGACGCCTTCGCGCACGCCGTGCTGGGCGAACTGCTCGCCCTGGGCGCCAGCGGCCCTGGTGCACCCGACGCGCTGCAACGCGCCGCGCAGGACGCGACGGCATGGCAACGCCTGGCGCGTCGCTGGCCCGGCGACCTCGACATCGCCTGGCGCGCCGCCACCACCTGCTTGCCGCGCCTGGGTTGCGACGAAGACGCGGCGCTGCGGCACCTGCTCGCGGCGGAAAGCGACAACGCCGCCGCCTGGCTGCTGGCGATGCGCGCCGCCTGGAACCGCGGCGATCCGGTCGCCTACGACGCGGCGCTGGCGCGCGCCGCGGCCAGCCCGCGCTACGCGCCGCGCACGGGCAGCGTGTTCCTGCGCCTGCAGCCGCTGCTGGCCGCGGCGCCGTTGCCGTCGACATGCATCCGCGCCGATGGCGCCGCCGCGCTGTCGGCCTCCCTTGGCCGCGCGGCGACGGCGGAGGATTGGGCGGGCGTCGAGGCCCTGTCCATGGAATTCGCGTTCGGCAACGCCTTCGACTACGGCTCGCTCTCCGGCTGTGCCCCGTCGGGCACGGACATGCCAGCGCGGCGGCGGGGCGACTGCATCGCGGTGCTGTCGTGGCTGGCGGACGGCGACACGCTCGTCGAACGCCACATCGCGCTGCCGCTGCTGGTCCGGCTCGGCGGCGACACGCCGCAGGGCCGCGCCTGGCGAGAACGCTACCGCCAGCTGCTCTATCTCCGGCAGCAGGTCCCGCCGCGGGGCCTGTTGCCCGGCGAACCGGCGCGGCTGCTCGCCATCGGCGAGGTGGAGGCCTTGCGCCAGCAGGCGATCGCCCAGGGCGCCTGGCCACCTCCCGCGGACTGGCTGCCCGCGGATCCGCGCCAGCGCATGCTGGTCACGCACGGCCGGCTGCCGCCCGGCGTGCGTTGAACGCGCCGGGCGCGCCGGCACGGCTCACCCGGGATTGCGGCGGCCGGCGCGGCGCTCGAGTCGCCCGAGCACGACCAGGACCGCGATCGTCAGCACCGTCACCCCGAGCGCGAGCAGGTTGGCGTGCACGCCCGCGGCGATGCCGATGGTCGCCGCCATCAGCAGCGAGGCCGCAGTGGTGAGGCCTGCAACACCGTCGCGGCCGCCGCCGCGGCGGAAGATCGCGCCCGCGCCGAGGAAGCCGACCGCGGCGACCACCGCCGAGATCAGGCGCATCGCGTCCAGGCGCAGGATGTCGTGCCCCGTGCGCGCCACGTAGTGGTCCGCGAGCAGGTCGCCCAGGCCGACCAGCAGCGCCGCGGCGCCGGCCACCAGCATGTGCGTGCGGAAGCCGGCGGGCCGGTCCTTGATCTCGCGCTCCAGGCCGATCGCGCCGCCGAGCAGCATCGCCCACGCCACCTGCAACAGCACCGCGGCCTGGTCGTGCCAGCCCTCGCGCGCGAACCCGCCGATCCACTCGTCCATGGCCGCAGCCTGCGGCCAGCCGCGTCACCGCGACGTCGAGCCGGCCCACGCTCGGCCGCGTCCCAACCCCTCAGGCCGCGACCAGCCGCACCCGCGCGAAGTTGCGCTTGCCCACCGCGAGCAGGCCCTCGAAGCCCGGCGCGAACACGCGCTGCGGATCCTCGACGACTTCGCCGTCTACCTTCACCGCGCGCTCCCTGAGCTTGCGGTTGGCCTCGGAGTTGCTCGGCGTCAGCCCGGCGGCGGTGAGCAGCGCGGCGATGCGCAGGCCTTCCGGCGGCACCGGCACGTCCTGCAGCGGCAACTGCGCGGTGTCGCCCTCGCCGCGCACCGCGGCGTTCCAGCCGGCCACCGCCTGCTCCGCCGCCGCGGCGCCGTGGAAGCGCGCGGCCAGTTCGCGCGCCAGCCGCAGCTTGACGTCGCGCGGGTTGAGCTGGCCGGCAGCGACATCGGCCTTGAGCTTCGCCGCCTCGGCGATGGAGATCTCGAAGCTGAGCAGCTCGATCCAGCGCCACATCAGCGCGTCGCCGATCTTCATCGCCTTGGTGACGATGTCGATCGCCGGCTCGTCGATGCCGATGTAGTTGCCGAGCGACTTGCTCATCTTCTGCACGCCGTCCAGGCCTTCCAGCAGCGGCATGGTCAGCACCACCTGCGGCTTCTGCCCGTAGTGCTCCTGCAGCCCCCGGCCCATCAGCAGGTTGAACTTCTGGTCGGTGCCGCCGAGCTCGACGTCGGCCTGCAGCGCCACGGAGTCGTAGCCCTGCACCAGCGGGTAGAGGAACTCGTGGATCGCGATGGACTGCTGCGCCGCGTAGCGCTTGGCGAAGTCGTCGCGCTCGAGCATGCGCGCCACGGTGTGCTGGCCGGCGAGCCGGACCATGTCCGCGGCCGTCATCTTCCCGAACCACTCGCTGTTGAAGCGCACCTCGGTGCGCTCGCGGTCGAGCACCTTGAAGACCTGCGCCTCGTAGGTCCTGGCGTTGGCGAGCACGTCCTCGCGCGAGAGCGGCTTGCGGGTGGCGCTCTTGCCGGTGGGGTCGCCGATCATCCCGGTGAAGTCGCCGATCAGGAACACGACCTGGTGGCCGAGGTCCTGGAACTGGCGCAGCTTGTTGAGCAGCACCGTGTGGCCCAGGTGCAGGTCCGGCGCGGTGGGGTCGAAGCCGGCCTTGACCCGCAGCGGGCGGCCCGCCTTCAGCCGGGCCTCGAGTTCCTCGCGCTTGAGGATTTCGTCGGCGCCCCGGGCGATCAGGGCCAGGGCGGAATCGGTGTCGGCGGGCTTGGACAAGGCGGCCTCGGGGCTGTCGGCCGGCACGGAGCGTGACGGCGGTCGGGTTTCGGCGTTAAAGGCGGGTTAAAGCGTGACTGAGGCAAAAATCCATCCGCTTCAAGGGTTTGACGCATGGACCTCGCGCGACTATGGTACCCCGCTTGACGTGTCCATCACATCGGACCGGGGGGAACCGATGGCCAATCCGACGAGCCAGCCGACATGACCAGCGCGCCGGAGAGCCGCAGCAGCCGCCGGGCACGCCTGGACAAGCTCCGCGAGGCCATCCTGCACCGCAAGGTGCTGGCCCACCGCGCCACCGAACCCTTCCAGGGCCGCTGGACCCGCCGCCAGTGGGCGCACGCCAGCCTGTTCGCCACCCTCGGCTTCCTCGTCGCCGCGCTGGTGCCGGGCTTCTCGGCCCCGCCCGCCGGCACCGCCCAGGCCGCGCTGTCGTCGCCGCGCACCACCCTCGCCCTGGCGCTGCCGGCCCTGCCGCTGCACCACCGCGCCGAGGTGGACACCTGGCAGACCCTCACCGTCGAATCCGGCCAGACCCTCGGCGACCTGTTCGAGCAGGCCGGCATCGCCACCGCCACCATGCACAAGCTGCTCGGGGCCACCTCCGACACCGACCGCCGGGCCTTGGTGCGGCTGATGCCGGGCACCGAGATCGGCTTCGACATCCCGGCCGAAGGCCAGCTGCGCGCGCTGCGCTTCGACCGCGACGAGACCCACCGCGTGGTGCTGCGCCTCGACGGCGACCGCGTGGACCAGCAGGTCATCGAGCGCCCCACCGAGGTGCGCACCGTCGTCGTCAGCGGCGAGGTCGGCAAGTCGCTGTTCTGGTCGGCGCGCCGCCAGGGCCTGCCGGGCCGCACCATCAACCAGCTCACCGACGAGATCTTCAAGTACGACATCGACTTCAGCTCCGACGTGGTCGCGTCGGACCGCTACAGCGTGGTCGTCGAGCAGATCTGGCGCGAAGGCGAGCTGCTGCGCACCGGCAACATCCAGGCCGCCACCTTCACCGTGCGCGGCAAGCCGCACTCGGCGTTCCGCTTCGAGCACGACGGCAAGGCGGAGTACTACACCGCCGACGGCCATCCGCTGAAGAAGGCCTTCATCCGCATGCCGGTGGCCTACACCCGCATCAGCTCGCGCTTCACCAGCGCGCGCAAGCACCCGGTCCTCGGCCGCGTGCGCGCCCACCAGGGCGTGGACTTCGCCGCGCCCACCGGCACGCCGATCATGGCGGCGGGCAGCGCCCGCGTCGCCTTCGTCGGCTGGAAGGGCGGCTACGGCCGCACCGTGATCCTCGACCACGGCCGCGGCTACACCACGCTGTACGGCCACATGTCGCGCTTCGGCAAGGAGCGCGTGGGCCAGCGCGTGGCCCAGGGCGACGTGATCGGCTACGTCGGCTCCAGCGGCCTGGCGACCGGCCCGCACCTGCACTACGAATTCCGCGTCAACGGCGTGCACCGCAACCCGCTGTCGGTGACCATGCCGCCGCCGGAGCCGCTGCGCGGCCCCGCGCTGGCCCAGTTCAAGGCGCAGACCGCGCAGGTGCTGGCCAAGATCCGCGAGGTCGAGCGGGTCATCTACGCGGACGCGGCCGACGCCGCCGACGCGCCGCGCAAGGCCGACAAGAAGGCCTGATCCCGTGGAGCCGACCATGGGTCGGCCCTACAATCCGCCGATGGGCGACCTGTTCATCGGCCTGATCTCGGGCACCAGCGCGGACGGCATCGATGCCGCCCTCGTCGACTTCGGCGACGGCCGCCACGGGCGGCTGGTGCTCGGCCGTACCGTGCCCTGGGACCCGGCGCTGCGCGCACGGCTGGTCGAACTCGGCCAGGGCGGCGACTGCACGCTCGACGACCTGGGCCTGCTCGACGCGCAGGTGGGCCTCGCCTTCGCCGACGCCGCGCTGGCGCTGCTGGCGGACGCCGGCGTGGCGCCCGGCGCCGTGCGCGCGATCGGCTCGCACGGACAGACGGTGCGGCACCGCCCCGGGGCGCCGATTCCGTTCACCCTGCAGATCGGCGACGCCAACCGCATCGCCGAACGCACCGGCATCACCACCGTCGCCGACCTGCGCCGCCGCGACGTCGCCGCCGGCGGCCACGGCGCGCCGCTGCTGCCGGCGCTGCACGCGGCGCTGCTGTCCGATCCCGCGGAGCCGCGCGCGGTGCTCAACCTCGGCGGCATCGCCAACCTGACCCTGCTGCCCGGCGGCGGCGGCGCGGTTCGCGGCTTCGACACCGGCCCCGCGAACGCGCTGCTCGACGCGTGGTGCGAGCGCCACACCGGCCACGGCTACGATGCCGGCGGCGCCTGGGCCGGCGCGGGCGCGCTCGACGAAGCGCTGCTCGCGCGCCTGCTCGACGAACCCTGGTTCGCGCAGCCGCCGCCCAAGAGCAGCGGCCGCGAACAGTTCCACCTCGGCTGGCTGCAGGCACGGCTGCGCGGCGGCGAGGCACCCGCGGACGTGCAGCGCACGCTGCTCGAGCTCACCGCGGCGAGCGTGGCCGAGGCCCTGCGCCTGCAACAACCCGGGACGCGCCGCGTGCTGGTGTGCGGTGGTGGCGTGCACAACCCGCTGCTGCTGGAGCGCCTGCGCGCGTGGCTGCCGGGCGTGGCGGTCGAGTCCACCGCGGCGCACGGCGTGGACCCGGATTTCGTGGAGGCGATGGGCTTCGCCTGGTTCGCGCGCGAGACCCTCGCCGGCCGCCCCGGCAACGTGCCGAGCGTCACCGGCGCGCGCGGGCCGCGCGTCCTCGGCGCGATCCACCCAGCCTGATCAGTCCTTCGGCGGTTCCACCTTGCCGACCGAGGCGAAGGTGCTGCTCGGGATCTGCTCGAGCGCGGCGATCGCCGCGCGCAGCGCTTCGTCCTCGTCGGTCTCGAGCGACTGCGGCACCTCGCTTTCGAGCGCGATGAGCCCGCGCTCCACTGCGCGCCGCAGCGCCTCGCTCTCGCTCCACCCGCGGCGCCCGGCCAGCTTGCGCAGCCGGTCGGACAGGATCGGATCCATTGCATCGAGCGTGAACGGTGCCATCGGTCGTTCCCTCCAGCCGTCCCCCCGTGCCCTACGCGCCCTGGCGCCCGCCGATGCGCGGCCACAGCCACGCGAACAGCAACAGCGTCGGCACCACCGTCAGCGCGCTCATGGTGAAGAATGCCGAATAGGACGACGCCTCCACAATGTAGCCCGAAACCCCGCCGGCGAACTTGCCCGGCAGGTTCGCCAGCGACACCAGCAGCGCGAACTGGGTGGCGGTGAAGTTGCGGTCGGTCAGCGCGGACATGAAGGCGATCAGCACCACGCCCGCGAAGCCCTGGAACAGGTTGTCGGCGGCGATGGCCGCGTAGAACGCCCACAGTTGGCCCGGGTAGTGCGCCATCAGCAGGAAGGCCAGGTTCGACAGCGCCACGCCCAGCGCCGCCACCAGCAGCATGCGCCGGTAGCCCGCGGCCGCCACCGCCACGCCGCCGAGGAACGCGCCGGCGATGCCCATCCAGATGCCGAACAGCTTGGACACGGTGGCGATGTCGGCCTTGCTGAAGCCCGAGTCCAGGTAGAACGGACCGGACATCACCCCGATCACCTGGTCCGGGAACTTGAACAGGCCCACGAACAGCAGCAGCACCACGCCCAGCGCCACGCCGTTGTTGCGGAAGTAGCTGGAGAACGGCTGCCAGAACGCGCCGAGGAAGTCGATGCGGCGCACCACCGTCGCCTCCGGCGCCACCGGCTCGCGGCAGGCCAGCGTGGTCGCGACCGGCAGCAGCATCAGCGCCGCCATCCACAGGTAGGACGCGCGCCAGCCGTCGAAGTCGGCGATGTACAGCGCGCCGGCGCCGCCCACGATCAGGCCGAAGCGGTAGCCGAGCGTATACGTGGCGGCGAGCGCGGCCTGCGCCGGGGGCGGCGCGACCTCGATGCGGTAGGCGTCCACCACCGAGTCCTGGGTGGCGCCCGCGAACGAGCCGACCAGCACCCACGCCACCAGCCCGCCCACGCCGAGCTCCGGGCGCATCAGCGCCAGCGCGGCCAGGCTGGCGGCCACCAGCAGCTGCGAGGCGAGCAGCCACGAGCGGCGGCGGCCGAGGAACGCGGTGGGCGGGAACGGATAGCGGTCGATCAGCGGCGCCCACGCGAACTTCAGCAGGTAGAAGAAGCTCGCCAGGCTGATCAGGCCGATGCTGCCCAGGTCCAGGCCGACGTCGCGCAGGCGCGTGGACAGGGTCATGGACGCGATCAGCAGGAACGGCAGCCCCGAGCCGAAGCCGAGCATCAGCATCGTGAACGCCGAGGGCGTGGCGAACGCGCGGCGGATGCCGTGCCAGCCCTTGTACGAGGTTGCCTGCGCGGTGTCGCTCATTCGGCGTAGTCCACGGTGAACGGGGCGTGGTCGGAGAAGCGCGGCCTCGGCGCGATCGAGCAGCCGCGCAGGCGCGCGCGCAGCGAGGGCGTGCAGAACTGGTAGTCGATGCGCCAGCCCACGTTCTTCGCGCGCGCGGCGCCGCGGTTGCTCCACCAGGTGTAGTCCTGGCCTTCCGGATGCAGGTGGCGGTAGGCGTCCACCCAGCCGTGGGTGTCGGTGCCGGCGCACAGGCCGTTGAGCCACTCGCGCTCGGGCGGCAGGCAGCCGGAGTTCTTCTGGTTCGACTTCCAGTTGCGGATGTCGAGCTCGCTGCGGACGATGTTCCAGTCGCCGCACAGCACGTAGTCGCGGCCGCTGGCGAGCCAGCCGTCGAGGATCGGACGCAGCCACGCCATCACCTGGAACTTGAAGCCCTGGCGCAGCTCGCCCGAGGAGCCGGACGGGATGTACAGCGAGACCACGCTGAGGTTGCCGAAGCGCGCCTCGATGTAGCGGCCTTCCTCGTCGAAGGCCTCCCAGCCGAGCGCGGTGCGCACCTCGTCCGGCTCGCGCCGGGCGTAGATGGCCACGCCGCTGTAGCCCTTCTTCGTCGTGGCGTCGCGGAACCAGGCCTTGTAGCCGGCCGGCACGAACTCCGGCGTGGCGAGCTGGTGCTCCTGCGCCTTGGTCTCCTGCACGCACAGGAAGTCGGCGGCCTGCCCGGCGAACCAGTCGAAGAATCCCTTGGAGGCGGCCGAGCGCAGGCCGTTGGCGTTGAAGCTGATGATGCGCAAGCGGGCGGTTCCCCGGAGGCCGCGACGGGGTGAGCCTACCCCAAAAGATGCACAATTCCGCAATCCCGGGCCGGAAAGCACGCCATGCAGCCACACCGCCGCCGCTTCCTCGAACTCGCACTGCAGGCGCAGGCCCTGCGCTTCGGCGAGTTCACGCTCAAGTCGGGCCGCGCCAGCCCGTATTTCTTCAACGCCGGCCGCTTCGACTCCGGCGCCGCGCTCGCCACCCTCGCGGCCTGCTACGCGGACGCCGTGGACGCGGCCGGGGTGCGGTTCGACTGCCTGTTCGGCCCGGCCTACAAGGGCATCCCGCTCGCCGCCGCGCTGGCCTGCGAGTACGCGCGCCGCGGCCGCGACCTGCCCATGGCCTACAACCGCAAGGAGGCCAAGGACCATGGCGAGGGCGGCACGCTGGTCGGCGCGCCGCTGGCCGGGCGGCGGGTGCTGGTGGTGGACGACGTGATCACCGCCGGCACCGCGATCCGCGAGGCCCTGGCCGCCGTGGGCGGCGCCGGCGGCACGGTGGCGGCGGTCGCGATCGCGCTCGACCGCCAGGAGGCCGCGAGCGAGCAGGACCGCCGTTCCGCCGCCCAGGCGCTGGCGCAGGACGCCGGCATCGCCGTGGTCGCCATCGCCGGGCTCGACGACCTGCTTGCGTTCGCGGGCGAAAGCGCGGAACTTGTGGCCCAGCGCGAGCGGTTGCTCGAATACCGGGCGCGCTACGGTTGCACGGCATGACACAGGGGCTGCAAACGATGGGCAGGATCCGCAAGGGCGCCGCCGCGGCGCTGCTGCTGGCGTTCGCCGCCGGCGCAGGCGCGCAGCAGAAGCCGGCGAAGAAGCTGTACTGCTGGGACGAGAACGGCACCCGCGTGTGCGGGGACGAGCTGCCGCCCGGCGCCACCGACCTCGCGCGCAAGGAAATCAACGCCAGCAGCGGCGCGGTCACCCGCGAGGTCGGCCGCGCGCTGACCGCGGAGGAACGCGCCGCCGCCGCCGAGGCCGAGCGCGCCGCCGCCGCCGAGGCCGCCGCGGCCGCGCAGCGCCGCCGCCGCGACCTGGCGATGGTCGAGTCGTACGCGACCGAAGCCGACCTGCGCCGCGCCTACGGCGAGCGCATCAGCCTGCTCGAGGACGCGCTCAAGGGCGCGGCGCTCGCCGAGGCGAACCTGCGCCGCAGCCTGGTGTCGCTGCTCGACCAGGCCAACGACCTGGAACTCGCGCGCAAGCCGGTGCCGCCGGCGCTGCTCGACAACCTGCGCAACCAGCACGCGGAACTGGAGAAGCAGCGCCGCATCACCGCGCAGCAGCGCGAGGAGCGCGCCGGCCTCGACGACGACCTGGCCGCGGCGGTGGAACGCTACCGCGCGCTGAAGGGCGAGCCGGCGCCGGAGGCCGCGGCCGCGGCGACCACGCCGGCGCCCTGAGCACCGCCGCTCAGAACGGCAGCGCCAGCCCCGGCTCGAGCGCGAGCAGGCGCTCGCGGAACGCGGCCTGGATGCGCTCCAGCGCTTCCTTCGAATCCGCGTCGAAGCGCATCACCAGCACCGGCGTGGTGTTGGATGCGCGCACCAGGCCCCAGCCATCGGGCCAGTCCACGCGCAGGCCGTCGATGGTCGAGGCGCGCGCGCCGTCGAACATCGCCGCCTCGCGGAAGCGCTCGACGAAGGCGTGCGGGTCGCCGCCGGGCGCGTCCACCTTGATCTCCGGCGTGGACACGCCGTCGGGCAGCGCCTCGAGTTGCGCGGTGGGCGAGTCCGCGCCCATGGCCACGATCTCGAGCAGGCGCGCGGCCGAGTAGATGCCGTCGTCGAAGCCGTACCAGCGCTCGGCGAAGAAGAAGTGGCCGCTCATCTCGCCGGCGAGCTCGGCCTCGACCTCGCGCATCTTCGACTTGATCAGCGAGTGGCCGGTCTTCCACATCAGCGGGCTGCCGCAGTGGCGCAGGATGTGGCCCTGCAGGCGGCCGCTGCACTTCACGTCGTACACCACCACCGCGCCGGGGTTGCGGTCGAGCACGTCGGCCGCGAACAGCATCAGCAGGCGGTCCGGGAACACCACGGTGCCGTTGCGCGTGACCACGCCGAGGCGGTCGCCGTCGCCGTCGAAGGCGATGCCGAGCTCGGCCTCGCCGGCCTGCACGCGCTTCACCAGGTCCTCGAGGTTGTGCGGCTCGCTCGGGTCCGGGTGGTGGTTCGGGAAGTTGCCGTCGATCTCGCAGTACAGGCGCTCGACCTGCGCGCCGATCGCCTCCAGCACGCGCGGGCCGATCTCGCCGGCGACGCCGTTGCCCGCGTCCACCACCACCTTCACCGGGCGCACCAGCTGCACGTCCGAGGCGATGCGGTTGACGTAGTCGCCGCCGATGTCGCGCTGGACCAGCGTGCCCGGCACCTCGGCGACGTGCAGGCGGCGGCCGGCGATGCGCTCGTGCAGGTCGGTGATGGCGTCGCCGGACAGCGTGGTGCCGCCGACCATGACCTTGAAGCCGTTGTAGTCCGGCGGGTTGTGGCTGCCGGTGACCGCGATGCCGCAGCCGGTGTGCAGGTGGTAGGTGCCGAAGTACACCACCGGCGTGGGCACCACGCCGATGTCGATGACGTTGCGGCCGGCCTTGCGCAGGCCTTCGACGAGGCCGGCGACGAGGTCCGGGCCGGACAGGCGGCCGTCGCGGCCGACCACGATGTCGGTGGCGCCCTGCTCGTGCATGAGCGTGCCGACGGCCAGGCCGATCGCCTCGGCGACGCCGGCGTCGAGCGTCTTGCCGACCACGCCGCGGATGTCGTACGCGCGGAAGATGCCCGGATCCACCGCCAGCGGGCCCGCGGCGGCGACGGCGGCGCCCGGCACCGCGATGCCGCCCTGGGGCGCGGCGACGCCCGGCGCGACCGGCGCACCCGGTGCGGCAGGCGTGGCGGCGGCGGGTTCCTCGACCAGGCCGCGCTCCAGCGCCTCGGCCAGCGTCGGCGCGTCCGGCTCGACCGCTTCCGGCGCCTCCCCGCCGGTGCCGAAGCCGCGGCGCACCATCACGTAGCCGGCGACGACGAGCAGCAGCAGCACGCCGGCGGCGATGAACGAGGCCATCGGCCCCAGCCCGAACGCGCCGGTGGTCTCGTCCGGCGCGCCCGCGGCGATGCGCAGGCGGGTGCCCTTCACCTCGACCGCCAGCACTTCCGCCACGTCGGTCAGGCCGACGTTGCCGCGCTGGGCGATGGTGTGGCCGCCCTGGCGCAGGGCGAGGTAGGTCTCGTTGGCGATGTCGGCGGCGGCCAGCGGCGCGGTCGCCACCTCGACCGGCAGCTGCGCGATCGCGATGCCGACCACGCGCCCGCCGGCGCGCGCCGGCGCCGCGACCAGCAGCCGCACCTTGTCGTCGCGCACGATGCGCGACACGGCCGCGTCGGCGAGCAGCGCCGCCTCGGCCACGTCCAGCCGGCCGAAGCCGGACTGCGGCAGCGCCGCGTAGCGCTCGCCCAGGTCGGGCGGCAGGATCTCGATGCGCTCCAGGCGCGGCCAGTCGTTGCGCATCGCCGCGGCGGCGGCCGCCAGGTCGCCGGCCTCCAGCGCCGCCTGCACCGCGGGCAGCGCGAGGCGCTCGGTGAGCCGCGCCTGCTGCGCGCCGAGCACGCGCGTCGTGCCATTGGCGACGAGGTCGCGCGCCTGGCGCAGGCCGGCATCGCGCTGCGCGTCGCGCATCTGCTGCCAGCCGGTCCACCCGAGCCATGCGGCCAGCGCCACCAGCACGATGGCGGCGAGCGGCAGCAGGGGCCGCAGCTGGGCGGCCGACAGGCGGAAGCGTTTCTCGGTCATGGCGTCTCCCCGGCGTCCATCCTCGTCAGCGCACGCCGGTATGGCCGAAACCGCCGGCGCCGCGTCCGCTTTCCTCGAAAGTATCCACCACCTCGAGCGCGGCGCGCACGATCGGCAGGACCAGCAGTTGGGCGATGCGGTCGCCGGGCTCGATGGTGAAGGGGGCCGTGCCCCGGTTCCAGGTGCTGATCAGCAGCGGGCCCTGGTAGTCGGCGTCGATCAGGCCGGTGCCGTTGCCCATCACGATGCCGTGGCGGTGGCCCAGGCCCGACCGCGGCAGCACCAGCGCGCACAGCCCCGGGTCGGCGAGGTGGATCGCCAGGCCGGAGGGCACCAGCGCGGCGTCGCCGGGGGCCAGCACCAGCGGCGCGTCCAGCGCGGCGCGCAGGTCGAGCGCGGCGCTGGCCGCGGTGGCGTACGCCGGCAGCGGCCATTCGCTGCCCCAGCGCGGGTCGAGCACTTTCACTTGCAGGGTGCGATGCATCAGTCCAGTCGCTCCGCGATCAGTCGGACGAGGGCCTCGGCGAGCGCGCGCTTGGGCGCGGGGCCGAGCGGCAGCACGGAACCGTCGCACCCGTACACCACGAGCGCGTTGTCATCGGTCTCGAAGCCGGTGCCGGGGGCGCCGACCAGGTTGGCGGCGACGAAGTCCACGCGCTTGCGCCCGAGCTTGGCGCGCGCGTTCGCCTCCAGCGCCTCGGTCTCGGCCGCGAAGCCGACCACGATGCGCGGCCGCAGCGCCGGGTGCGCGGCGACCTCGGCGAGCACGTCGGGCGTGCGCACGAGCTCGAGCGTGAGCGTGTCCTGGCCGTCGCGCTTCTTGAGCTTGCCGGGCGCGGCCGCGCGTGGGGTCCAGTCGGCGACCGCGGCGGCGCCGACGTAGGCGTCGGCGGGCAGCGCCGCGAGCACCGCCTCGCGCAGCTGCGCCGCGCTGCGCACGTCGGTGCGGCGCACGCCGGCCGGCGTGTCGAGCCGCACCGGGCCGGCGACCAGCGCCACCTCGGCGCCCGCGCGCGCCGCGGCCTCGGCGATGGCGAAGCCCATCTTGCCGCTGCTGCGGTTGCCGATGTAGCGCACCGGGTCGATGTCCTCGTAGGTGGGGCCGGCGCTGACGACGAGGCGGCGGCCGGAGAGCGGCGCGGCGCTGTTCACGCGTGGCCCGTCGCGGCCGCGGCGAGCGCGGCGACGATCGCGTCGGGTTCGCGCATGCGGCCGGGGCCGGATTCGCCCTCGGCGAGCGGGCCGTCGTCGGGGCCCACGACCAGCACGCCGCGCCCGCGCAGGGTCCCGACGTTGGCCTGCGTGGCCGGATGCCGCCACATGCGGTGGTTCATCGCCGGCGCGATCGCGATCGGCGCCTCGGTGGCCAGGCACAGCGTCGCGACCAGGTCGTCGGCGAAACCGTGCGCGAGCTTCGCGATCGCGTCGGCGGTGGCCGGCGCGACCACCACGCGCTGCGCCCAGCGCGCGAGTTCGAGGTGGCCCATCGCCGCCTCGGCGTCCGTGTCCCACAGCGAGGTGCGCACCGGGCGGTGGGTGACGGCCTGGAAGGTCTGCGGGCCGACGAAGCGCGTCGCGGCCTCGGTCATCGCCACCTGCACCTCGGCGCCGGCGTCGCCCAGGCGGCGCGCGAGCTCGACGGCCTTGTAGGCGGCGATGCCGCCGGTCACGCACAGCAGCACGCGGCTTCCCGCCAGTCCCTTGCCCGTCGCGGCCGCGCCCGTGCCCATCGCCCGAGTTTCCCTACGCCAGAACCAGCGCCCAGCTTACCCGAACCCCCTCCCCGCCCCGACTGCCCGCGCCTGCCGCGCCTGCTGCAATCCCCTCGTCTCCCGTCTCCCGTCCGCCCATGCAGATCCGCGACTGGCCCCCCAACGAGCGCCCCCGCGAGAAGATGGTCGCCCGCGGCGCCGCGGTGCTGTCCGACGCGGAGCTGCTGGCGATCTTCCTCGGCTCCGGCAGCCGCGGCCAGGACGCGGTGGCCACGGCCCGGGCCCTGCTCGCCGAGCACGGCCCCCTGCGTGCCCTGCTCGAGCGGACGCCGGGCGAGCTCGCCGCGCTGCCCGGCCTGGGCCCCGCGCGCGCCTGCCAGCTCGCGGCCGCGCTGGAGCTGTGCGACCGCTACCTGGCCGCCGGCCTGGAGCGCGGCGAGGCGCTCACCGACCCCGCGGCGGCCGGCCGCTATTTCGCGCAGCGCCTGCGCGCGCAGCCCTGCGAGGTGTTCGCCGCCCTGTTCCTGGACACGCGGCATCGTTCGCTGGCGTTCGAGGAGCTGTTTCGCGGCAGCGTGGACGGCGCGGAAGTGCATCCGCGCGAAGTGGTGCGGCGCGCGCTGGCCTGCAACGCCGCCGCGGTGATCGTCGGCCACAACCACCCCTCCGGCAGCGCCGAGCCCAGCGCCGCGGACCGGGCGGTCACGGCGCGGCTGAAGCAGGCCTTGGCGCTGGTGGACATCCGCCTGCTGGACCACTTCGTGGTCGGCGACGGGCCGCCGGTGTCGCTGGCCGCCAGGGGATGGGTCTGAGGGGAGGGGACTGGGGACTGGGGAATAGGGAATGGGGAGGGACAGCGGGTGCGATGCAAGTCGCATCCGATCTCCAGCTCCCAATTCCCTAGTCCCTATTCCCCAGTCCCTATTCCCCAGTCCCCGCCCGCTACAATGCGGCTACTTTGAAAGCCGCATCCCCACCCGTGAAAACCCCGCTCCGCGCCCTCGTCCGCCAGCTCGTCGAACAGGGCATCGCCGCGCTGCGCGCGCAAGGCACCCTGCCCGCCGACCTGGAGACGCCCGACTTCGTGGTCGAGCGTCCGAAGGAGCGCAGCCACGGCGACTTCTCCAGCAACGCGGCCATGCTGCTGGCGAAGCCGGCGAAGTCGAACCCGCGCGCGGTCGCGCAGGCACTGCTCGACGCGCTGCCGGCGAGCGACGCGATCGCCTCGGTGGAGATCGCCGGCCCCGGCTTCCTCAACTTCCGGCTCTCGGAGCGCGCCTGGCAGGACCAGCTGCAAGCCATCCATGCGCAGGGCGAGGCCTACGGCCGCAACGATTCCGGCGCCGGCCGCTGCGCCGGCGTCGAGTACGTGTCGGCGAATCCGACCGGCCCGCTGCACGTCGGCCACGGCCGCGCGGCGGTGATCGGCGACTGCATCGCGCGCGTGCTCGAGGCCAACGGCTGGAACGTCAAGCGCGAGTTCTACTACAACGACGCCGGCGCGCAGATCGACAACCTCGCGAAGTCGGTGCAGGCGCGCGCGCTCGGCAAGGGCCCGGAGGATCCGGGCTGGCCGGAGGACGGCTACCGCGGCGACTACATCGTGGACGTCGCCCAGGCCTACCTGCGCGGCGACAGCGTCGAGGTCGAGGGCCACGTGGTCGTGGGCGCGAAGGATCCGCAGGACCTGGACGCGATCCGCCGCTTCGCGGTCGCGTACCTGCGCCGCGAGCAGAACGCCGACCTCGCCGCCTACGGCGTGTCGTTCGACGTGTACTTCCTGGAGTCCTCGCTGTACGCCGACGGCAAGGTGGAGGAGACCGTGCGCGAGCTCGTCGCCCACGGCCACACCTACGAGGAGGGCGGCGCGCTGTGGCTGCGCACCACCGACTTCGGCGACGACAAGGACCGCGTGATGCGCAAGTCCGACGGCACCTACACCTACTTCGTGCCGGACGTCGCCTACCACCTGTCGAAGTGGCAGCGCGGCTACGAGCGCGCGATCACCGAGCTGGGCGCCGACCACCACGGCTCGCTGGCGCGCGTGCGCGCCGGCCTGCAGGCGCTGGACTGCGGCATCCCGCAGGGCTGGCCGGAGTACGTGCTGCACCAGATGGTCACGGTGATGCGCGGCGGCGAGGAGGTGAAGATCTCCAAGCGCGCCGGCAGCTACCTCACCCTGCGCGACCTCATCGACGAGGTCGGCCGCGACGCGACGCGCTGGTTCCTGGTGGCGCGCAAGCCGGATTCGCAGCTCACCTTCGACATCGACCTGGCGCGCAGCCAGTCGCTGGACAACCCGGTGTACTACGTGCAGCTGTCGCACGCGCGCATCTGCGGCCTGTGGCGCCAGCTGCGCGAGCGCGGGCTGTCGTACGACGCCGCGCGCGGCGTGCAGATGCCGCTGGACCTGGACAGCGGCGCCACCCACGCCCTGCTCACCGCGCTGTCGCGCTGGCCCGACGTGGTGGCCGCGGCCGGCGAGCACCTGGAGCCGCACCTGGTGGCCGCCTACCTGCACGAGCTGGCGCAGGCGTTCCAGTCGTACTACAACGACCACCAGTTCCTGGTGGACGACGCCGACGTGCGCAACGCGCGCCTCGCGCTCGCCCAGGCCACCCGCCAGGTGCTGGCGAACGGCCTGGCCCTCATCGGCGTGTCCGCGCCGGAAAGCATGTAAGGAGCGCGATCGGTGGCAGCAAGGCGCGGCAAGTCGCAGGCGCGACGCAATACCGGCAACGGCGGGCTGCCCGGCTGGGCGTGGCTGGTGCTGGGCGTGGTGCTGACGGTGGTCGTGGTGCTGGCGATGCCGCGGCTGTTCCGCGGCGGCGACGGCGACGGCTTCTTCCGCCCGAAGCCCAACCCCGACGCGACGCCGCCGGCCAGCGTGGCCGACGAGCCGATCGCCGGCGACGACGCGGCCGAGCGGCCGAAGGGCACGCAGTACGACTTCTACACGCTGCTCCCGGCCGACGAGGTCGCGCTGAGCGACGCCGAGGTCGCGGCGATCGCCCGCGACGAGGCCGCGCGCCGCGCGCGCGAGGCCGAGGCCATCCGCGCCGCCGCCGCGCTGCGCGGCGAGGACCCGGATGCCGCCGCGCTGGCCGCGCCGGCGGAGGCGGGCGCCGTGCCGCCGGCGGGCGATGCGCCCCCGCCGCCGGCCACCGGCGCGACGGCCAGCGCCGAGTCGGGCGGCGACACGCCCTACCTGCTGCAGGCCGGCGCGTTCGGCGCCCAGGGCGACGCCGAGGCGGTGAAGGCGAAGATCGCGCTGCTCGGCCTGAGTGCGCGCGTGGAGGCGGCCGAGATCCAGGGTCGCACCGTGTACCGCGTGCGCATGGGGCCGTACGGCACCGCCTCCGAGCTGGCCGAGGCCAAGCGCAAGCTTGCCGCCGGCGGGCTGCCGGCGCTGGCGATCAAGGCCCGCTGAACCGCGCTCCGGCGGGGCCCCGAACCTGCCGCGTCTGCGCCGCCGGTCGCCGTCCGTGCGACCCTGCCCGGACATGCTGTCGTCCTGCAGGAGACCGCCGCCATGCCCATCGAAGCCGCCCTCATCAAGCCCGTCGTGGACGCCCTGATGGCCCTGTTCCGCCAGGGCGAGCACCTGCAGCTGCAACGCCATGCCGAGGCCGCGCTGCGCGAGGCGATCCGCGAGCTGCTGCTGGCCAACCCCGACGAGAACAAGGCCGCCGCGCGCATCGCCATCGCGCGCGCCGCCGGCATCATCTCCGAGGACGTCGTGCTGGCCGAGGACATGCTGCAGAAGCACCGCGCCACCAAGGCGCGCGCCCGCGGCAAGGGCACCAGCCACCGCACGCGCAAGCCGGCGGCGAAGCCGGAGGCCAAGGCCGCCGCGAAACCGGAGGCCAAGCCCGCGGCGAAGAAGAAGGCGCCCGCGAAGAAGGCCTGAGCGCCCTTACAATCGCGGCATGGACAGGATTGCACTGATCACCGGCGCCTCCTCCGGCTTCGGCCGCGCCGCCGTCGAACGCTTCGTCGCGGGCGGCTGGCGCGTGGTCGCCTGCGGCCGCCGCGCGGAGCGCCTGCAGGCGCTGGTGGACGCCCTCGGCGCCGACCGCGTGCATGCCGCCGCGTTCGACGTGCGCGACGAGGCCGCGATGCGCGCCGCGCTCGCGGCGCTGCCGGCCGGCTTCCGCGACGTGGACCTGCTGGTGAACAACGCCGGCCTCGCGCTGGGCACCGCGCCCGCGCAGCAGGCCTCGCTGGACGACTGGCGCACGATGATCGAGACCAACGTCACCGCGCTGGTGACGCTGACGCACGCGCTGCTGCCGGCGCTGGTCGCGCGCCGCGGCGCCATCGTCAACGTCAGCTCGATCGCCGGCACCTATCCGTACACCGGCGGCAACGTCTACGGCGGCACCAAGGCCTTCGTCACCCAGTTCTCGCTCAACCTGCGCTCGGACCTGCACGGCACCGGCGTGCGCGTGACCTCGATCGAGCCGGGCATGGCCGAAACCGAGTTCACGCTGGTGCGCACCGGCGGCGACCGGGCCGCCTCCGACAAGCTCTACGCCGGCGCGAACCCGATGACCGCGGCGGACATCGCCGAGGCGATCTGGTGGGTGGCGAACCTGCCGCCGCACCTCAACATCAACCGCCTCGAACTGATGCCGGTGTCCCAGTCCTTCGCCGGGTTCCAGGTCCACCGCGCCTGATTTTTGGCTGAAAAAACCTAGCCGAGCGGCGAATCGTCGAGGTAGGTGTAGGCGGTGAGTCCGGCCTCGAGGATGGCGCCGAGGCGCGCGGATTCGGCGGCGGGGAGGTCGGCGGCGGCGAGCTTGTCGCGGTAGGCCTGGCGCAGCGCGTCGAGCCGGTAGCCCACGTAGTCGAGCATGACGTCGGTGGTGTCGCCGCGGCGCTGCTGGCTCATCTCGTAGCCGCCGCCGGCGATGTGCACTTCCACCGCGTCGGTGTCGCCGAACAGGTTGTGGATGTCGCCCAGGATCTCCTGGTACGCGCCGACCAGGAAGAAGCCGAGGCGGTAGCTCTCGCCCGGGCGCAGCGGATGCAGCGGCAGCGAGCTGTCGAGGTCGCCGTTCTCCACGTAGTCGTCGATGCGGCCGTCGGAGTCGCAGGTCATGTCGGCGATCACGCCGCGCCGCGTCGGCGCCTCGTCCAGGCGCTCGATCGGCAGGATCGGGAACACCTGGTCGATGGCCCACACGTCCGGGATCGACTCGAACACGCTGAAGTTGACGAAGTACTTGTCCACCAGCCGCTCGTTGAGCTCGTCGAGCAGCTCGCGGTGGCTCTTCTCGGCGTAGTCCAGGCGCTCGCGCACGGCGTGCGCGATCGCGTAGAACAGGTCGTCCAGGCGCGCGCGGTGCACCAGGTCCAGCTGGCCGAGCGCGTACAGCGACAGGCCCTCGCCGTGGTGGTGCTGGGCGTCGTGGAACAGCTCCACCGGCGGGCGCTTGTCGAGCTCGCCGTGGACCTCGCGCAGGCGGCGGATCACCGCCGGCTCGTCGTCGTGCGCGGGCGGCACGCGGCCCTCCGGCGCTTCCTCCACCTCGGTGACGTTGGCCACCAGCACCGCATGGTGCGCGGTCATGGCGCGCCCGCACTCGGTGACGATGCGCGGCGCCTCCAGCCCGTGCTCGGCGCAGGCCTCGGCCAGCGGCTGCACGATGTTGCCCGCGTACTGGTCCACGCCGTAGTTGATCGAGCAGAAGCTGCGCGAGCGCGTGCCCTCGTAGTCCACGCCGAGGCCGCCGCCCACGTCCATGTAGCGCACGCGCGCGCCGAGCCGCGACAGCTCCACGAAGTAGCGCACCGCCTCGCGCATGCCGTTGGCGATGTCGCGCACGTTCGAGATCTGCGAACCCATGTGGAAATGCAGCAGCTGCAGGCAGTCGCCCATGCCGCTATCGCGCAGCGCCTTCCACAGGTCCAGCACCTGGCGCGGCGAGAGCCCGAACTTGGCCTTGTCGCCGCCGCTGTTCTGCCACTTGCCGCTGCCCAGCGAGGCCAGGCGCATGCGCACGCCGATGCCGGGCTTCACGCCCAGCGCGGCCGCTTCCTCGAGGATCAGCTTCAGCTCCGAGGGCTTCTCGACCACGATGAAGGTCTCGAGCCCGAGCTTGCGGCCGGTGAGCGCGAGGCGGATGTACTCGCGGTCCTTGTAGCCGTTGCACACCACCAGCCCGCCCGGCCGCGACAGCGCGAGCACCGCCATCAGCTCCGGCTTGCTGCCGGCCTCCAGGCCGAAGCCCTCGCCGCGGTGCGCGGCCAGCGTGCCGGCGACGCCGGCGTGCTGGTTGACCTTGATCGGGTACACCGCGGTGTAGCCGCCAGCGTAGTCCCACTCGGCCTGGGCACGCGCGAACGCGGCCTGCAGGCGGCGCAGGCGGTCGCCGAGGATGTCCGGGAAGCGCACCAGCAGCGGCAGCTTGGCGCCGCGCGCGCGCGCCGCGTCCACCACCTCGGGCAGCGCGATCGCCGGGCCCGCCTCGCCGCGCGGGCGCACCACCACGCGGCCGGCGGCGTCCACGTCGAAATAGCCTTCCGACCAGTGCGGGATCGAGTAGGTCTTGCGGGCTTGGTCGGGCGACCAGGTCGGCATCGGCGGGGTCCTCGGGGGCCGCGGCGGGCGGCGTGGCGACGGGGCCGCCATTGTAGACGCCGGGGGCCTGCAGGGGCCGTCGGCGCCCGGTCCGCTAGAATTCCACGCCCTCCCGCCCGACGCCGAGCACCGCGATGACCGACACCACCTGGATGCAGGAACGCTTCGAGCCCACCGGCTCGTCCATCGGCTTCCGCATCACCCGCAAGCTGGACGAGGTGCAGTCGCCGTTCCAGAAGATCGAGATCTACGAGTCGACCGACTGGGGCAACCTGATGCTCATCGACGGCGCGATGATGCTCACCACGCGCGACAACTTCCTCTACCACGAGATGATGTCGCACCCGGCGCTGTTCACGCATGCGAACCCGCGCGACGTGGTCATCATCGGCGGCGGCGACTGCGGCACCCTGCGCGAGGTGCTGCGCCACCCGGGCGTGCGCTCGGCGGTGCAGTGCGACATCGACGAGCAGGTCACGCGCATGGCCGGGAAGTGGTTCCCGGAGCTGTGCGAGTCCAACGGCGACCCGCGCGCGCAGCTGCTGTTCGACGACGGCGTGGCCTACATGGCCAACCGCGCGCCGGGCAGCGTGGACGTGGTGATCGTGGACTCGACCGATCCCGTCGGCCCCGCCGAGGGCCTGTTCAACAAGGCGTTCTACGAGAGCTGCTTCCGTGCCCTGCGCGACGACGGCATCCTCGTGCAGCAGTCGGAATCGCCGCTGGCGCTGCTGCAGCTGATCCGCGAGATGCGCGGCGAGATGGCCAAGGCCGGCTTCGGCGAGTTCGCGACGCTGCCGTTCCCGCAACCGTGCTACCCGACCGGCTGGTGGAGCTGCACCCTGGCCCGCAAGCCGGGCGGCGGCGGCTTCGGTTTCCGCGAGGCGGATGCCCGCGACAAGGCCTTCCCGACCCGCTACTACAGCGCCGGCGTGCATCGCGGTGCCCTCGAGACCCCGCCTTTCGTCGCCGAGGCGCTTGCCGGAGTGTGACGTTCGTCACAAACTGAGGCCTTCCGCCGGGCGCCGCGGCGCCCGGTGCCCAACAATGGCGGCGTCGCCGGCGGGGAGGCCGGTGGCGTCCAGGGGTCTCCAGTGCATCCGACATTCCGCCGCCGGGCATGGCTGTTGTCCGTGCTGCTGCTTGCCGCGTGGCAGGCGGCAGGCGCGCAGGCGCCCCCGCCCGGGGCGCGCGAGGCGGCGTTCGACCGCCTCTACGCGCAGCTGCGCGACACCGGCCTCGCCACCCTGCCCACCCAGGCGGCGGTGCGCCAGCGCCTCGGCGCGCTGCAGGCGCTGGTGCCGCCGGGCGACACCGCGCGGGCCCTGCGGGCACGCGCGCTGCATTGCAGCTGGGGCTTCCAGGACGACCCGAAGGCGCAGCTCGCCGCCGCCGACGCCGGCCTCGCCGACGCGCTCGCCGCACCCAACGCGGAAGCCGAAGCCAGCTTCCAGTATTGCCGCGCCGGCGCGCTCGAGATCCTCGACAACGCCGAAGCGGTGATGGCGGCGTACGAGGCGGGCATCGCCGCCGCGCGCCGCGCCGGCGACGACCGCTTGGTCGCCGACGGGCTCTCGCTGCGCGGCGGGCGGCGCTCGCTGCTCGGCAACCAGGCGCTGGCGATCCCGGACCTGCTCGCCGCGCAGCGCCTGTACCAGGCCGGCGGCTTCCGCGCCGACGCCGAGACGCTGCTGCTGGACATCGCGATCAGCTACCGGCGCATGGGCGACAACGCCAAGGCGCTGGACTACCTGCGCCAGAACGAGGCCTTCGCGGCCCAGCTGGGCAACCAGGGACAGCTCACGATCAACCTGCTGCAGCAGGCCTACCTCGCCGAGGACAGCGGCCGCGTGGACGACGCGCTGGCGCTGTACCGGCGCGCGCTGGCGCTCGCCCGCGCGCGCGGCAGCGACTACGACGCCGCCTCCGTGCACCTGGCGATGGCGTGGCCGGCGATCCTGCAACGCGACTACCGGCGCGCGCTGCGGCTGATCGACGTCGCCACCGGCATCTTCGACGCGCTCGGCGACCGCGCCAACGACGACATGATCGCGCTGCGCCGCGGCCAGGCCTACGCCGGCCTCGGCCAGCACGCGAAGGCGATGGCCGAGTTCGCGCGCGCCGCGGAAGCGCTGGAGCGCAGCGGCAACAAGCGCTACCTCGCGCTGCTGTACCGCGCGCGCGCCGGCAGCGAGCAGGCCACCGGCCACAAGGACGACGCCATCGCGGACCTGCAGCGCTACATCGGCCTGGTCGAATCCATCCGCCTCGCCGAGACCAGCCAGCAGGCGCAGCTGCTGCGCAGCCAGTTCGACGCCGACCGCCGCGAGATCGAGAACCGGCGCCTGGAACGCGAGCGGGTGATGCGCGAGCGCCAGGTGCAGGCGCTGCTGCAGGCGCGGCGCTGGCAATGGACCGCGATCGCGCTCGCCTCGGTGCTGTTGCTGCTGCTCGGCGGGCTGGTGGTGCGGCAGCTGGTGCGCATGCGCCGGCTCGGCGAGATGGCCGCGACCGACCCGCTCACCGGCGTGGCCAACCGCCGCGGCATCGAGCAGCTCGGCGACGAGGCGGTGGCGGCGGCGCGCAGCATGCACCAGCCGCTGTGCGCGCTGCTGCTGGACATCGACCACTTCAAGCGCGTCAACGACAGCCACGGCCACCCCTGCGGCGACCAGGTGCTGGCGCGCATCGCCCACGCCTGCCGCGACGCGCTGCGCCACATCGACCTGTTCGGACGCTACGGCGGCGAGGAATTCCTGGTGCTGCTGCCGGATACGCGCCTGCCCTACGCCTGGCCGGTGGCCGAGCGCCTGCGCAACGCGGTGGCGGCGCTGTCGTTCGACGACCTCGCGCCGGGGCTGCGGGTAACGGTGAGCATCGGCATGGCGCAGTTGGGGGGCGGCGACGGCGGGCTGCGCGAACTGGTGGCGCGCGCGGACGCGGCGCTGTACCGCGCCAAGGCCAACGGGCGCGACCGGGTCGAAGCGGAAGACTGAGGCGCGGGGCGGCGGGCCGCCGGTGGCGGCGCTAGAGCGCGTCGCCGTCCAGCTCGCCGGTGCGGATGCGCACCGCCTTCTCCAGGTCCCAGACGAAGATCTTGCCGTCGCCGATCTTGCCGGTGCCGGCGGACTTCATGATCGCCTCCACCACCGCGTCGGCCTGCTCGTCGGTCACCGCGACCTCGAGCTTGATCTTGGGCAGGAAGTCCACCACGTACTCGGCGCCGCGGTACAGCTCGGTGTGGCCCTTCTGGCGGCCGAAGCCCTTGACCTCGGTGGCGGTGATGCCGGCCACGCCGGCGTCGGCCAGCGCCTCGCGCACGTCGTCGAGCTTGAACGGCTTGATGATCGCCATGACCATCTTCATCACGCGGTCTCCTCGTCCGGAGGCGCCAGCATAGCGCCTGCGGTAGGATGCGCGGCAGCCTGCGGGGCGGAGCGCCGCGGCGTTTCCCGACACCGCGGCGCGGCGCCCGCCGACGGCGGCGGTGGCGGGCGCGGGGGCACGCTGGCGGCGTCCCGTTCGCTGGAGCACGCCATGCACGCCCAAACCCTCGAAGCCCCACAGAGACAATTCGGCATGATCGACCTCGGCCACATCGACGAACTCGCCCGCCGCCTCAGCAGCCTGGTGCCGCCGGGCCTGCGCGAGGGCCGCGAGGAGCTGCAGCAGAACTTCAAGTCGGTGCTGCAGGCCGGGCTCGGCCGGCTCGACCTGGTCACGCGCGAGGAGTTCGACGTACAGCGCGAGGTGCTGCTGCGCACGCGCGAACAGCTGGAGTCGCTGCAGCGCACGGTGGCCGAGCTGGAGGCGCGGCTCGCCGGTTCCGCCGCGCCGTCGCAAGCGCCGCAGGCACCGCCGCAGGACTGAGTCGCCGCCATGGGCCTGGCGCTCGTGCACAGCCGTGCACGCGCCGGCGTCCACGCGCCTCCGGTGCGGGTGGAAGTGCACCTGTCCGGCGGCCTGCCGCGCATGACCATCGTCGGCCTGCCGGCGACGGCGGTGCGCGAGGCCAGCGAGCGCGTGCGCGCGGCGATCCAGTGCGCGCAGCTCGAGTTCCCGGCGCGCCGCATCACGGTCAACCTGGCGCCGGCCGACCTGCGCAAGGAAGGCGGCCGCTACGACCTCGCGATCGCGCTCGGCATCCTCGCCGCCAGCGGCCAGCTGCCCGAGCCGGCGCTGCGCGACGTCGAGGTGCTGGGCGAACTCGCGCTCACCGGCGAACTGCGGCCCGTGGACGGCGTGCTGCCCGCGGCGCTGGCGGCGGTGCGTGCGGGCCGGCGCCTGCTGGTGCCGGAGGCGAACGGCGCCGAGGCGGCGCTCGCCCGCGGCGTGCGCGCCTGCACCGCGCGCACGCTGCTCGAAGCCTGCGCCGGCCTGGAAGGTCGGCAGCCGCTCGCGGAGGCCGTGCCGCCCGCCGATGCCGATGCGACGCATGCGCGCAGCGCGCACGACCTCGCCGACGTGCGCGGCCAGCTGCAGGCGCGCCGTGCGCTCGAGGTCGCCGCGGCCGGGGCGCACCACCTGCTGTTCGTCGGGCCGCCTGGCTGCGGCAAGACGCTGCTCGCCTCGCGGCTGGTGACGCTGCTGCCGCCGGCGAGCGAGGAGGAAGCGCTGGAGACGGCGGCGATCGCGTCGGTGTCCGGCCTCGGGCTGGATCCCGCGCGCTGGCGCGAGCGCCCGTGGCGCGCGCCGCACCACACCGCCAGCGCGGCGGCGCTGGCCGGCGGCGGGGCGGACGCGCGCCCGGGCGAGGTCTCGCTCGCACACAACGGCGTGCTGTTCCTGGACGAACTGCCGGAATGGAGTCGGCACGTGCTGGACGTACTGCGCGAGCCGCTGGAGTCGGGCACGGTCTCGGTGGTGCGCGCCGCGCGGCGCAGCGAGTTCCCGGCGCGCTTCCAGCTGGTCGCGGCGATGAACCCCTGCCCCTGCGGCTGGGCCGGCGACCCGTCGGCGCGCTGCCGCTGCACGCCGGAGGCGATCGCCACCTACCGCGGCCGCGTGTCCGGGCCGTTGCTCGACCGCATCGACCTGCACGTGCCGATGTCGCGCCTGCCGGCGACGGAGCTGCATCCCGACGCGCCGCGCGGCGAGCCGAGCGCGCCGGTGCGCGCGCGGGTGGCCGCGGCGCGCGCGCTGCAGATGGCGCGCGCCGGCAAGCCGAACGCACGCCTGGGCGACGCCGAGGCCGCGCCGCACTGCCGGCTCGCGCCGCGCGACCAGGCGCTGCTCGAGCAGGCGGTGGACCGGCTGAAGCTGTCGGCGCGCGCGATGCACCGCGTGCTGCGCGTCGCCCGCACCATCGCCGACCTCGACGGCGCTGCCGCGATCGGCTCGCGCCATCTCGCCGAGGCGCTGGGCTACCGCCCGCAGTGATGGCTGCGCCGTGGAACGCGCCGGCCGCTACTCGGCGGCTTCCTCCGCGGCGATCTGCTCGTGGATGTCGTTGACCGCCATCAGCGCGGCCGTCGAGTAGAGCCGGTGGTACTCCGCCACCATCTCGCCGGTCCGGACCAACGGGTCGGTCGCGACCAGCGCCTGCGCCTCCTCGATGCTGTCGGTGGCGAACACGAACATGCCGCGCCACTGCTGCGGGTCCTCCTGGAACGGCCCGGCCACCGCGAGCTTGCCGGCCGCGGCCAGCCGCTCCATGTTGGCGAAGTGGCCCTGGAACATGGCCTCGCGCTCGGGGCCGTCCGGCACGCGGCGCGGCCCGGTCTTGAGGATCACCAGCACGTAGGGGCGCATGCCGTTGGCGTCCGCGCCCAGCCGCGCGGCCAGGGCCGGGTCGGCGGGGGCCGCCTGCGGGCCGGCGGCGACGGCGGGCGCGCAGGCGGCGCCGAGCAGCAGCGCAGCGGCGAGCGCGGCCAGGGATCGGGTGTTCATCGCATCTGCTCCGGAGGGTGACGCCCGCCCAGTATGCGCCGCGCGGCCGCGTTAGACTCGCAGGGATCACCCCCGACACCACGGACCCCGCCTGGAAAGCCTGCACCTCATCGACATGCGCCTGCTGGGATTCGCGCTGCTGGTCCTGGCCGGGGTCGCTTCGTCGCTGCTGGCACGCCGCTTCGGCGCGCCGCTGCTGCTGGTCTTCCTGCTGCTGGGCGTGGCGCTGGGCGTGGACGGCCCCGGCGGCATCCGCTACGCGGACACCAGCTTCACCTACTTCGTCGGTTCGATGGCGCTGGCGATCATCCTGTTCGACGGCGGCCTGCGCACGCGCGCCGCGCAGGTGCGCGGCAGCGTGGCGCCGGCGGTGGTGCTGGCCAGCATCGGCGTCGTCGTCACCGCCGGCCTGACCGCGCTCGCGGCCTCCAAGCTGCTCGACCTGCCGCCGCTGCAGTCCATGCTGCTGGGCACCATCGTCGCCTCCACCGACGCGGCGGCGGTGTTCTTCCTGCTGCGCGCCGGCGGCCTGCACCTGGAGCGGCGCACCGGCGCCACGCTCGAGATCGAATCCGGCAGCAACGACCCGGCGGCGGTGTTCCTCACCATCGCCCTGACCACCTGGATCGCGGGCGACCACGAGGGCGGCATCGGCGCGATCGCAGTGCAGATGGTGCGGGCGGGCGTGGTGGGCCTCGGCGCCGGCTACCTGGGCGGGCGACTGATCGTGGCCGCGTTCAACCGTTTCGAGCTGCCGTCGGGCCTGCACCCGTGGCTCGGCCTGGCGAGCGCGCTGGCGCTGTTCGCGCTCACCGACCTCGCCGGCGGCAGCGGCTACCTCGCCGTGTACCTGGCCGGCATCGTGGTCACCAACCGTCCGTTGCGCGGCCGCCACCAGTTGCTCTCGATGCAGGACGCCATCACCTGGTTCGCACAGCTGGTGATGTTCATGCTGCTGGGCCTGCTGTCCTCGCCGCACTCGCTGCTGCCGATCCTGTGGCCGGCCCTGGGCGTGGCCGCGTTCCTGATGTTCGTGGCGCGGCCGGCGGCGGTGCTGTTGTGCCTGCTGCCGTTCCGCTACCGCGCGGCCGAGCTCGGCTTCATCTCCTGGACCGGCCTGCGCGGCGCGGTCGGCATCTTCCTCGCATCCATTCCGCTGCTCGCCGGCCTGCCGAACGCCTGGCTGTACTTCAACGTCGCGTTCGTGGTGGTGATCGCCTCGCTGGTGGTGCAGGGCTGGACGCTGGCGAAGGTGGCGCACTGGCTGGGCGTGGCGGTGCCGCGCAAGGACCCCAACATCCGCCGCATCCGCCTGGACCTGCCGGGCCAGCTCGAATCGGAGATGGTCGGCTACCGGGTGGCGCCCGGCAGCGCCGTGTTGCGCGGCACGCCGCTGCCCGGGCGGGTGCGCCTGGCGATGGTGGTGCGCGACGGCAAGATCCTGCTGCCGCAGGACTGCGGCGAGCTGCACCCGGACGACTACGCCTACTTCATCGCGCCGGGCAGCGAATCACCCCGCCTGGACTGGCTGTTCGCCGACGGCAGCGACGCGCGCGAGGCCGAGCACGAAACCTTCGGCGCCTTCATGCTGCCGGGCGACGTGCCGCTGGGCGAGCTGGCGAAGTTCTACAACCTGTCGCTGCCGGCACGCGTGCAGAAATACACGGCCGCGCAACTGTTCGACGAGCGTTTCGACCGCGAGCCGCAGGTGGGCGACCGCCTGGCCTTCGGCCGCGCGATCCTGGTGGTGCGCAGCGTCGCCGACGACAAGGTCGCCAGGATCGGACTGCGCTTCGCCGGCATGGGCGAGCGGCTGATCTCCGGCTGAGCGGCTCAGGCCGGGAAGTCGAACTCGGGCGTCGCCTTCGTCGCGGCGCGCGGCCCGAACCCGCACACCGCCAGCGGCCCCTCCGCCAGGCCGTCGAGGCCGAAGGCCTGCTCGATGTCCACCTCGTTGATCGCAGCGGTGACGAACGCGCCGAGGCCCTGCTCGGTCGCGCCGAGCAGCAGCGTCTGCGAGAGGTGGCCCACGTCGAGGATGCAGACGCGGTACGCCTTCGGGTGGTGCCGGTACTTCCAGAAGTTGCGGGCGTAGCGTGGCGCCAGCACGACGATCGCGTGCGCGTTCGCGAACCAGTGCTGGCCGGCGAGCGCGCGCAACGCGAGCGCGCGCAGCGCGGCGGCGTCGCCGTGCCACGGCAACGCCTGCAGGGCGTGGCGGTCGGCGCGGTAGTGGTAGAGGCCGGGCGCGACGCCGTCCACGTGCTGCAGCAGCAGGTAGGCCTCGGTGGGATGCAGGGCACCGCCGGAGGGGCTGGTCTTGCGCGGCAGGTGCAGGCCATCGGCAGCTTCGAGCACGCCGTGCGCGGCGAACGTGCGTTCCAGCACGCGCGCCAGCGCCGGGGACGGCAGCGCCACGGTGTCGTCGAAATTGCGGCAGGTGCGGCGCGCGTGCAGCAATTCGTCGAAGCCGGCCCGCCCGGCGCGCGGCAGTTCGAGCAGTGCGCCGCCGTCGTCGCGGACATGGAAGGCCGGCGGCGGCGGCTCGCGCTGCGCCCGGATGCCCTGGGCGGAGGCCAGGCCGGCGGCTTCCAGCGCCTGCACGGCGTCCTGGCCGGACCAGCGCGACGCCATGTGCGCGAGCGCGGACGCCGCATGCCAGTAGCCGCTGCGCGCGCGCGCATCGGCATCGCGGTGCATCGCATGCGCCGCGTCGGCATCGTCGGCGACCAGCAGCCCCGCCTCCGCCAGGGCCTGGACCCGGGCGGCGCCATGGCGTTCGGCCAGGACGGGTGCGTCCACCCAGTCGTTCGGCCCCACCTCCCCGAGCAGGCGGACCGACTCCGCCTCCAGTGGCACCGGCGCCGGCAGGTGCGCCGCATGCGCGAACCACTGCAGGCGCGATCGCACGCCGGTACCCCCGGCGAACACGTCCTGCAGGTGGAAGCTGGCTTCCTCCCGCGGCTCGAGCCAGAGCAACGCGCAGCGGCGCAGGCGCATCGCGTGGATCCCCTTCGTGCAGCGAACGGCGACAGGTTAGCCGAGCAGGCATGCTTGTGCGCCCCGCGGCTTGCGCGTAGGGTGCTGCCGGGGAATTTCCACCCAGGGGAAAGCACGATGCAGAAGCAGCAGGGCCCGAAAGGGCTGGAGGCGGCCGTCGCCAGCCGCCTGGTCGACCTCCTTGCGACCAGCGACGAGTTCCGGGCGAAGTTCGAACAGGACGCCGACGCCGCGCTGGCCGGGATCGGCTACACCGCGCGCGCCGGCGAGCCGTCCTGCGGCGACTGCCTGGCGCTCAAGCCCGGCCAGAAGCTGGCGCCGAAGGAACAGTTCGCGCGCGATCGCGAACGGCTGCAGGCGGTGCTCGGCCTGCCGATGACCTTCGCCGATTCCGCCAAGCTCAGCGGCGGTTGACCGCGGGCGCCGCGGCCGCGAGCGCCTTCCCGAGCGCCTCGTAGCGGGCGCGCACCGACGGCGGCAGCGCCGCCGGGTCCCAGGCCGCGGCGAACGCCTTGCGCGCCGCCGCCGCGCCGTCGGCATCGCCCAGCGCATGCGCGGCCTCGGCCTGCGCCAGCAGCGCCAGCGTCGACTCCGCGACCGACGCGGCGGACAGCATGTCGCCACCCGGGCGTTCCACGAACGCACGGCCACGGTGCGTGGCCACCCACTGCGCCTGCGCCAGGGCCGCGCGTGGCTCGCCCGCCGCCATCGCGGCGCGTGCCAGCGTGGCGTGCGCGAGCAGCAGGCCGGTATCGCGGGCAACGATCGGTTGCAGGCGTTGCATGGCCTGCGCCGGGCGGCCTTCCATGCGCTCCAGCTCCGCCCGCAGCACTTCCTGCATCTGCACCAGGATCGGGTACTGCGCGACTTCGGGCCCGGCCGCGACCTCCGCGACCACGCGCCGCACCAGCGGCCCGGCGTCCAGTCGCGCCGCCAGGTAGCCCAGCGCCTGCAGCGCGTGCGCCGGCAAGCTGGGGTACTGCGCGGCGAGGCCCTCGCCGTCCTCGCGCAACCGTTGCAGCTCGGCCTCGAGCCGCGCCCGCAGTTCCGGTTTCGGCGCCGCTTCGGCGTAGACGTCGATGGCGAGTGCGCGGATGCGGTGGAACATGCCGCGCACCAGCGGCTCGGCGGCCATCGCCTCGCGCGCGGCGTCCGCCGCCGCGGCGCGCGCGTCGGCCCAGCGGCCGCGGTCCAGCGCGAGCAGCGCGCGGCGCTCGTGCAGATCCGGGTCCTGGCCCGCCACGCGCAGCTCGTCGAGCGCCCGGTCGAGCGCGGCCCAGTCGCGTTGCGCCGCGTGCGCGTACAGGTAGCTGCCGATCGCCCCGCGGTAGCCCACGTCCCGCGCCTTGCGGAATTCGGCGATGGCCGCCTGCGGCTGCTCCAGCGCGAGCAGGGCGATGCCCTGCAGGTACAGCGCGATGCCGCGCCGATCCGACTGCGGCACCGAGGCGGCGCGCGCATGCCGCAGCGCGGCCTCCGCGTCGTTGCGCTCCCACAGTTCGAGCTGGCCCAGCACGGTGTGCGCGGCCAGCTCGTCCGGATAGGTCTCCACCAGCTGCCGCTGGCGCTCGATCGCGCGCGCCGGCGGCCCGAGCCGCGCGAGGGTGGCGTCCAGCACCAGCGCGTCGCGCGGCGACAGGCGCGAGCGCAGGCGCTGGGCATTCGCGAACTGCGCGTTGGCCGCCGGGAAATCGCCAAGCGCGTGCACGTAGGTCGAGCCGGCCGCCAGCATCGCCAGCGCGAAATTCGGGTCGAGTTCCACCGCGCGCTGGTAGTAGGAAATCGCCTGCCGTGCATCGCCCTGCGCGCTGGAGCGGCGCCCGAGCGCGTAGGCCTTCAGCGCGTCGAGGCTGGAGGTGGTGACGTTCGGCAGCGACACCGAGTTCTTCTGGATGGCCTCGAGCGCCTCGCCGAGCTTGCCGCGCAGCTCGGCGGTGACCTTGTCGATGGAGCGCAGCGCGGACCCGGCGCCGCTGCCATCGGCGGACGCGGCGTAGACGGTGGTCTGGGTGTGCGGGTCGATGACCTCTGCGCTCACCCGCACGCGGCCGCCGATCTCGGCGACGGTGGGCAGGATCACCGCGCGCGCGCCGTCGCGCAGCGCGATCTCCGAGGCCACCGCGCGGTCCAGCGGCGTGTCCGGCTTGCGGCGCATGCGCGCCAGGGTGTCGCGCGCCTTGAGGTCGCTGAGCACGTTGACGTAGCGCGACTGCTCCAGGCTGATCCGGAACGCCTGTTCCAGCGAGTCGTCGAGCAGCGCGTCGCCGGTGAGGTTGCGCAGGTCGCCCACCACCACCCAGTCGCGCTCGTTGAACGCGATCGCCGGCTGCGGCCGCGCGAAGAACCAGGCGCCACCCGCCAGCCCCGCCACCAGCAGCAGCTCGGCCGCCAGCGCGGCCGGGCGCCGCCACAGCGGCACGTCGCGCCAGGCCTTGGCGCGGTTCTGCTGCGGCGCGCGCAGCGGCGCGATGCCGGGCTCGCCGACCTCGTAGACCTGCTGCGGCTGCGGCACGCCCTTGAAGCGCCAGCGCCCCCAGTCCTTCCAGATCAGGTGTTCGCCGCGCTCGCCGAGCTCGCGCGCGGCGCGGTGCGCCAGCGGCTCGGCGGTGGCCGACAGCAGGATCTGCCCGGGCCGCGCCAGCGTCATCAGCCGGCCCGCCATCGGCTTGGCCAGGCCTTCGACCTCCAGCGGCTTGGCGCCGATGCTCACCGCGGCGTCGCTGTTGCGCCAGGTGAGCACCTCGCCGACGTGCAGGCCCTGCCGTGCCTGCAGGGTGAGGCCGTGGCGCGCCACCTCGCGGCGTTCGCCGAGCTCGCGCAGGCCGCGGGCGTAGTCCAATGCGAAGCCGAGGCCGTCGATGGCGCGCTCGAACAGCAGCAGCAGGCCGTCGGAGCGGTCGATCAGGCGCCCGCGCCAGCGTTGCTGCAGGCCGAGCACCAGGCGGTCGTGCTCGCGGAACAGCTCCGCCGCCTCGGCGTCGCCGAGCCGCTCCACCAGCAGGGTGGAGTCGCAGAGGTCGGTCAGCAGCAGGGTGCGGACCTGCGGGTTCCGGGTGGCGTCGTCCGCGGCGTTCATCCGTCGCGTTCCGTCACACCGGCGCCAGCACCGCGTCCTGCCATTCGACGCGGTTGCCGCCCAGCCGCTTGGCGCGGTACAGCGCCGCGTCGGCGTTCGCGTACCAGTCGTCCCAGGTTTGCGCCGGCGCGATCGGGCAGGCGCCGATGCTCAGGGTGGTGATCTGCGGCGGCGACGGCTGCAGCTTGTGCAGCGCCTGCGCCGTATCCACGATGAACTGCGCGATGCGCAGGATGTCGGCCTGGCGCTCGGCACCGACCAGCAGGCAGAACTCGTCGCCGCCGAGGCGGCAGGCGATGTCGTCCGGGCCCGAGGCCGAGCGCAGGATGTTGGCCACGCCCTGCAGCACGCGGTCGCCGACCAGGTGGCCGTGTTCGTCGTTGATGCCCTTGAAGCGGTCGCAGTCGATCAGCAGCAGGCCGCGGCCGGCGAGCAGGTCGTTGCGGCGGCGCTGCTCCAGGTGCAGCTGGAAGCCGCGGCGGTTGGCCAGCCCGGTCAGCTCGTCGGTGCGGGTGAGCGCCTCGGTCTGGGTGAGGCGGTGCGTGGTCGCGCGCAGCGTGTCGAGCGCGGACTGCAGGTCGATGTTGCGGCGGCGCAGGCGGCCGATCAGGCTCTGCTCGTTCAGCACCACGCGCGCGATGGCGCGGCGCAGGAAGTGCGCGAGCAGGGTCGGCGCCTGCTGCGCCATCGGCTCGAATTCCTCCTGGCGCAGCTCGAGCAGCACCAGGCTGCCCACCGCGACCGCGTCCGCGCTGCGCGCGTGGTCGCCGATCAGCAGGCCCAGCTCGCCGAAGAATTCGTGGCGGCCCAGGCGCTTGGGCACCAGGTCGTCGCCGAAGTCCAGGTCCACCTCGCCCTGCACGACCACGTACATGGTGGTGCCCAGGTCGCCGCGCCGGAACAGGTATTCGCCGGGCGGCACCAGCCGCGGCCGCCCGAATTGCTCGAACAGCGCGTATTCCTCCGCGGTCAATGCGGTGGACGACTCGATCCCAGGCTCGGACATTCCAGGTTCCGCCCCCCGTCCCGTCGGCGCGGCAATGCCGCCGGCGTCAGCGATCATCACGACTCCCATGTCGTGCACGAACGCAAGAGTAGCACTGCACCGGCCGGAGACCCGCGCGCCGGCGCGCCCGCAGCCGCCCGTTCATGCCGGGCCGGCGGGTTGCGCGACGTTGCGGTTGCGGCCCCGCCAGGGCGCGTACCAGCGCTGCAGGCGGTCGATGTCGGCCTCCATGTCCTCGCCCGGCTCGAACAGCGGGCCGACGCCGATCACCTTGCGCGGATAGTCGAAGTAGACCGGCAGCACGGGTACCCCGGCGCCGCGCGCGATCTTCCAGAAGCCGGCCTTGAACCGCGGCACCGGCTTGCGCGTGCCCTCGGGCGCCAGCCCGAACCACAGGCGGTCGGAGGCGCGGATCAGCGCCGCAGCCTGGTCGGCCACGCCCTGCGCGGCCTCGCGGTTCACGGCGGTGACGCCGAGCCGGCGCAGGATCGGCCCCAGCGGCCACCAGAACAGCTGGTGCTTGCCCAGCACGCGCAGGTCCAGCCCCAGCGCGAGCTTGGCGGCGAAGCCCCACACCCCATCCCAGTTGGACGAATGCGGCGCGCCCACCAGCACCAGCTTCGGGATGTCGGGGAACGCGCCCTCCATGCGCCAGCCGCCGAGCCGCAGCACGGTGCGGCCGAGCCAGCGGGCGAAGGCGCTGGGCTTCACCCGCGGGGCGCTCGGCGGCAGGGGCAGGACGATGTCGTCGGCGGCCTCGGTCATGCGGCGCGTCGGTGGCGGGGTCAGTCCCAGTCGCGGCCGGAGCGGCCGCGCTTGATCGTACTGCGTCCGCGCTTGGCGTCCAGCCGGCGCAGCTTCGAGGCCCGCGTCGGCCGGGTCGCGACCCGCGGCTTGGGGGCGTGCAGCCCGGCCTCCACGAACGCGGCCAGGCGCTCGCGCGCGTCCTGGCGGTTGCGCTCCTGGGTGCGGAAGCGCTGGGCGCCGATCACCAGCACGCCGTCGGCGGTCATGCGCCGGTCGCGCCGGGCCAGCAGGCGCGCGCGCACCGCCTCGGGCAGGGCCGGCGAGCGGGCCACGTCGAAGCGCAGCTCCACCGCGGTCGCCACCTTGTTGACGTTCTGGCCGCCCGGACCGGCCGAGCGCACGAACCGCTCGACCAGCTCGTCGTCGTCGATGGTGATGGGGCCGATGCGCATGCTGGCATTGTAGGGAATAGGGAATAGGGAATAGGGAATAGGGAATAGGGCCGGGATGCTAGAGACCTACCCTTCCCTATTCCCTATTCCCTAGTCCCCAGTCCCCACTCCGAAAAGCGCAAGCGCGCGCCTGAACCCAGCGTCCGGCGGCGCAACCGCCTCGACGCGCGCGCCGGTGGCCGGGTGGTCGAAGGCCAGCCGCCGCGCATGCAGCAGCATGCGGTGGATGCCGAGCATGCGGAACGTGCGGTTGTGGCGACCGTCGCCGTGGCTGCTGTCGCCGACCAGGTGGTGGCAGGCGTGCTTGAGGTGGCGGCGGATCTGCCGGAACCGGCCGGTGCGCGGATGCGCGCAGAGCCAGGCGTAGCGCGAGGTCGGGAAGCCCTGCGACGGGATCGGCAGCTCGCAGGTCGCCAGCACCTCGAAATCGGTGGCCGCGGGCTTCTTCACCGGCTTGCCCGGGCCGCCGTCGAGCGGGTGGTCGATGGTGAAGCGCGCTTCGGCGGGCCAGCCGCGGCACACCGCCCAGTAGTCCTTCTCCACTGCACGCTCGCCCGGCGCCGCCATGAACCTGCGGCCCAGCGCCGAGGCGGTATCGCGGTCGAAGGCGAGCAGCAGGCAGCCGCTGGTGGCGCGGTCGAGCCGGTGCAGCAGAAACACCGGGCGCCCGAACTGCGCGCGCAGGCGGTCGGCGGCGAAGTCGGTCTCGCCGCGCGCCAGCGCGCTGTCGTGCACCATCAGGCCGGCGGGCTTGTCCACGACCGCGAGGAAGTCGTCCTCGTGCAGGACCGGCAGCGCGCTCACCGCAGTGCGTAGAGGACGGCGAACGCGACCAGCGCGCCGACGCCGAGGATCGCGGCGACGACGCGGCGCTGCGCCTCGCGCACCGCATGCGCGAGTTCGACGAGGTCGGCCGAACGCATCGCCAGCTCGTGCCGGCCCTCGACCTGCTGCTCGAGCCAGGCGTGCACCAGGCCGGGCATCTCCGGCGCGCGCGTCACCAGCTCCGGCAGCCGGCGACGGAACTCGCGCAGCAGCCGGCGCGGGCTGTAGCGCTCGGCGAGGATGCGCTCCAGCACCGGCTTCGCCACCGCCCAGATGTCGATGTCCGGATCGAGCTGGCGGCCGACGCCCTCGATGTTGAGCAGCGTCTTCTGCAGCAGGATCAGCTGCGGCTGGATGGTGAGCTCGTAGCGCTGCGCGGTACGGAACAGCTTCAGCAGCACCTCGCCCAGCGAGATCTCGCTCAGCGGCCGGGTGAAGTACGGCTCGCACACCGCGCGCGCCGCCGCCTCCAGCTCCTCGATGCGGATGTGCGCCGGCATCCAGCCGGCCTGCACGTGCAGCTCGGCGATGCGGCGGTAGTCGCGGTTGAAGATCGCCATGAAGTTCTCGGCCAGGTAGTACTGGTCCTGCGTCGAGAGCTGGCCCATGATCCCGAAGTCCAGCGCGATGAAGCGCGGGTCGGCCTTGCGCGCGGGATCGGTGTCCACCCAGATGTTGCCGGCGTGGGCGTCTGCGTGGAAGAAGTTGTCGCGGAACACCTGCGTGTAGAACACCCGCACGCCCTTGGCCGCCAGCGCCTTGCGGTCGATGCCGGCGGCGTCGAGCGCGGCGATGTCGTCGCTGGGAATGCCACGCACGCGCTCGAGCGTGAGCACGCGCTCGGCGGTGTGGCTCCAGATCGGCTCGGGCACGTACAGGTCCGGCGAGCCGAGCCAGTTGCGGCGCAGCACGCTGGCGTTGGCGCCCTCGCGCTGCAGGTCGAGCTCGGCGGCGAGCGTGTTCTCGATCTCGGCGACGATCTCGCGCGGGCGGATCTTGTCGGCCGAAGGGTGCGTGCGGTCCACCAGCGCGGCGACGCGGCGCAGCAGCGCGATGTCCTGCGCGATCTGGCGGCGGATGCCGGGCCGCAGCACCTTCACCACGACCTCGCGCGGCGGCAGGCCGTCGCGGGCCGGCAGCGTGGCTGCGTGCACCTGGGCGATGGACGCGGAAGCCAGCGGCGTGGTGTCGAAGCTCGCGAACGCCTCCGCGACCGGCCGGCCCAGCGCCTGCTCGACGATGGCACGCGCGGCCTCGCCGTCGAACGGCGCCACGCGGTCCTGCAGCAGCGCGAGCTCGTCGGCGACGTCCGGCGGCACGAGGTCGCGGCGCGTGGACAGGATCTGCCCGAACTTCACGAAGATCGGGCCGAGCTCCTGCAGCGCCATGCGCACGCGCTGGCCGCGCGACATCGCGGCGACGTCGCGGCTGGCGCGCGGCACGAACGGCCGCATCAGCCGCAGCCACTTGTCCGCGGGCGTGCCGCGCAGCAGGTCGTCGAGGCGGTAGCGCAGCAGCACGCGGCCGATGCGCAGGGCGCGCAGGCCGGAGGTCATGGCGCGCCCCGCGCGTCCGCGGCCGCGCGCAGGCGGGCCACGCGCGCGGCCAGGCGCGCCGCGTCGTCGCGCAGCGTGTCCACCGCGTCGTGGAAGGCGTCGAGCTCGGCGCGCGGCACCACGTCGCGCGATTCCTCGGTGAGGTATTCGGCCGTGGCCTGTGCGAGGTCGCCGGCGGCACCGCGCGCGTGGCGCAGCGCGGCTGCGAACGCGTTGGCGACCTGCACGCCGAGCACGTCGCCGAACACCGCGGCGAAGGGCTGCTGCCAGTCGGGGTCGAAGCGCTCCGCCAGGCGCTGCAGCCGGCGCGCGAGCTCGGCATCGCCGGAGATGCGCATGCGGCCCACCGGCGGCGCGTCCTCGCGCTGGCGCACACCGGGCAGCAGCCGCGGCAACTGCGCGAGCACTGCGCCGAGCTTGGCGCGCACGCCCAGGTCCGCCTCGGCGTCCGGGCCGGCCGGGCCGACGCGCAGGCGCTCGCCGTCCACGGTCAGCCGCAGGGCCAGCGGCAGCGACTCCAGCGCCAGGTCCACGCTGCGCCCGTCGAGCGCGGCCAGCGCGGCGCGGGTCTCGGGATCGAGCGCGAGCGCGCGCCCGAGCGCGGCTTCCAGCGCCCGCCCGGCCGGGACCTTCCAGTTGAACCCCGCCTCCGTCATCCCCGCATTGTATGGCTTGGGCGGTGGGAGGCGGCGAGGCGGGCGAGGCCTTCGGCGATGGAGACGCGCGGCACGTAGCCGAAGTCGCGCCGCGCCGGCTCCATGTCGTACCAGTGCGTGGTCGCCAGCTGCTCCGCGAGGAAGCGCGTCAGCGGCGGCTCGCCGCGCAGCGGCAGCAGCGTCCAGGCCGCCTCGCACGCGGCGCCGATCGCGTACGCCGCGCCGAACGGCAGCGACTTCGCCACCGGCGGCGCGCCCACCGCGGCCAGCAGCGCGTTGACGATCTCGCGCATCGGCTTCGGCTCGCCGTTGCTGATGAAGTAGGCGCGGCCGGCGCAGGCGGCGCCCGGCGCGAGGTGCTCGAACGCATCGAAGTGCGCCTGCGCCGCGTTGTCGATGTAGGTGGTGTCCACCAGGTTGTCACCGCCGCCGACCAGCCGCAGCCGGCCCTGCCGCGCGCGCTCGGCCAGCCGCGGCACGAGCTGGCGGTCGCCGACGCCCCAGATCAGGCGCGGGCGCAACGCGACGGTGGCGAGCGCGGGGCCGTTCGCGGCGAGCACCGCCTTCTCCGCGACGAGCTTGGTCGCCGCGTACGGCGCCTTCAGGTGTTCGCCGTACGGCACTTCGTCGGCGCGGCCGCCCGCCACCGGATGCGTGGCGCGATGGGTGACGCTGGGCGTGGACGTGTACACCAGCCGGCCGATGCCGTGCAGGCGGCAGGCGGCGATGACGTTTTCCGTGCCGACCACGTTGGCGCGGTGGTAGCTCTCGTAGCTGCCCCACGCGCCGGCCTTCGCGGCGTTGTGGAAGACCGCGTCGCAGCCGCGCGCCGCCGCCGCGACGGCCTCGCGGTCGGCAAGGTCGCCCTGCACCTGGCGCACGCCCAGCGCGTCGAGTTCGGGGTAATGGCCGCGGTTGAAGCTCACCACCTCGTGGCCGCGTTCCACCAGGCCGCGGCACAGCGCCTGCCCGAGGAAACCGCCGCCACCGGTCACCAGCAGCTTCATGCGTGGTCCTCCAGCGGCCGTTGCGCGGCCCACGCCGCCAGCGCCTCGCGGCCGATCTTGGCGTTGTGGCGGATGTCCACGGGGAACGGCTTCGGGTAGCGCATGAACGCCGCGATCGCCTGCAGGTGCGGATGCGCCGCGGCCATCGCGCGCAACTCGCCGGGCAGTGCGGCCAGCGCCGCGCCCATCACCCCGCGATGCGGCTCGTACACCAGCACCGGGCGCTGCGCGCCGCGCGGGCCGACGCCGACCAGCGCGCTGCGCCGCACCGCCGGATGCGCGTTGAACACCGGCTCGACCTGTTCCGTGCACAGCGTGGTCGTCGCGTCCACGACCACGCGTTGCGACTTGCGGCCGCAGAACCACAGCCGGCCTTCCGCATCGAAATAGCCGAGGTCGCCCATGCGGTGCACGATGCGCTCGCTGCCGTCGGCGCAGGTTTCCCGGATCTTGGCCAGGCGCGTCTGCACGTCGCGGTGGTAGTAGGCGTCGGTGGCGCTGGGGCCGGCCACGGTGATCTCGCCGACTTCGCCGGTCGCCAACCGCAGCTCGTCGCGCCATTCGGGGATGGCATCGTCCTCGATGCGGATGATGCGCACCTCGTTCGGCGGCACCGGCCGGCCCACGCAGGTGCCGGCGCCAGCCTCGGTGCGCGCGCGCAGCGCGAGCAGCTCGCGGCCTTCGATCGCGGCGACGGGCAGGCATTCGGTGGCGCCGTACGGCGTCCAGAAGCGCGCGCCTTCCGGCAGCAGCTCGAGCATGCGCGCCACCACGTCCGGCGGCACCGGCGCGCCCGCGCTCGTCGCCAGGCGCACGCCCGGCAGCGGCGCACCGTGCTCGGCGAGCACGCGCATCAGCGCCGGCGAACCGAACAGCTGGGTGGCGCCGAAGCGCTCGATCGCGCGCAGCAGCTTGCGCGGGTCGGCGTTCGCCGGGCGCGTGGGATCCATGTCCGGGACCACCGAGGTCAGCCCCAGCGCCGGGTCGAACAGCGCGAACGGCGGGAACGTGGGCAGGTCCACGCCGCCCGCCTCGATGCCGAAGGCCTCGCGCAGCATCGCCACCTGCGCGACGAAGTGGCGGTGCCGGTACACCACGCCCTTGGGCACGCCGGTGCTGCCGCTGGTGAACAGGATCGCGGCCACGTCGTCGGGCTGCGTGGCCACGCGTTGCGGGCCGGCGCCCGCGCCCGCGCGCTCCACCGCGGCGAGGGTGGCGTCGGCGAACCAGGCGCGCGCGCCGGTGGTGATGCGCACCCGCGCGCCGCGCGCCCAGCCGAGCAGCGCCTTGGCCGCCATCGCCAGCGGCACGCCGATGAAGGCTTCGGGCTCGGCCTCGTCCAGGCACTGCTTCAGCGCGCGCCTGTCGATGCCCGGGTCCACCAGCACCGGCACGGCGCCGGCCTTGAGCAGCGCGAACATGGCCAGGAAGAACTCGGGGGTGGGCCGGACCATCACCACCGTGCGGGTCCCGCGGCCGACGCCGCGCCGGGCCAGGCCGGCGGCGATGGCGTCGCTGCGCGCATCCAGGGCGGCGTAGGTCAGGGCGTCGCGGTAGGCGCCGTCGCGGCCGGGGTAGCGCATCGCCACCCGCTCCGGGTGCGCGGCGGCCAGGCGCGGCAGCGCGGCGGCGATGTTGCAGGCGTCGGCGGCGGGGGTCGGGGCCATGCCCCCATTGTCGCCCGCCCACCCCCTTTTTCGCCCCCCTGCCGGTATCGCAGAATCCGCGCCCCATCCCTGCCGAACGCCGGCGCGCCATGCGTCATCCCTGCCTCGCCTGCGGCGCCTGCTGCGCCCACTTCCGGATCAGCTTCCATTGGTCCGAGGCCGACCCCGACCTGGGCGGCACCGTGCCCCCCGCGCTCACCGAGCCGTTGCGGCTGCACGAACGGGTGATGAAGGGAACCTCGCAACCCTCGCCGCGCTGCGTGGCGCTGGACGCCGAGATCGGCGTGCGCTCGCGCTGCACCATCCATCCCCTGCGTCCGAGCGTGTGCCGCGACGTGCCGGCCTCCTGGGAATCCGGCGCGCCCAGCCCGCAATGCGACAAGGCACGGATCGCGCATGGGCTGGCGCCGCTGACGCCGGAGGACTGGCAGGGCGTCGCGGCCTAGAGCCGGCCCGCGGCCGGCTCTACGAGGCGTCGAGGAAGGCGCGGATCGCCGGCACCAGCGTTTCGTGCTTGTCCTCGAGGATGTAGTGGCCGGCGTCCTCGAAGGCGTGCACCTCGGCCTGCGGCAGCGCGGCGCGGAAGGCGTCGAGGCAGTGCCGGTCGAACACGAAGTCGCGCAGGCCCCAGCCGATGAACGCCGGCCGGCCTGCGTACTGCGGCAGGCGCTCGCCCGCCTGCACCAGCAGCGGCCAGGCGCGGTCGCCCTCGCGCAGCGGGATGTCCTGCATGAAGCGCAAGGTGGCGATCGCGTCCGCCCAGCCGTCGTACACCCCGGCGTAGGCTTCGCGCACCTCGCGTGGCAGGCGCCGCGCGGTGCCGAAGCGCGCCGCGCCGCGTGCGAACAGGTTGAAGCGCCGGATCAGCCAGCCGCCCAGGCGCGAATCGCGCCCCAGCGCGAGCCGCCAGGGGAAGCGCTTCGCCGCCGGCATCGGGAACGCGGCGGTGTTGAGGACCACCAGGCGCTTCACCTGCGGCATGTGCGCCAGCGCCCAGCCGAAGCCGACCATCCCGCCCCAGTCGTGCACCGCCAGCGTCACCGCCGTGGCGTCGCCGACGCCGGCATGGCGCAGCAGCGCCTGCAGGTCGTCCACGCGCGACTGCAGCGTGTAGTCGTAACGCGCCGCCGCCGGTTCGCGCGGCGGGCGCACGCCGCCGCCGTCGTCGGGCTTGTCGCTCAGCCCCATGCCCACGTGGTCCGGCACGAGGCAGCGGTAGCGGTCGCGCAGCCCCAGCACCAGGTGGCGCCAGTAGTAGCTCCACGACGGATTGCCGTGCAGCATCACCACCACCTCGCCGTCGCGCGGGCCCTCGTCGAGGTACGCCATCGCGATGCCGGGGCGCACCTCGAACGTGCGCGGCGTGAACGGGTAGTCGGGGAAACGCATCAGGCGAGGGCCGCGATGAAGACCGCCACGATGCATGGCCGGTCGGGATCCTGGAGGTCGATTTCAATCGGTTGGAAACGGGGATCGCTGCTATCCGGCCGCAACGTCACCGACTCGTACATGATGCCATCGACGCCTTCGCGCTTGCGCGCATCGTAGGTCTTCAGCGTGAATCGGCCAGAATCGTCCGGATCGCCGAGCTCGTTGCGCTCCGCCAGGACGATGCGCCCCTGCCGGCTGCCCCGGTACTCCGTGGTGAACAGGGCCCAAGCGCCGTTGGGCACCTTGCGGTTCATCGACTCGCCTACGACCTGCGCCACAAACATCCCCGGGCCGATGCGGATGTGGTCCGCAAGTGCGACCCATTCCACCGCCTCCTCTTCCAGCGATTGCGCATCACTGAAATCGCCCGCCGCCACCTTCAGGTCCAGCACCGGCACTGCGTTCTCCCAGGGCTTGACATCCTTGGGCCGGAGAACCGTGAACGGCCGGGTGTCGAGCGCCTCGCCTGATGCCCCAGGCGCCGGCGTCGGCTTCACCTGGGGCGCTGGCGCGGGGGCGACGCCAAGGTTTTCAGTCCGGCTGCGGACGAAATTGTGGGTCGCCTCGTCCTGGAAGTAGACGTAGCAGCCCTTCATGCCACGCGACAGCAGGACCCGGTAGGTCCTCCTCAGAAGCGCAAGCATTGCGTCCCCCGCGTTACGCACCATGGGATCGCGAAGGTGGGCTCGGTCCGCCACCCAGTCGCCCGTCCCGGGGTCGTACCTCAGGTCGCGCCCCCAGATGACGCCGACGTAGTCGAATTCAAAGCCCTGCGCCGTGTAAATGCAGCCAATCTGGTCGATGCCACCGGGCTCGTACGCCCACAGATTGGCCTTCGGAATTCCGGGCGGCAAGCGGGTCATTTCCGGACGTGCGTTCCATGGCCGCTGGAAGCTTCCAATCTTCACGTCCTTGCGCAACCCGCCGTCTTCGTCCCGGTCGGTTGACCATGGCCAGCAGTATCCGGCGGTCAGGCGGGCCGTATGCCCCTCGGCGACCTTGCCGCGGATCAGCGCATCCAGCTGCTCCGGGGAGTCGACGATGCGGAACTCGAACGATTCCTGTGCCTGGTCGAATAGAACGTTCGCTGTCTTGCGGACTCCCAGCGTGTTATCGATCCAGTTGAGAAATCCCGCGGAACCTGCGCATCGGAACTGCGCCTCGAGAACGCGCTCATGCAGCACGAACCCCTTGCGCGCGGCCTCTTTGCGAAACAAGGCGGAGCTGCCGATCTCGTTCGGCCGCACCACCTGCTCGTCGTCGACGAAGAACACGCAGACTTTCGCCGCGGACAGGAGCTCTTCGATCTGCGATCGATTCGACCGCTTTTCCTTGGGCGTACGGTGGTAGTTGCTCGATGCGCGGATGCGATGCGCTTCGTCGCAGATCAACACGTCGATCTCGCCGTCCTGCGCTGCGCCGAACTGGTTGAAATAGTGCAGGTGGGTGGCTGCGCGCCGGCCGAGGATCCGCTGCAAGGTCGAGGTGAACGCCTTCGATCCCGTCGCATGCCGGGCGTTGTAGCCGGCGGCGGACAGCGCCCCGAGGAGGTTCACGGCCAACACGGATTTCCCGGTCCCGGGCCCGCCATGCACGATGAAGACATGTCGGCTGCCATCACGAACCGCCGCCTGCACAGTGGCGAATACCTGGCTGAAAACCACCTGCTGGTCGTCGAGCAGGACGAAGGCGGGCTCGTCGGCCACGACCTTCGCGACATGCTCCAGCAGCTTCTTCGCCGGCCGGAAGCGGCCCTCGGTGACGCGCTTGAGCACGGAACCGTCGTCGCCACCGGATAACCGCTCCTTAAGGTACCCGGCGAGCTGGCCGGTGTCCCCGCCGGTGAACACCGGGACGATCCGCCGGATCGGTTCGCTGCGCTCGTCGAGGAGCGGGTCCCGGGGTTCCGGAGCGTAGTTGTGCAGATAGGCGCAGGCGTCCAGCGATATCCGTTGCGGCCCTTGGAACGCCTCGTTGCAGTCGACGAGGTAGCGCCTGTATTGGTTGGCCTGCACGGAAGGATGCAGCACCTCGCGATGGTCGCCTCCGACCCAGGTCTTCAGCAGGTCGTCCGCGGAGCCGAGCTGGGAAGCGCTCCACTGTTTAAGTTCGACGATGACAGCGCGGTCCCGCGTCCCGGACGACCCGGTGATCAGCGCATCCAGGCGAAGCGATGACAACGGCAACTGGTATTCCAGCACGATGCCGGTATCGTGCAACCCTCCGATCTCGATGACGGAAGACAGCGCGCGCAGCGAGTTCTGCCAGGAAAGGTACTCGTTGTGGCTTGGTGCGTACCGGTAGTGCGCCTGGAACGCGTCGGCGAGCCGGCGCGCGATGGCGTTGTGCGTGGCTGCATGTACGAAATCTCGGGTCCTGCCCGCGTACAGTTGCATTACCCCTCCCCCTTCCGATCGGCCTCGATTCCCGCCCTCACAGCGGCTGTGCCCCCTCGCTGAGGATGTCCAGGTACCGTTGATAGGCAAAAACGCGATGCCGGCGCTGGCCGGTCACTTCATTGACGATGCCGAGCGCCTCCATCGCGCGCACGGCGGCGCGGATCGTCGGCGGGCTCAGCGCCAGGTGCGGCGCGACCTGCGGCACCGTCAGGATCACGCGCCGGGCGAACTGTTCGAACACCAGGCCGACGTTGCCGGCGCGCTTGCCGAGCCCGGCGATGCGCGCCCGGTCCTCGGCGAGCAGCGCGAGCAGGCGCTGTGCAGTGTCGACGGCCTGCTGCGCGGTCTCGGCCACGCCATCCAGGAAGAAGCCGAGCCACGCCTCCCAGTCGCCGCGGGTGCGCACGCCGTTGAGCAGGTCGTAGTAGTCGCCGCGGCGCCGCTTGAAGTACAGGCTGAGGTACAGGCTGGGCTCGCGCAGCACGCCCTCGTGGCAGAGCACGAGGGCGATCAGCAGGCGGCCCAGGCGCCCGTTGCCGTCGCTGAAAGGATGGATGGTCTCGAACTGCACGTGCGCGAGCGCGGCCTTCACCAGCGGTGGCACCTGCGACGGCGGCGCATGCAGGAATTGCTCCAGCGCCGCCAACGCATCGGGCAGCGCCTCCGGGGGCGGCGGTACGAAATGCGCCAGCGCCGGCGAAGGACCGCCGACCCACACCTGCCCCGTGCGGAATTCGCCCGGCTGCCTGTTCGCGCCGCGTCCGCCGCGCAGCAGCAGGGCATGCATCTCGCGCACCAGCCGCAGCGACAGCGGGAAGTCGTCCTCGCGCAGGCGGCGCAGCCCGTGCTTGAGCGCGGCCACGTAGTTGGAGACTTCCTCGACATCGTCCACCGGCACGCCGGGCGCGGCGTCGGCCTCGAACAGCAGCAGGTCCGACAGCGAGGACTGCGTGCCCTCGATCTGCGAGGACAGCAGCGCTTCCTTGCGCACGTACTGGTACAGGAACAGCTCCGGGTCCGGGAGCATCAGGGTGATGCCGTCCAGGCGGCCGAGCGCCTGGTCCGCGCGCTCCTTGCGCGCGACGAGGCCGCCTTCGGAGAGGTCCAGGGGCGGGACGGGCGGAAGCGGATCCGGGACGAACGCCTGGTAGCGGCTCCCCGCCAGGGAGCCGGCGACGTAACGTCCGGTGGTTCGGGTGGCCATGGGTTTCCTTGGCGAGGCTCAGGCCCGTCTAAGGAAAAATAAATAGCATTTCTTTTCCTGAATTGCCAGCCTGGGCCGGCCAAGGAAAAGCCGGGGCTCAGCCGCAGCTCCGCTTGAACGCCGCCGACCGCCCCGACGACACCGACAGCAGGCTGACCCGGCAGCCTTGGCCGCGGGCGTCGTTGAAGGCGATGGACTCGCCGCTGCGCAGGTAGTCGCGGCGGTTGCCGTCCTTCGCGCTCACCTGGACCCAGGCGCCGCGGTTGTCCACGTTCTGCACGCCGACCACCGACGCCTCGTCCAGCGCGAGCGCGGAGTTGGCGGCCAGGATGAAGTCGTAGCCGCCGGCCACGCCGCTGGTCTTGCTGGCGAGCTCGGCGAGGCGCTGGTTCTCCAGCCGGGCGAGCTCAAGCTGGGCAATGAGGCCGGCATTGGCGTCCTTCATCGCGCCGACGGCGCTGCGCACTTCGGCCAGCGCGTCGCGGCCCTGCCCGTCCACCGAGCGGCCCAGCTCGCCGAGCCGCGCCTCCAGCTTCGCGAACGCGGTTGCCTGGTCCTGCTTCATCTGCACCAGGAATTCGTCCGGATCGCGGAAGCGGTCGCGCAGCGCACCGTAGGCCTCGCTGCCAAGCACCCCGACCACGAGCAGGACGACGGCGACGAGGGTGCGCTTGACCGGCTCGCCCTTCTCCGCGGCGTCGCGCTGGCCCCAGTACCAGGCGAGCGCACGCCGCACCAGGCCGCGCCGCGCCGGCGCAGCCGCTTCAGGCTTCGTCGTTTCGATGTTCCCCGACATCCCCATCCCCTTTGCGTGTGTTCCCCGCGGGGATGATGCCTGCAAGCGCTTGCCGCTACCAGACCACCTCGGCCATCGAGCAGTTCAGGCCGGAACCGATGCCCAGCAGCGCGACGCGGCTGCCCTTCTTGAGGCGGCCCATCTCGCGCAGCTTGCTCAGCACGATCGGCACCGAGGCGGGGCCGATGTTGCCGTGCTCGCCGAAGATGGTGAGCACCTTCTTCGGGTCGATGCCCATGGCCTTGGTGAAGGCCGCGGTGTGCACCTTGCTCACCTGGTGGACGACGAACTCGTCGAGCTCGTTCACCGCCCAGCCCAGCTTCTGGCGCGCGACCTCGAAGGTCTTCTGCGCGAGCTTGATGCCCTCCACCAGCAGCATGCGGGTGTCGGTGATCATGCCGTCCAGGTTGCCGCGGCACAGCTTGTTCCATTCGGTGGCCGCGCGGGTGACGCCGCCCTTGTAGCGCGGCGCGCCCGGGGCCAGCTCGGCGCGCGCCAGCACCATGGCGGCGGCGCCGGAGCCGAGGGTGAGCGTGGCCATCTCGCTCTTGAAGTCCTCCTCGGTGGCGTCGGCGCGGGTCATGCGCTCGATCGTCTTCTCGTAGGCGAGGTCGGCGGTCTCGCCGTCCACGACCAGCGCGTAGTCGATCTCGCCGCGCTCGATCATGCGGCTGGCGATGTCCATGCCGTTGAGGAACGCCAGGCAGGCGTTGGCCACGTCGAAGTTCTGGCAGGTGTCGGGCAGGCCGAGGTTGCCGCTGACGATCGAGGCCGTGGACGGCTCCAGGTAGTCGCGGCTCACCGAGGTGTTGACCAGCAGGCCCACCTTGTCCGGGTCGATGCCGGCGTCGGCCAGCGCCTTGACGCCGGCCAGGGTGGCGGCGTCGGAGGCCGTGACCCCCTCGTCCCACAGGTGGCGGGCTTCGATGCCGGCGATGTCCTTGAGCACGTCGGCCTTGATGCCGAGGCGGTCCAGAGTGGGCCGCAGGCGCGCGTTGATCTCGTCCGTGCTCAGCCGGCGCGGGGCGTCGATGTGGGCCAGGCCGGCGATGGCGACGTGCTGGAACAGCATGGGCGGGTTACCCGGGGTAGCCGAAGGGAACAAGCCAGTTTACCACCCCGGCCGTTGCCTCCCGGTCGCAGGCCCGCCCGGGCCCGCCCGCGGTTCAGCCGCCGCAGCGCCAGACGGTGTAGCGCTGGTTGCCGTCCTCGAAGCCGTCGAGCGGCTGCACGGTGTCGCCGCCCAGGCCCGGCGCCTCGTTGCGGGCCAGGGTCTCGAGCTCGTCGCGGACCTTCCGCGGGTTGCGCTCGTAGAAGCCCACCCGCTCCTTCACCGAGACCTCGACCTCGCCGCGCTCCTCGCAGTTGGCCGGGCGGGCGGTGACCACGCGCACCGCGTCGGCCCCGGGGGCCATGTGCACCCAGGTGCAGGCGGGCAGGCCGGCGGCGAGCAGCAGGGTGGCGGCAAGAGCGGGCATCGGGCGCATCGGGGTGGCTCCGTAGGCGATAGGCGTTGCACGAAGGATGCCCCGGATTGTGGTCCGGGGCATCTGAACGGAGGGCCGACCATGGGTCGGCTCTACCCCTCAGCGGACCGGCTTGCCGTCGGCGTCGATGACCTGCACGGTGCCGAGCTGCAGGTCGCGGATCGGCTGCTCGATCTTCGACAGGTCGCCGACGATCACCCAGGTCAGCGCGTCCGGCTTCACGATCTGCTTCGCCGCGGCGCGCACGTCCTCGTCGGACTGCGCTTCGGTGCGCTGCTTCAGCGTGGCCACGTAGTCGTCCGGCCGGCCGTAACGCGCGTTCTCCTCCAGCGCGCCGAGCACGGCGCCGATGGTCTCGTACGCGCCCGGCAGGCTGCGCACGTCGCTGTCCTTGATCTTGGCGATCTCGGCGGCGCTGAGCGGGCGGGTGGTGTTGAGCTCGCGCACTTCCTTCAGCAGCTCGGCGACGGACTCGGCGGTCTTGTCGGTCTGCACCGGCGCATAGAGCATGTACGGCCGCTGCCCCAGCGCATCGCGGAAGAAGCTGAAGGCGCCGTAGGCCCAGTGCTTGTCCTCGCGCAGGTTCATGTTGAGGCGCGAGCTGAAGATGCCGCCGAAGGCGCTGTTCATGGTGCCGATCTGCAGGTTGTTCTCCGCGGTGGTCGGCGGCGCGAGCAGGCCGGCGAGGATCATGGACTGCAGCGCGCCCGGCTTGTCGATCAGGAACACGCGCGGCGCCGGCTGGTCGGCGACGGTCGGCAGGGCCTTGGTGCCCTTCGGCGCGGCCGGGGCCTTCCAGTCGCCGAACACGGCGTCCAGCTGCTTCGTGATCTCCGCCAGCGTGGTGTCGCCGGCGACGAGGATGCGCACGTTGTCCGGGCGCAGCCACGCGGCCTGCCAGGCGCGCATGTCCTCGACGGTGAGCGCGCGGATCGCGTCCTCGGTGCCGCTGCCGGTGAACGGGATCGCGTACGGATGCCCGTCGCCGTACAGCAGCGGCGGCAGCGTGCGCAGGGCCAGGCCCACCGGCTGGGTCTTCTCGTGGGCGATGCCGGAAAGCCACTGCGCGCGCACGCGCTCGACGTCGGCGGCCCGGAACGCCGGGTTGCGGACCACGTCGGCGAGCAGCGCGAGCGACGGCGCCAGGTTGGACGCGAGCATGTTCGCGCTCACCGTGCAGCTGTCGAGGCCGCAGCCGGTGGACAGGTTCATGCCCAGGCGCTCGCGGGTCTGCGCGATCTGCACCGAGTCCAGCTTCGCGGTGCCCTCGTCGAGCATCGCGGTGGTGAAGCTGGCGGTGCCGAGCTTGCGGCCGGCGTCGGAGGCGTAGCCGGCGTCGAACTGCAGCGACAGGCCGACCACCGGCACGCTGCGGCGCTCGGCCAGCACCACCTCGATGCCGTTGGCGAGCCGGCCGCGCTGTACCTGCGGGAAGCTCAGGTCGGGGAACTGGTCCACCGACGGCACGCCCTGCTTGCGGTCCACGTCGGTCTCGACCGCGGCGAAGCCGTCGGTCGGCGCGCCGGGGATGTCGGCCGGGCGGTCGGGCGACGCCGGCAGGCCGACGATCGGCTCTTCCTTCGGCGCGCCTTCGGCCGGGACGATGGTCAGCGTGTAGTCGCCGCGCGACAGCCAGCGCTTCGCCGCGGCCTGCACTTCGGCGGGGGTGGCGCCCAGGCTCCAGGCGACCTGCTGTTTCCACGCGTCGGGGCTGCCGAGGTAGAGCGCGCTCTCGCCGAGGATGCGGGCCTTGCCGAGCACGCGCTCGAGGCTGCGGATGGTGCTGGCGCGGTTCTGCGCCTGCACGCGCGACAGCTCGTCGGCGGTCGGGCCTTCGGCGAGGAAGCGCTGCATCTCCTCGGCGATGGCGGCCTCGACCTTCGCCGGGTCCACGCCCTGCTTCACGTCGGCCTGCACCTCGAACTGGCCGCCGAGCTCGAACGGGCTCGCGCCGGCGCTGACGTCGTCCACCAGCTTGTCCTGGTAGACGAGGCGCTGGTACAGGCGCGAGGTCTTGCCGCCGCCGAGGACGTCGGCGGCGAGGTCGAGCAGCACGAAGTCCTTCTCGCTGCGCGCCGGGATGTTCCACTCGCGCAGGATCCGCACCTGGGCGACGCGGTCCTCCATCGTCGCGCGGGTGGAGGTGGTGCGCTCGGCCGTCCAGTGCGCCTGGCGCGGCACCGGCGGGCCCGGCGGGATGTCGCCGAAGTACTTCAGCGCCTTCGCCTTCGCGGTCGCCGGGTCGATGTCGCCGCTGAGCACCAACACGGTGTTGGCGGCGCCGTAGTAGTTGCGGAACCAGGTCTTCACGTCCTCGAGCGAGGCCGCGTTGAGGTCCTCCATCGAGCCGATGGTGTCGTGGTGGTACGGGTGGTTGGCCGGGTAGATGTCGGCCAGCTCGCGCTCGCTGACGCGGCCGTAGGGCTGGTTCTCGCCCTGGCGCTTCTCGTTCTGGACCACGCCGCGCTGTTCATCGAGCACGGCCTGGTCGATCGCGCCGAGCAGGTGGCCCATGCGGTCGGACTCCATCCACAGCGCCATGTCGAGCGCGGTGGTGGGCACGGTCTCGAAGTACATGGTGCGGTCGAGCCAGGTGTTGCCGTTGATGTCGGAGACGCCGGCCTTCTCGAACGGCTCGAAGTACTCGCCCGGATGGTTCTCCGAGCCGTTGAACATCAGGTGCTCGAACAGGTGGGCGAAGCCGGTGCGCCCCTCCGGCTCGTCCTTGGAGCCCACGTGGTACCAGATCGCCACCGACACCACCGGCGCCTTGTGGTCTTCGTGCACGATCACGCGCAGGCCGTTGGGCAGCACGAACGACTCGTAGGGGATGTCGATGCCCTGCAGCTGCGCCTGGACGGCGGCCTGGTCCTGGGCGACGGCGGCAGCCTGCGCCTGCGGCGCGAACTGGACGCCGCCGAGCGCGGCGACCAGCGCGGCGGCGAGCAGGCCGCGGCGGAACAGCGACGCGCGGCGGTGGAAGGGACGGTGGACGGGCATGCGTGGCACTCCTTGCGATGGGTGCCGCGTGAAAGCGGCATGAAAGCGGGGCCATCGTACGCGGGGCCGCGGGTGGCCGTGTAGGCCATTCGTCCCGGTCGCGCGCGCCGCCTCGCCGTGCAAACGCTTGCGGCGGCATACTGTCGGCATGGACCAGGGCCACTGCCTCGTCACCGGCGCCAACCGCGGCCTCGGCCTGGAGTTCGTCCGCCAGCTCCTGGCCCGCGGCGAGCGCGTGGTCGCCACCTGCCGCCACCCCGGCCGCGCCACCGCGCTCAACGGCCTCGCCGGCGCACACCCCGGGCGGCTCCGCGTGCTCCCGCTCGACGTGGCGTCGCCGCGCTCGATCGCCGAGCTCGCCCACGAACTGCCGCTGCTCGACGACGCCCTGTCGCTGAAGCTGCTGGTGAACTGCGCCGGCGTGCTGCATTCCGGCGAGCGCTTCGGCGCGATCGAGGCGGCGATCCTCGAGGACAGCTTCCGCACCAACGCGATGGGCCCGCTGCTGGTGACGCAGGCGCTGGCCGACCGCCTCGCCGACGGTGCGAAGGTCGCCAACCTCAGCAGCGTGCTCGGCTCGATCGGCTCCCTGGCGCGCTTCGGAACGCCCAGCTACGACATCAGCAAGGCCGCGCAGAACATGGCCACCGCGCTGCTGGCCAAGGCGCTCGCGCCGCGCGGCATCGTGGTGCTGGCGCTGCATCCCGGCTGGGCCCGGACCGACATGGGCGGCGACAACGCCACCGTGCCGGTCGCCGAGTCGGTGGCGGGCCTGCTGCGCGTGGTCGACGCGGCCGGCCCCGCCGACAGCGGCGGCTTCCGCGACTGGCGCGGCGAATCCCTGCCGTGGTGAGCGCGCACGGGGAAGGCGGCGCGGACGCCGCGCTGCTGCACGTGGTGCTGCTGGAACCGCGCATCCCGCCCAACACCGGCAACGCGATCCGCCTGTGCGCCAACACCGGCGCGCACCTGCACCTGGCCGGGCCGCTCGGCTTCGACGTCTCGGACGCGCAGCTGCGTCGCGCCGGGCTCGACTACCACGAGTACGCGACGATGCGCGTGCACGCCTCGCTCGAGGCGGCGCTGGCGGTGATCGCGGAACTCGAGGACAGGCCGCCGCGCGTGTTCGCGCTCAGCACGCGCGGCCGCGAGCGCTTCGACCGGGTGCAATACCGGCGCGGCGACGTGCTGCTGTTCGGCAGCGAGACCACCGGCCTGCCCGCGGAGGTGCTCGCATCGCTCCCGGAAGCCCGGCGCCTGCGCCTGCCGATGCGGCCGGGCAACCGCAGCCTCAACCTTTCCAACGCGATCGCGGTGACCGTGTACGAGGCCTGGCGCCAGCTCGGCTACGCCGGCGCGGCAACCTGAACGGTTCCGGAAAGTTCCTCACAATCGTGACTATCGCTTCAGGCGAGGTTGAGGCGTGGTTCGCAGAATCGTGCCACCGGTTCAGCCACGACCCTCCCCCACGTCGCTGCCGGCCTACCAAGAAAACGACAAGAGGCCATTCGCAATGAAGCATTCCCCCGTTTTCAAGAAGAGCGCCCTCTCGAAGCTGGCGGCGCTCGCGCTGCTCGCCGCCGCCCCGCTCGCGGCGTCGGCCGCCGACGGCATCAAGTACACCTACGTCGAGGGCGGCTACGTCCGCACGGACACCGACGGCGGCGACGCCGACGGCTGGGGCCTGAAGGGTTCCGCGGCGCTGACCCCGAACTTCCACCTGTTCGGCGAGTTCAGCAACCAGGACATCAAGCACTCCAGCGCCGACTTCGACCAGTGGCGCGTGGGCATCGGCTACAACCACCAGGTCTCGCGCAACATGGACCTGGTCACCCGCGTGGCCTACGAGAAGTTCGACGCCGGCAGCGGCCTGGACGCCGACGGCTACAGCGTCGAGGCCGGCATCCGCGGCGCGATGACCCCGAACCTCGAGGGCTACGCCTTCGCCGGCTACGAAGACGGCGACGACTTCGACGGCGACTTCTACGGCCGCCTCGGCGCGCAGGTGAAGTTCAACCAGAACTGGGGCCTGGCCGCGGACGTGAAGTTCGTGGAAGGCGACCGCCAGTGGTTCGTCGGCCCGCGCATCACCTGGTGACCGCCCCCGTGGAGCCGACCCATGGTCGGCTCCTTCGAGCAAGGGGATCGCGAGCGTTCCCTCCCCCAGACCTTCGCGATCCCGACCCGGCCGGCAACGGCCGGGTTTTTTATTGGCCTTTTCCGGGCGTCCGGTCGAACAGGCCCGGCGGGTACTCGGCCTTCTGCCCGCGCGCGAGCAGGCGCTGCAGCGCTTCGGCGGGGGTGATGTCGCCGTGCAGCACGTCGCGGACGTTCTGCGCGATCGGCAGCTCGAGGCCGTGGCGTTCGGCGAGGCGCATCACTTCGTCGGCGGTCTGCACCGATTCGACCACCTGGCCGATCTCGCGCACCGCGTCCTGCAGCGACTGGCCACGGCCGAGCGCAAGGCCGAGGCGGCGGTTGCGCGAGAGGTCGCCGGTGCAGGTGAGCACCAGGTCGCCGAGGCCGGCGAGGCCCATCAGCGTCTCCGGGCGGCCGCCGATGGCGGCGTTGAGGCGCAGCATCTCGTTGAGGCCGCGGGTGATCAGGCCGGTCCGCGCGTTGAGGCCCAGGCCCATGCCGTCGGCCGCGCCGGTGGCGACCGCGAGCACGTTCTTCATCGCGCCGCCGAGTTCCGCGCCGCGCATGTCGTCGCCGGTGTAGGCGCGGAAGTGCGGGCCGTGCAGCACGTCGGCCACCTGCTTCACGAACGCGGCGTCCTCGCCCTGCACCGTGAGCGCGGTGGGCAGGCGCTGCGCGACTTCCTTCGCGAACGAGGGGCCGGTGACCACGGCGAGCGGCACCCCGGGGCCGAGCGTGTCGGCGGCGACCTCGTGCAGGAAGCGGCCCGAACCGGGCTCGAAGCCCTTGGTCGCCCAGGCCACGCCCGCGACTTCGGGGCGCAGCGGCGCGAGCGCGCGCAGGGTGGCGGTGAACGCGTGCGAGGGCACGACCACCAGCACCAGCGTCGCGCCGCGCAGCGCGGCGGCGAGGTCGGTGGTCGCGCGCAGCGACTCCGGCAACGGGATGCCCGGCAGGTAGCGCGGGTTCTCGTGGCGCGCGTCCACCGCGGCCACGACGTCGGCGTCGCGGCCCCACAACGTGGTCGCGTGGCCGTGCCGCGCGATCAGCGCGGCGAGCGCGGTGCCCCAGGAACCGGCGCCGAGGACGGCGACCGTCTGCCGCTGCATGCCCGGATCAGGCGTTGCCGCCGGCTTCCGCGTCGGCGAGGCCGGCGCCGCCCTGGGCCTGCTGCTGCGCGCGCTGGCGCAGCGACTCGGCGTACAGGGTCTCGAAGTTGATCGGCTGCAGCACGAACGGCGGGAAGCCGCCGTTGGTGACCAGGTCGCCGATCGCCTGGCGCGCGTACGGGTACAGCGCGTTCGGGCAGTGCGTGCCCAGCATCAGGTCGAGCTGCTGCTCGTCGAAGCCGGCCAGGGTGAACACGCCGGCCTGCTGGACCTCGGCGAGGTAGGCGGTCTTCTCGCCCAGGGTGCAGGTCAGGGTGACGCCCAGCACCACCTCGTAGGCGGTCGGCGACAGGCGCTGCACCTTCTGCCCGAGGTTCATCTGCAGCGACGGCTGGCCGGCCTCGTTGAAGATCTGCGGGGCGCCCGGCGCCTCGAAGGACACGTCCTTCAGGTAGATCTTCTCGAGGGTGAAGGTCGCGCCCTGCGGGGCGTCGGTGGCGGGGGTGGCGCCCTGGGCGTCCTGCGTGTCCTGCTCGGCCATGTGTACTAGCTCCGGCGCGTCGCGCCCTTGATGCGGAAAAGAGGGGAGTATCGCACGACGGGCCCCGAAGCCCGTAGCGCCGACCCTTGGTCGGCGCCACGACCGCCAGCCGGCCCCGGGGCGGCGCTACCGCCCGCGGGCCAGCGGCAGGCCGGCCTGCTGCCAGGCGCCGATGCCGCCATCCAGCACGTAGACCCGCTCGAAGCCGGCCTTGCGCAGGCGCTTCGCGGCGCCGCCGGACACCTGGCCGGTCTTGCAGACCAGCACCACCGGCAGGGCCTTGGCGGCGGCCAGCTGGCGGTTCTCCGGGTCGAACTGGCTCGGGGTGACGTTCTTCGCGCCGGCCACGTGGCCCTTCTCGAAGTCGGCGATCGGGCGCAGGTCCACGACCAGCGCGTTCTCGCGGTTCACCAGCGCGGCCAGGTCGGCCGGCGCCACGGCCTTGTAGCCGCGGAACAGGCCGGCCAGCTCGTTGCCGATGATGGCGACGGTCAGGCCCGCGAGTGCGAGGGAAAGGTAGGGATGGCGGGCGGCGAAGGCCGCCAGTTCGGCGAAGTCCATGCCGCGATTGTCGCAGGTCGGCGGCGGCGCGTCAGTCCTGCCACAGGTCCGGCAGGCCGCTGGTGACCCACCAGCGGTCGGCGGCCGCGTCGTAGCGCCACTGCTCGAGGTAGCGGGCCTGGCGCTCGACCTGGGTGTGGCGGTTCACCACCCCGATCTCGATCGAGCGGGTAGCGGCGTCGGCACCGGCGCTGGCGCCGACGTCGCGGTAGCCGGAGATCTGCACCTGCGCGTAGCGCTCCAGCTCCAGTGGGGTGAGCGGATGCGCCTCCCGGTACGCGGGATCCACCATGGACCACGCCCCTTCGAAGTCGCCCCAGCGGATCGCCGCCGACCACGCGTACTGGGCCTGGCGCAGCGCCTCGCCTCGGTCCACGCGGGTGGTGGCGCAGCCGGCAAGCGCGGCGGAGAGCGCGACCAGGGCGATCGCGGCCAGGAAGCGGAACGTCGGGCGCAGGCTCATGGGCGCATCCTACCCCGCGGTCCCGGCGCCCGCCTCGCCGGGCGTGCGGGCGATGGCGACGTAGCGCGCGCGGCCGCTCGCCGCGGAGCGCCCGCCGTCGCCCGCCACTTCGGCATTCAGCACCATGCTCGCCCGGCCGGTGTCGCGCAGCGAAGCCCGCACCGCATCCCAGCCGCCGTCGGCCAGCCACGCGCTGGCTTCGAGGTCGCCGAACAGCGGCGTGAGGTAGCGCACCTGGCTGTCGGCGACGTACACCGCCGCGTCGAGGCCGTGCGCCTGCAGCTGCAGGGTCGCCAGGCCCCAGCCGGCCAGCATCATCAGCGAGGCCAGGCTGCCGCCGAACGCGCAGCCCTTGTCGTTGACGTTGGCCGCCAATGGCGCGTGCAGGCGCAGGCGCGCGCCGTCGTAGCCGGCGATGCGCAGGCCGAGGGCCGCCACCGGCGGCATCGCCTGCAGGTGCGCGTCGAGCGCGCGCAGCAGGCCGGCGGGGTCGTCGTGGATCGCGTTGGTGCCGTGCATCCGCGGACTATGCCAACATTCGCGCGGTCGCGGCCACCCGGCCGCAGGACGGGCATCGCGATGGCCCTGCCCCTCGAAGGTTGCACCGTGGTTTCACTGCGCCCGGCGGGCATGCATGCATCCATGCGCCGCGCCGCGGCGGCGGCCGGCGCGCGCCTGCTGGCGCTGTCGCCCTGGCGGCTGCGCGTCCTCGACGACCCGCGTTCGCGCGCCGCGCTCGCCGCAGCGCTCGGCGCGCCGCGCGTGGTGTTCACGAGCCCGGCCGCGGTGGCGGCGGCGCGGCGCATGGAGCGGCTGCGGCCCGCGCCCGAGGCGGTGTGGCTCGCGGTCGGCGCCGGCACCCGGGCCGCGCTCGCGCGCGAGGGCGTGGACGCGGTGGCGCCGCAGCGCATGGACAGCGAAGGCCTGCTCGGGCTGGACGCGCTGCAGCACGTGGGCGGACTCGCGGTCGGGCTGGTCACCGCACCCGGCGGGCGCGGCGAGATCGAGCCGGCGCTGCGCCGGCGCGGCGCGCAGGTGTTGCGCGCGGACGTGTACGAACGCACCGAGATCGCGCCGTCGGAGCGCGCGATCGCGGCGCTGCGCGCGGCCGAAGGGCAGCCGCTGTGGCTCGCGCTCGGCAGCGGCGCCGCGCTGGACACGGTACTGCGCGCGCTGCCCGCGGACGCGGCGGCGGTGCTGCGCAGCGCGCACGTCGCCGCGGCCAGCGAACGGCTCGCGCGCCAGGCCGAAGCGCATGGCTTCACGCGCATCGTCGTGGCCGCGAGCGCGATGCCGGATGATCTGGTGGGCGCCGCGGTCGCGGCGCAGGGAATGGGGACTGGGGAATAGGGAATAGGGATGGACAGGATGCTCGGGCGTCCGTGTTCCACCCCTTCCCTATTCCCCAGTCCCCATTCCCTCCCCGTTCAGGCGCGTCGCCCCGCGCAAACGCCGCGCCCACGCCACGCATGCAAGGCTGCGGCGGAACCCTTCGGGAGAACGCCATGAACGCCCGCAACCACCTGATGACCTGGCTGGTCGTCGCGCTGCTCGCGGTGATCGTCGGCCAGTGGCTGCTCGCGGACCCCGGCTACATGCTGGTGCGCTTCCGCGGCTATGACTACACCACCACCGTCGCCGCGGCGGTGATCGGCACCGCGGTGGCGCTGTTCGTGCTGTGGCTGCTGGTGAAACTGGTGACGCTGCCGTTCCGCAGCTGGCGCGCGCACCGGGACCGCCGTGCGCGCGTGCGCCTCGGCGAGGGCCTGGAAGCGCTGCACAGCGGCCACTACGACCGCGCCGGCAAGCTGCTCGCCGCGGCCGCGGACGACGGCGACGCGGAGGCCGGCGCACGCATCGCGGCGGTGCAGGCGGCGCTCGCGCGCGGCGACCACGCCGCGGCGCATGCGCAGCTCACCGCGCTGGCCGAGCGCCATCCGGCGGCGCGCGCGATCGCCACGGCCGAGATCGCGCTGCGCGAGCACCGCCCCACCGATGCGCTGGTGGCGCTGGACGCGCCCGCCGCGCAGCCGCTGCCGCCGCGCGGACTGGCCCTGCGCGCGTTCGCCTACGCCGCCAACGGCCAGTCCGCGCAGGCCTACGGGCTGCTCGGCGCGCTGCGCCAGCAGCAGGCACTGCCGGCGGCGCAGCTCGACGAACTGCAGGAACGCTGGGCCGCCGCGCTGCTGCGCGAGGCCGACGACGCCAACGTGCTCGCCGAGCGCTGGGAGCGGTTGCCGAAGTCGCTGCGCACCGAGCCGACGGTCGCCGAGGCCTACGCCACGCGCGCGGCCGCGCTGAACTGGGACGAGGCCGCGACGCGCGCGGTCGAGCAGGCGCTGGACGAGCGCTGGGACGAAGGCCTGGCGACGTACTACGGCACGCTGCCGGTGGCCCGGATCGAGGAGCGCCGTGCGACGGTGGAGCGCTGGCTGCGCGCGCATCCCGCCAGTCCCGCGCTGCTGGTGGCGCGCGCGCGGCTGGCGCGGGCGCAGGGCGACTGGGCGCAGGCGGAAGCCTCGCTGCACCGCGCGATCGCGCAGGGCGCGGGCGCCGATGCCTGGGAGGAACTGGGCCACGGCCTGGCGGCGCGCGGCGACGATGCGCTGGCGCGGCAGTGCTATGCGAACGCGCTGCGCGTCGCGCGCGGCGAGGAACCGGCGTGGATCGCGGCGCCGGCCGATGCCGTCGCCTAGGGTCCCCTTTCCAGGATGGCGACGACGCCCATGCCGCCCGCGGTGCAGACGGACACCAGGCAGCGGCCGCCGCCGCGCTGCTTCAGCTCCTTCGCGGCGGTGGCGACGATGCGCGCGCCGGTGGCCGCGAACGGATGGCCGGTGGCCAGCGAGGAGCCGTTCGGGTTGATCTTCGCCGGGTCGATGCGCCCCAGCGGCGCGTCCAGGCCGAGCCGGTTGCGGCAGTAGTCCTCGCTCTCCCAGGCGCGCAGCGTGCACAGCACCTGCGCGGCGAAGGCCTCGTGGATCTCGTAGAAGTCGAAGTCCTGCAGCGCCAGCCCGTTGCGCGCCAGCATCTCCGGCACCGCGATCGTCGGCGCCATCAGCAGGCCTTCGCCGTGGACGAAGTCCACCGCGGCGACGTGGGCGTCGCGCAGGTGGCACAGCACCTCGTGCCCGTGCGCGGCCGCCCACTCGTCGGTGGACAGCAGGCAGGCGGCCGCGCCGTCGGTGAGCGGCGTGGAATTGCCGGCGGTGAGCGTGCCCTTGCCGGAGGTCCTGTCGAACGCCGGCTTCAGCGTCGCCAGCTTCTCCAGCGAGGTGTCCGGGCGCAGCACGTTGTCGCGCGAGACGCCGCGGAAACTCACCACCAGGTCGTCGAAGAAGCCGCGCTCGTAGGCGGCGGCGAGCTTGTGGTGCGAACCCACCGCCCACTCGTCCTGCGAATCGCGGGAGATGTTCCACTCGCGCGCCATGTCCTCGCAGTGCTGGCCCATGGACTTGCCGGTGCGCGGCTCGGCCACGCCCGGGAACTCCGGCTTGAGCTCGCGCAGGCGGAAGCCCTTGAACGCGGCGGCGCGCTCCTTGAGCGTCTTCGCGCGCGCGGCCTCGAGCAAGCGCCGGCGCAGCGACTGGCCGTACACGATCGGCACGTCGGAGGTGGTGTCGCTGCCGCCGCCGATGCCGGCCTCGATCTGGCCGGCGGCGATCTTGTTGGCGACGGTGATGATCGCGTCCAGCGAAGTGCCGCAGGCGCGCTGCAGGGTGATGCCCGGGGTCAGCGGCGACAGCCCGGAGGACAGCGTGGCCTCGCGGCCGAGGTTCCAGTCCGACGCGTGCTTGATGACCGCGCCCATCGCCACTTCGCCGAGCTGCTGGCCGTGCAGGCCGAACTTCTCGACCAGCGCGCCGAGCGTACGCACCGACATGCCCAGGTTGCCGACGTCGGCATAGGCGGTGTTCTGCCGGCAGAAGGGAATGCGGACGCCGCCGAGGACGGCGACGGGACGACCTTGCAGCATCTGCGACCTCGCGGGCGGCCCGCGATGCGGCGCGGGCGGCCATACCTACGTAAGATGGCCAGTGTAAACCCGCGATGTGGAGCGGCCAATCACGCAATGAGCGACGCAGTGCGCATTCCCGGAAGCCGGCTCGTGGCCGGCGCGCTCGCGCTGGAGCTGTCGGCGGGCAGCCCGCCCGGCACGATGGTGCTGGCGCAGGCGGAGGCCGGCCGACTGGGCGAGCGCATCGCCGCCGACCTCGCCGGCTTCCACCCCGAGGCCGCGCGCCTGGAACTGGTGCTGGCCGGCGCCCACTACGACCCGGTGGAAGCGCTGCGCCCCGGCTGGCCGCTGCACCACGAGCTCGACCAGCTCGCGGCGCGCGCGCCCGGCGGCCGTGAAGCCCGCGGCGGGCGGATCGTGGCCTTCGGCGCCCACGAGGGGCGCATGCCCGGCCTCCTCGCGCCCGACCCGGCGCACGCGGGCGGGCCGCTGCGCGTCCTGCCCTTCACGCTCTCGGGCGACGAGGCCGCCGCCGCCGCGGTCGGCGATGCGTTCGAGCGCGACCTCGTCGAGACCGGCATGGCCGGCGCGGCGACCGCGCTGCTGGCCCAGGAGCTGTTCGGGCTGCGCATCGAGCACGCGCGCTACCTCACCCTGCACGACCTGGTGGCGATGACCGCGCTGCAGTACGAGCACGCGGGCCTGGCGCCGCTGTGGCCGCTGCTGGAGGCGGCGCTGCTCGCGCCCGACGCGGAGGAATGGCTGGACGCGCCGCCCGAACCGCTGGCGCATTACCGCGACGGCGAGGCGCGCATCGCGCTGTTCTCGCCCGCGGCCTGGCGCGCGCGCTACGCGCCCGGCGAGGCCGACGATGCGCGCCTGGAGTGGGGCTTCACGCACTTCCAGGCGCGGCAGCGCCAGTTCGCCGCGGTGCTCGGCGCGCACGGGGTGCCGGTGACGTTCGCGCACTGCAACGCCCACGAACTACCGGATTGGGGACGGAGGTAATTAAATTCGGGACGGAGCTGTCGCCGCAGTCCGAATGCTCCGTCCCGAATTTAATTACCTCCGTCCCCCTTTTCAGTCGACGAGCGTGATCACGCCGCAGGCGACGCGCTTGCCCGCGTTGCCGGCCGGCTGGCTGGCGTAGTCGTCCGGATCGGCGTGGACGATGATCGCGCGGCCGGCGACGTCGTTCGCGGCGCCGGTCCCGAGCGTCAGGCCGGGCACGTGCATGTTCACGTGCGCGACGCCATCGGCGTTGGCGGTGATGTTGTCGATGTCGCCGGCGTGGTGCTGGCCTTCGTCCATGCGTCCGTGCGGCGCGCCCGAGGGATTGAAGTGGCCGCCGGCGCTGCTGGCGTCGGCCGCGCTGCAGTCGCCGTGCTCGTGGATGTGGAAGCCGTGGCTGCTGCCCGGCGCAAGCCCGCCGATGTCGCCGGCGATGTGGATCGCGTCCGCGCCCATCGTCATCACCTGCAGGCGCCCGCTCACGAGGCTGCCGGACGCGGAGGCGAGGTTGGCGACGGCGTCGCGCGGCTGCACCGGCGCCGGCGCTGCGGCGGCGGGCGCCGGCGCCTTCGGCGGCGTGGAGCCGCAGGCGGCGAGACCGAGCACGGCCAGGGTGGCGGCGGCGAGCGGGACGATGCGCATGGCGGAACTCCTCTTGCGGGGGACGCCTCCCATCTTACCTGCGCCTGCGTGCAGGGCCGAGCCGGCGCGTGAGCGTGTTGCGGCCGACGCCCAGCCGCGCCGCGGCCTCGCCGCGGTGCCCGCCGGTGTGCTCGAGCGCAGCGTCGAGCAGGGCCTGTTCGAAACGCTCGCGCGCCTGCGCGTACAGCGCGCCGTCGCCCTCGCCCGCGGCCAGGCGCTCGCGCACCCACGCGCCGAGCGCGGCGTCCCAAGCCCCGGCGTCGCGCATCGCGGCACCCGCGTCGCCGGGGGCCGTGCGCGGCGCCAGCGCCGTCGCGGCGGGCACCAGCGCGTCCACGTCGGCCGCGCCGATGCGGTCGTCCGGCGCGAGCGCGGCCAGGCGCCAGCAGGCGTTCTCCAGCTCGCGCACGTTGCCCGGCCAGTCGCGCGCGCGCAGCCGCTCGACCGCGTCGGGCAGCAGGCGCTTTCGCGGCGCGCCGAGCCGGCGCGCCGCGAGCGCGAGGAAGCGCTCGGCCAGCAGCGGGATGTCGTCGCGCCGCTCGCGCAGCGGCGGCACCGGCAACCGGACCACGTCGAGGCGGTGCAGCAGGTCGGCGCGGAAGCGGCCTTCCGCCACCAGGCGTTCCAGCGGCTGGTGGGTCGCGGCGATCACGCGCACGTCCACGCGGATCAGCTCGCGGCCGCCGACGCGGAAGAATTCGCCCTCGGCGAGCACGCGCAGCAGCCGCACCTGCAGCGGCGGCGGCATGTCGCCGATCTCGTCGAGGAACAGCGTGCCGCCGTCCGCCTGCTCGAAGCGGCCGACGTGGCGCCGGGTGGCGCCGGTGAACGCACCGGCCTCGTGGCCGAACAGCTCCGACTCGAGCAGTTCCGCCGGGATCGCGGCGGTGTTGAGCGCGATGAACGGCTTGCCGGCGCGCGGCGACTCGCGGTGCAGCGCGCGCGCGACCAGCTCCTTGCCGGTGCCGGTCTCGCCGGTGACCAGCACCGACAGCGGGGCCTGCGCCAGCTTGCCGATGCTGCGGAACAGCGCGCGCATCGCGGGCGTCTCGCCGACGAGTTCGTCGTCGTCGGTTCTGTCGGCGGACGCGGACGCGGATGCGGACGCGGGCGTGGTCGCGGCAGCGGATGCCCCCGCGCCGGCCGCGGCCCGCGCGCCGCCGGGCGGCGCCGCGCGCGCGGCCAGTTCCACCGCGTGGTCGAGGTCGAAGGGCTTGGACAGGAACTCCCACGCGCCGCCGCGGAACGCGCCCGCGGTGCTGGCGACGTCGGTGTAGGCGGACATCACGATCACCGGCAGCGTCGGGTGCGCCGCGCGCAGCTTGCGCAGCAGCGCCAGCCCGTCGTCGTCGCCGGGCATGCGCACGTCGGTGAAGATCAGCGCCGGCGTGCCGTCGCGCAGCGCGGCCAGGGCGTCCGCCGCCGAGCCGAACTCGCGCACCGCGTGCCCGGCCTCGCGCAGCGCGGTCGCCAGCACGAAGCGCACCGCGCGGTCGTCGTCCACCACCCACACCCCGGCGCGCTCAGCCATCGTTCGCCTCCCCCGCTCCGGCGGCGTCGCCCGCCGCGCGCAGCGGCAGCAGCAGCGTGAACACGGTGTGCCCGGGCCGCGAGCGGAACGCGAGCGAGCCGCCGTGTTCGCGCGCGACCTGCTGGGCGAGCGCGAGCCCGAGCCCGCTGCCCTCGGCGCGGCCGCTCACCAGCGGCAGGAACACCTGCTCCGCGAGCTCCTCCGGCACGCCGCGGCCGTCATCCACGATTTCGAGGCGCAGCGCCAGCGCGTGCGCGGCGTCGCCGATGCGCACGCCATGCTCGGCGCGGGTGCGCAGCGCGACGTTGGCCGCGCCGGCCTCGATCGCGTTGCGCACCAGGTTCCACACCGCCTGCACCAGGCGGTCCTCGTCGCCCTCGAGCTCGGGCAGGCTCGGGTCGTAGTCGCGCACCAGGCGCACGGCCCAGCCCGCGTCGTTCTCGGCCAGGCGCAGCACGCGCTCGAGCACCGCGTGGATGTTGAGCGGCGCGTGCGGACGCGGCGGCGCCGGCGACAGCAGCCGGTCGAGCAGGCCGGCGAGGCGCTCGACTTCCGACTGGATCAGCGCGGTGAGCTCGCGCGAATCGTCGTCGTCGCGCGCGGCGGCGCGGCGCGCCAGCAACTGCGCGGCGCCCTTCAGCCCGGCCAGCGGATTGCGCAGCTCGTGCGCGAGGCCCTTGAGCGCGGCGTTCACCGCGCCGGGCAGCGCAAGCGCCGGATCCTCGCCGGGGAATTCGGCCACCGGGTGCGCCTCCAGCCACCAGCCGCCGCCTTCGCGCGGCGACAGCGAGGCGTCGGCGAAGCGTTGCGGCTGGCCGGGGAACGCGAACGCGAGCCGGCGCAGCAACACCGCGTCTTCGCCCGGCGCCTGCAGCCAGTCGGCCAGGCGGGTGCCGTCGGCCTCGAGCGCGGCCAGCGGCAGGCCTGGCAGGCGGCGCGCGCCGACCCCGAGCCAGCGCGCGAACGCGGTGTTGGCACCGGCGAGACAGCCGTCCGCGCCGGTCCAGGCGACCGGGGTGGTCAGGGCATCGAGGAGGCCGGCGCCGGTGTCGGGCATTGCACCAATATAGTGCAGAATCGCCGGGCGCCCGCTGCTCGATTGAATTTTGATTGTCGGTGAAAATTTGCCGGTTAATCCGCGAGCCGGCCTGATAAAGGCACATTTTCGCCGGTTGGGCGGGTTCATTTGCTACGCGGCCAACAGGTAGTATGATGCCGGTTAATGGCTGTCCACGCCGCTAACCGGCGGGAAAATTCCGCATGGCCGACTTCGAGTTCCAGTCCCCGGAAGAGATCCAGGTCGCGCTCGGCGAGCGCCTGCGCCAGCTGCGGCTGCGGGCCGACGTCACCCAGGACGCCCTGGCCGCGAAAGCCGGCATCAGCGTCCGCGCGCTGCGCGCGCTGGAGAAGGGCGAAGGCTCCTCGCTGATCACCCTGGTCCGCGTGCTCAAGGCGCTCGGCGCCGCATCCGGGCTCGACGCGATCGCGCCCGAGCCGACGATCAGCCCCATGGCCCTGCTCGAGCGCGGCAAGGCGCCGCAACGCGCGCGCGGCAGGTGAGCGTGGCGCCGCAGGTCGTCGAAGTGCGCATCTGGGGCCGGCGGGTCGGCGCGGTGGCGCTCGACCCGCGGCTCGGCGCCTACGCCTTCGAGTACGACCCGGCCTGGGCGCGCGGCCACGTGGAGCTCGCGCCGCTGCAGATGCCGCTGGCGCGCGCCGCGCAGCCGTTCGTGTTCCCCGACCTCCCGCGCGCCAGCTTCCACGGCCTGCCGGGCATGCTGGCGGATGCGTTGCCGGACGAATTCGGCAACAACCTGATCAACAAGTGGATGGCCGAGCAGGGCGTGGCGCCGGACAGCATCACCCCGCTCGACCGCCTCGCCTACATGGGGCGTCGCGGCCTGGGCGCGCTGGAATTCCGGCCGGCGCGCGGCTCGCTGCGCGAGAGCAAGGCGCCGCTGCGGATGCAGTCGCTGGTGGAAGCGGCGCGACTGGCGATCCGCGGCGACCTCGGCGACGACGCGCACGCGCGCGCCGCGCTCGCCAACATCATCCGCGTGGGCACCTCCGCCGGCGGCGCGCGCGCCAAGGCCGTGGTGGCCTGGAATCCGGACACCGGGGAACTGCGCAGCGGCCAGTTCGACGCCGACCCGGGCTTCGAGCACTGGCTGCTCAAGTTCGACGGCGTCGGCAAGGACGCCGACCTCGGCGAGGCGCAGGGTTACGGCCGCATCGAGTACGCCTACCACCTCATGGCCACCGCGGCGGGCGTGCGCATGGCGCCGTGCCGGCTGCTGGAGGAGAACGGCCGCGCCCACTTCATGACCCGCCGCTTCGACCGCGAGGGCAACCGCAAGCTGCACGTGCAGTCGCTGTGCGCCCTGCAGCACATGGACTACCGGCAGCGCGGCAGCCACGCCTACGAGAGCCTGTTCATCACCGCCTCGCGGCTCGGGCTCGGCGACGAGGCGATGACGCAGCTGTTCGCGCGCATGGCCTTCAACGTGGCCGCGCGCAACTGCGACGACCACACCAAGAACTTCGCGTTCCTGCTGCGCGAGGGCGGGGCCTGGGAGCTGGCGCCCGCCTACGACGTGACCCACGCCTACAACCCGCAGAGCTACTGGGTGTCGCAGCACCTGATGTCGGTGAACGGCCGGTTCCTGGGCGCCACGCGCGAGGATCTTTTGCAGGTCGCCGCGCGCTTCGCGATCGCCGACCCCGCCGGCATCCTGGAGCGGGTGAACGCCGCGATCGCGCGCTGGGCCGAATTCGCCGCGGCCGCCGGCGTGTCCGACGCCGACTCGGCGCGCGTGCTCAGGGACCTGCGGGCGTTGTAGCCGGCGCCGGCGGCTCCGCCGGCGCGGGCGGTTCCAGCCGCGTCAGCGCGTAGAGGATGCGCGCGTCCTCGGCATCGAGGACGTCGTTCTCGTCGCCGCGGTAGTGGCGGTGGAACGCGCGCACCGTGTCCTTGTAGCCGGGCGACCGGTCGATGCCGAGCGGATAGCCGAGCACGCGCAGCGCCATCCACGGGTCGAAGCCCGGCGGCGGATCCACCAGCGGGCCCTGCGGCCACCTGCCGAAGCCGGCGTCCGCGAGCTGCTTCCACGGGAAGCGGAAGCCCGGGTCGCGCTTGCGCGCGGGCGCGAGGTCGGCGTGGGCGATGATCGCGTCGCGCGGGATGCCCAGGCGCGTGGTGAGGTCCCCGAGCAGGCGGATCAGCGCGTCGATCTCCGCCTGCTCGAACGGCGATTCGCCGTCGTTGTCGAGCTCGATGCCGATCGACGCGGAATTGAGCTCGGTGATCGTGCCCCACTGCCCCGCGCCGGCCTGCCAGGCGCGGTCGCGGTCGTCCACGAGCTGGTAGATGCGGCCGTCGCGCCCCACCAGGTAGTGCGCGCTCACCGGGCCGCCGCTGTTGGCGGTGCGCAGCGTGTGCAGCGCCTGCTCCGCCGAGCCTTCCTCGGTGGCGTGGATCACGATCAGCATCGGCCGGCGCGCGTCGAAGTTCTTCGACGGCACCCACTCGGCGAGCGGGCTGCGCGATTGCGGCGCGTGGGCGCAGGCTGCGAGCAGCGCGGCGGCGGCGAGGACGGCGAGCCGTCCGAAGGGCAGGTGGGCGGTCATGCCCGCATTCCACCCGCGGCGGCCCGCGATTGCAAGCGGGCCGCCGTCCGGCGTCAGATGGTGTAGTACATCTGGTACTCGAGCGGATGCGTCGCCGCGCGGAACGCGGTGACCTCCTTCATCTTCAGCCCGATGTAGGCGTCGATGAAGTCGTCGGTGAAGACGCCGCCGGCCTTGAGGAAGTCGCGGTCCTTGTCCAGCGCCTCCAGCGCCTGGTCCAGCGACGCGCACACGGTCGGGATGTTCTTCTCCTCCTCCGGCGGCAGGTCGTACAGGTCCTTGTCGCTGGGCGCGCCCGGGTCGATCTGGTTCCGGATGCCGTCCAGGCCGGCCATCATCAGCGCGGCGAAGGTCAGGTAGCCGGAGTTCATCGGGTCGGGGAAGCGGATCTCGATGCGGCGCGCCTTCGGGTTGGCCACGTACGGGATGCGGCAGCTCGCCGAGCGGTTGGACGCCGAGTACGCCAGCATCACCGGCGCCTCGAAGCCCGGGACCAGGCGCTTGTATGAGTTGGTGGTGGAGTTGGCGAACGCGTTGATGGCGCGCGCGTGCTTGAAGATGCCGCCGATGTACCACAGCGCCAGCTGCGACAGGCCGCCGTAGCCGTCGCCGGTGAACAGGTTGGTGCCGCCCTTGGCCAGCGACTGGTGCACGTGCATGCCGCTGCCGTTGTCGCCGACGATGGGCTTGGGCATGAAGGTGGCGGTCTTGCCGTTGCGGTAGGCGACGTTCTTGACGATGTACTTCAGCGTGAGCAGCTCGTCGGCCTTCTGCACCAGGGTGTTGAAGCGGGTGCCGATCTCGCACTGGCCGGCGTTCGCGACCTCGTGGTGGTGCACCTCGACCTCGATGCCGACCGCGGCCAGCGTCTTGCACATCTCGGCGCGCAGATCGTGCAGCGAGTCCAGCGGCGCCACCGGGAAGTAGCCGCCCTTCACGCCCGGGCGGTAGCCGCTGTTGCCGCCCTCGTACTCCTTGGCCGAGTTCCAGTGCGCCTCTTCCGAGTCGATGTGGAAGAAGGTGTGGCCCATCTCGTTGCCGTAGCGCACGGAGTCGAACACGAAGAACTCGGGCTCGGGGCCGAAGAACGCCTGGTCGGCGATGCCGCTGGCCTTGAGGTAGGCCTCGGCGCGCTTGGCGATGCCGCGCGGATCGCGCGTGTAGGCCTGCATCGTGGTCGGGTCGAGGATGTCGCAGGTCAGCACCAGCGTCGGATCGGCGGTGAACGGATCCAGGAACGCGGTGGCCGGGTCGGGCAGCAGCACCATGTCGGACTGGTGGATGCCGCGCCAGCCCTGGATCGAGGAGCCGTCGAACATCTTGCCGTCCTCGAACAGCGAGGCGTCCACGATGGACTTCGGGAAGGTCACGTGGTGCTGCACGCCGCGCATGTCGGCGAAGCGCAGGTCGACGAACTCGACCTTGTGGTCGCGGATGAGCTTTTCGATGTGTTCGAGGGAGGACATGGGCGGGCTCCGGGACTAAGGGCTAGGGACCAGGGACTGGGGAGGGGCGGGGTTCTGGCGATCCGGTTGCAAGGGGCGTGCCAACCGGTTGCACGGGGCCGAGGCAAGCAAATCCGCCACGCACCGGCCGACGGGCGGGATCTGTTCGCACCAAAATGGTGCTGATGCCCCGGTGTTGCACCAATGCGGCGCACCCGCCGTTGCGATAGAGTCGCCCCTTCCCCATTCCCCAGTCCCCAGTCCCGATCTTGGACCTCCCTGCCCTCCTCGCCGCGCTCCTCCTCGGCATCATCGAAGGCGTCACCGAGTTCCTCCCCATCTCCAGCACCGGCCACCTGCTGCTGGCCGAGCGCTGGCTGGGCGCGCGCAGCGACCTGTTCAACATCGCCATCCAGGCCGGCGCGATCCTCGCGGTGGTGCTGGTGTACCGGCAGCGCCTGGTCCAGCTCGCGCGCGCCTTCCTCGGCAACGGCGACGCCGCCACGGCGGGCTTCGTGCAGCCGCCGCGCGACTACGCGCTGAAGCTCGGGCTCGCGTTCGCGGTCACCGCGGCGCTCGGCCTGCTGGTCAAGGCGCTGGGCTGGCAGCTCGACGACGCGGTGCGGCCGATCGCCTGGGCGCTGGTGCTCGGCGGCGCTTGGATGCTGCTGGCGGAGCACTTCGCCGCGAAGCGGGCCGCGGCGCTCGGCGAGCGCGCGCACATCGGCTGGCTGGTCGCGGTGCTGGTCGGCGTCGCGCAGGTGGTGGCCGGCGTGTTCCCCGGCACCTCGCGCTCGGCCGCCACGATCTTCGTGGCGCTGCTGTTCGGCGTGACCAGCCGCGCCGCGGCCACCGAGTTCGCGTTCCTGGTCGGCATCCCGACGATGTTCGCCGCCTCCGGCTACGAGCTGCTGGCGCTCCTGCGCGAGGAGGGCGTCGGCGGCGAGGACTGGGCGGCGCTTGCCGTCGCCTTCGCCGCGTCCGCGGTCACCGCGTTCGCGGCGGTGAAGTGGCTGCTGCGCTACATCCAGTCCAACCGCTTCACCGCGTTCGCGATCTACCGCTTCGTGCTGGGCGCGGCGCTGCTGCTGGCCTTCGCCGCGCCGTAGCCCTCACTGCCCGCCCGCGTGCGCCGGGTGCAGGCTGTAGGTGCCGTGCAGCGCGGTCTCGCCCAGCAGGTTGCCGTGCATGGCGCGGAACACGTCGGCGGCGGTGAAGCGCGCCGGCAGCTGCAGGCGGTCGGTACCGAGCGCGAACACGCGGAAGAAGTAGCGGTGCACGCGCTGGTCGTTCGGCGGCGGATACGGGCCGTCGTAGCCGTAGTAGTCGCCGCGCAGGCCGCTGTCGTCGCCGGCGAACCAGCCGGTGTAGTCGTTGAGGCCCTGGCGGCTGCCGTCCGGCCCCTTCGGCGCGCGCTTGCCGCCCTTGTCGAAGCCCTCGCTGCAGCTGCCGGCGGCGATCTCGCGCACGTGCGCCGGGATGTCCACCATCACCCAGTGCACGAAGTCCGTGCGCGGCATGTCGGCCGGGATCTCCACGCCTTCGCGGCCGGCGAGCGATGCGTCGGTGGGCGCGTCGGTGTCCACGCACATCAGCACGAACGAGCGCGTGCCCTCGGGCACGTCGTCCCAGGCCAGGTGCGGGTTGCGGTTGCGGCCGAAGCCGTCGGGGGTGCCGAGCGCGAACTCCTGCGGAATCCGGCCGCGGTTCTCGAAGCTGTCGCTGTGGATGCGCATGGCGGGGCCTCCTGCTGTCCTGCCGTGGATTGTAGGGCCGACCCGTGGTTCGGCTCCGTGCAGGCGCCCCCCCATGGGGTCGGCGCTACGCGAGGCGGTCCGCCACCCAGGCCTCGGCGTAGCCGTCGAGCCCCGCGCCGAGCAGGAAGCCGCAATGGCCGCCGTGCGGCGCGACTTCCAGCGTGGCGTGCGGCGGCAGCGACAGCGCGCGGAAGTGCTCGAACGGGATCACCGGGTCGTCCGCCGCCATCAGGATGTGCGCGGGCACGCGCAGCCCCGCGAGGCGGTCGCCGGCGATCGAGTAGCCGTCGAAGTAGGCGTCGAGCGTGTCGAAGTCGGTGTGGCGCAGCACCAGCCATTCGGTGAGCTCGCGCATGCCCAGGCGCAGCGTGCGGTCGTCGAAGCCGTGCACGCGCGGGAACAGCTGCCGCTTGCGCAGCAGCGAGCGCCGCCACTTGCGCTCGAAGTAGTGCAGGTACACGCGCCAGCCGCGTTCCATGTGCGCCATCGTGGCCTTCGGGTCCACCACCGGGCACACCGCCGCCACCGCCGACAGCGGCAGGCCCGCCTCGGGCGCACGCAGCGCCAGCCGCAGCGCGAAGTTGCCGCCGAGCGAATAGCCCGCCGCCACCAGTGGCCGCGACGGGCCGGCGTCCGGCCAGAAGCGGCGCGCCACGTCGCAGGCGGCGAGCACCACCTCGTCGATGCGGCAGGAGTGGAACAGGTCCTCGTTGAGATGGTGGCTGTCGCCGTGGTCGCGGAAGTTGAGCCGGAACGTGGCGAAGCCGCGCCGCAGCAGGCGCGCGGCGGTCAGGCGCATGTAGCTGGAGTCGGCACTGCCCTCCCAGCCGTGCAGCAGCAGCGCCAGGCCGCGCGGCGCGACGCCGGGCACCACGCTGTGCAGGCCCTGCAGGCGCACGCCCGGCCCGCCGTCCACGACGTGCGCGGTGGTGACCGCGCCGGTCGCCGCCAGTGCGCGGGCGCCGCGCCGCACCCGCCAGGGGCTGGAGCCGAGCATCGTCTGCACGTGGCCGCTGCGCAGCCACCACGGCGGACGGTAGCCGGGATCCTTCATTGCATCGCGGCGACGATCCGCTCGCGGGCGCGCTCGGCGATGCGGCGTCGGCCGTCCTCGCTGCCCGGCGGGATCGGCTCGAGGAAGCGCACCTGCGCCAGCCGCGGCGGCTCGCCGAGCAGGCGCAGGAAGTTGCCGGCGAAGCCCTCGCGGCCGCGGAACGCGACCACGGTCTGCGCCGAGCAGTGCTCGCCGTAGCACAGCGCCACCGGTTGCACCGGTACGTGCGCCTCCACGGCGGCGGTGAAGATGCGCGCATGGAACGGCCCGACCTCGGTGCCGCCGCGGGTGCGCCCTTCCGGGAACACGCCCACCGCGCGCCCGCTGCGCAGCCGCGCCAGCATCTCGTGCAGCACGCCCCCGAGCGACTCGGTGTTGCCGCGCTCGTGGAAGATCGTCTCGCCGCGCGTCGCCATCCAGCCCACCAGCGGCCAGCCGGCGATCTCGCGCTTGGCGACGAAGCCCATCATCCGCTGGCTATGCAGCGCGACGATGTCCACCCAGCTCACGTGGTTGGCCACGAACACCACCGGGCCCGGCAGCGGCGTGCCGGTGCGGCGGATGCGGAAGCCGAACACGCGCAGCAGGCCGGCCTGCCACGCGCGGATCATCCGGTACTCGAGCGTTTCGCCGCCGGGCAGGCGGATGCGCCCCCAGGGAGGCAGCATCAGCAGCAGTACCAGCGGCAGGTCGACGATGGCGTGCCAGAGCAGCATCGGCACGCGGTACAGGTAGCGCAGGCAGCGCACGGATCGTCCCTTTGCTGCCGGCCGGGCGCCGGCGCCGTTGCCTCAGGAGAACTTGAACATGCCCGGGCGCCACGCCCGGACGTAGCTCTTGCCCGAACCGTAGCCGCTGCTGCTGCCGTAGCCGATGCCCATGCCGCCGGCATCGCGCGCGCGGCGGCGGTGCATGCGGTCCACCAGCTCCTCGCGGCGCGCCTCGAGCCAGTCGGCGCGGCCGATCTTCTCCGGCTCGAGGCCGCGGCGGCGCGCCTGGGTCTCGCGGAAGTCGCAGAACTCGTCGTAGGCCTCGAGCTCGGGGCGCAGCTCGCGCACCGAGAGCTCGATCATGATCGCGTCGTCGAGGTAGCCCAGCACCGCGACGTTGTCCGGGATCACGTCGTCCGGGTCGCAGAAGTAGGCCAGCGCCGACAGCACGCGGTCGCGGTCCTCGCCCGAGAGCGCCCAGGCCTCGTCGCGCACCATGGCGATCATGTCGTCGAGCTGCAGCAGGCGGTCCTTGATGAAGTCGGGGATCGCGACCTTCTGCGCGTCCTCCAGCAGCTTCGCCGCGCAGTCCACGATCTCCTGCGGCGACTTGCCGCCGGCCGACTTCTTCGCCTTCTCCATCGCTTCCCGGAAGTGCTCCAGGTCGCGGTCGTTGAGTTCGAAGTTCAGCGAAATCGACATGGCGGCATTCCGATGCGTGTGGGAAGACGCGCAGCCTAGCAAATGAACGGAGCCGTGAGGTAGCGGCGGGACCGCCGCCGGCCCGCGGGGCGGCCGGTGGCCGCCTATTCCGGCCGGTCCACCACCGCCAGGGTCAGGCGCGAGATGCAGGCGAGCCGGCCGCGTGCGTCCTCGATGCGGATCTCCCACACCTGCGTGCTGCGGCCGACGTGCAGCGGCCGCGCCGTGCCGGTGACGTGGCCGTCGCGCACGCCGGCCAGGTGGTTGGCGTTGATCTCGATGCCCACCACGCCCTGGCCCGGGCCGGTGCACAGGCCGCCGGCGGTGCTGCCCAGGGTCTCGGCCAGCAGCACCGAGGCGCCGCCGTGGAGCAGGCCATAGGGCTGTCGGGTGCGCGCGTCCACCGGCATGGTGGCGCGCAGGTAGTCCGGCCCGATCTCGGTGAATTCGATCCCGAGCGGGCGCATGGCGGTGCCCTCGGAGAGGGCGTTGAGATCGGCGAGGGTGGCCTGGCGGCGGAAGACGGTCATCGCCGAAGCATAAGTGGGGCGCCGCCTGAACGCCCGGCAACGGCGCCCTCGGGTCCGATGCGAGCGTGACCTCCGGCACATTCAGACATTGTGGTGGTGTTTTACTCTACTACCACACCAATTCATCTACCCTTCAGGTAGCCGCCATGAACGCCCCCCGCCACTTCGTGCCCTCCCCCCGTCCCGTCGTGCGCTCCCGCGCTCCGGAGACCAGCCGCCGCGCGGTCTACCGCGAGCGTGCCCCGGGGGTCGGCTACGGCAACAGCAGCGGTTACGCCAGCCGCCGCGCCTATGCGCCGGGCTGGAACGGCCTGCCCCGGTTCCGCTGCAGCTGATCCACCCCGCCACGACGACCCCTCCCCCCAGGCGGCCGGCGCGCACTCCCTCCCCCAAGGGCGCGCCGGCCGCTCCTTTTTCAGAGGATGGGCGCCAGGCCTGCACCGAACGCGGTGAAGATCCGGGTCAGCAGCGGCTTGAAGCCCGCCGCGACCTCCGGGAAGTCGCCCACCGGCCGGTAGCACTCGCGGAAGCGCGGGTCGAACGGCGACAGCGGCGCGGGGCATCCCGGCCCCGGCTGGAACTCCCAGCTGGTCGCGTAGCGCACCGGCCACAGGTCGAAGATCGGCATGCGCTCGGAGACCTTGGCGAGCGTGTACTCCAGCCCCGGCAGCAGCGGCGCGTCCGGGCGGCGCGCGATGGCCCACGCGTTCTCCGGCTTGATGTCGTTGCGGATGCTCCGCGCCAGCGCCTGCGCGAACGCCGGATCGGCGATCACCACCGCGTTCTCGGTGTTGTAGTGGTCGCCGCGCGGGTCGAAGTTGTGGGTGCCGACCACGCCGATGCGCCCGTCCACGACGATGGACTTCGCGTGCAGGCCCACGCGCACGCCGGCGCGCGCCAGCGGCACGCGCTCGTTGCCGCGGCGGCGCGCGTAGCGCAGCGCGGCGTATTCGGCCTGCAGCGGCCGGCGGTAGCGCACGGCGTCCGCGCCACGCAGTTGGCGCGCTTCGCGCAGCTGCGTGCGCACGCGTTCCAGCTCCTCCTCGGTCGGCACGGGCGGCAACGTCGCCCCGGTCGCCGCCAGGTCGATGGGCGCGTCCGCCGGGAACGGCTTGAGCTCGTGGATCTCGAAGCCGAAGTCGCGCAGGTAGCGGCGCTTGTACTTGTACGACAGCGCGTAGGTGATGAACGAATCGGTCGCCGCCAGCGAATTGGTGGACACGATCACCCGCGGCGGATCCGGGCGCCTGTGCAGGGTGCGGAACATGCGCTGGGCGGCGTCGGACAGCACCAGGTAGGGCGTCTGCAGCAGCACCGTCTCCTGCGCCGATTCGACCACCGCGCGCAGGCCGGTGGTGGCCGGCGCGGCGCGCGCGGCCTCCTCCTCGTGGTGCTTGCCCGGCAGGTCGGCGATGAAGGACACCGCGCCGACCGGGATCGCGGCCTGCACGAGCGCCTCGATGCGCGCCGGATCCGAGGCTTCGGCCAGCGCCGCGGCCACGCGCTCGGGACGCTCGTACTGCGGCGCCGGCATCGCCGGCACGCCGCCTTCGAGCAGCTGCCGGCCGACGTCGGACAGCGTCGCCGGCGGGCGGCTGCGCGGATCGCGCCAGAAGGCCTCGAACGAGGCCGCCATGTCGCGCGCCACCGGTCCCGCGACCAGCAGGTCGCGGTCGCGGAAGTTGTAGGCCGGATCCCAGTCGTAATAGTCGTCCTGGTAGTTGCGCCCGCCGGTGATGCCGATGGTGCCGTCCACCAGCAGCAGCTTGCTGTGCATGCGCTGGTTGAGCTGGCGCCAGCAGCAGGCGGCGGCCAGCACGTACCTGGGGTAGCTCAGGCGCGCGCGGCCGAGCACCGGGTTGTAGATGCGCAGTTCGAAGTTGCGGTGCGCGCCGGCGAGCGCCGCCAGCGTGTCCACGCGCTTGAGCGCCGACAGCTGGTCCACCAGCACCCGCACGCGCACGCCGCGCCGCGCGGCGGCGAGCAGCTCCTCGAGGAACAGCTGGCCGGCGTCGTCCTCGTCGAAGATGTAGGTCTGCAGGTCGATGCGGTCGGTGGCGCTGCGCAGCAGGTCGAGGCGGGCGATGAGCGCGTCCTGGCCGCGGTCGAGGATCAGTGCGTAGTGGCGCGGCGACGCCGGCGTGCTCTCGGCGAAGGCGCGCGCGCCCAGCGCGTGCAGCGCGGACGGGCGCGCGCAGGCGTCGGCCTGCGTGCACTCGACCGCCTCGGAGCGCGCCGCCAACGCCACCGACTGCGCCTGCGCGCGCTCGGCCGCGCCGAAGGTGCTGCAGCCGCCCAGCGCCGCCAGCGCGAGCGCCAGCACGGGCCCGGCGAGGCGCCTCACCGCGCCGGCTCCGCGGCGAAGCGCATGCGCAGGGTGAAGCGCACGCGGTCGTCCATCGCGATGCGCCAGCGGCCCATGCCGTAGTCGTCGCGGTCCACCACGCCGGTGGCGACGATGTCGCAGTCGCGGCCGGGCGCGTCGCAGGCCGCAGGCAGCACCCGGAACTGCTCGCGGTGCTGCACGCCGCGCATGCGCAGCACGCCGCCGAGGATGCCGCCCTCGCGCAACAGCGCCGGCGTGTACGGGTCGGACAGGAACTCCACCTGCGGCCAGCGCGCGGCGTCGAAGAAGCCGGCGCCGCGGCTGAAGCGCGTGTAGCCCGGGTGGCCGACGATCTCGACGTCGCGCGCGGACAGCACCAGGCGCACGCGCTGGCGGCCGTCGCCGAAGTCGTCCACGCGGCCCTGCAGGGTGGGGAAGCGGCCCTCCAGGGCCTGGCCCCAGCGCGTCGCGAGCACGAAGCCGATGCGCGAGGCCGCGCCGTCGATGTCGGTGGCCCACGCCGCGCCCGCGAAGGCGAGCAGCAGCAGCGCCGCCGCGAGCAGCGCGCTGGCCTCGCGCGGGCTCACGGCCACCAGAAGGCGGCGAGCGTCGCGATTCCCGGTTCGATCGCCGCGTCGTCGGGCAGGGACAGCACCGCGACGCCGCCCGGCGGCATGCCGCGGTACTCGCCCGACTGGCCGCTGCTCAGCAGCGCGACCAGCCGTTCCAGCCCGGGGTTGTGGCCCACCACGAGCAGCCGCCCGGCCTCGCCGTGGCGGTCGGCGAGGGCGGCGAGAGTGCCGGCCGTGGCCTCGTAGATCGCCGGTTCCAGGCGCTGCTCGACGTAGCCGATCACGCCCAGCACCGCCTCCAGCGTCTCGCGCGTGCGCCGCGCCGGCGAGCACAGCACGCAGTCCGGCACCAGGCCGTGCTCCGCGAGCCAGCGGCCGGCCGCTTCCGCCTCGGCCAGGCCCTCCGGCGACAGCGGGCGGTCGAGGTCGGCCTGGCCGGGGTTCGCGGGCTCGGCGTGCGCGTGGCGCAGGAGGATGAGTTGGCGCATGGGGTCGGTTACCGGCGCGTCCAGCGCAGCAGCGGCTGCCAGTCCTCCTGGTGCTCGCGGACCTGCGCGGACTGGTAGTCGAACAGGCTCTTGCCCAGCCCGACCAGCATCGAATAGGCCTGGCTGTCGCGCAGCTGCGCCACCATCGGGTACGGCCACTGCTTCCACAGCGCCACCGCCTGCTGCGAGGCGTTGGTCCATGGCCGCAGCTTGTTGCCGACCAGGCCCACCGGCAGGTCGCCGCGGCGCACCCGCGCCAGCCTGGCCAGGGTGTCGAGGAAGGGCACGGTGGCCTCGATGTCGAGCGCCGAGGGCAGCACCGGCACCACCACCGTGTCCACGCGCTCGAGGAAGGGCATCAGCTCGTGCGCCATGGCGCCGGCGGCGGCGTCCACGATCACGACCTGCGCGTCCTCCGGCAGCTCGCGGTGCCAGCCCCGCTCGGCCCGGGTGCCATCCAGCGGCAGCACCGCGCTGTCCAGGCCGGCGCGCTTCTCGGCCCAGCGCGTGGAGGAGCGTTGCGGGTCCGCGTCCACCAGGACCGTGCGCTTCCCCGAGAGCGCGGCCTGCGCCGCGAGGTGGGTGGCGATGGTGGTCTTGCCGACGCCGCCCTTCGAACTGGCCACGAGGATCGTCTTCATCCGCTGCTCCGCCGATGGATACGAAGCCGAAGCCTAACACCCGTCCGGGGCCGCGGCGGGGGCCGCCGGCACGGGTTCCGGGCCCCAGCCGCGGCCCTCGCGCCAGGCATGGCGCTGGCCGGCCGAGGGCCGGTAGCGGCCCTCCGCCTCCCGCCACGACCAGGTCTCCAGCACCAGGCTCCGGCGCCCGATCCGCACCGCGTTGAAGGCGTTGGCCTCGCCGCGGCCGCGGGTCGAGGTGGCCGTCCCGGCCTGCACCACCAGCGCGGCGTAGCCCTCGATGCGGTAGCGGCGGGCGGTGCTGCCGGCGCGGGTGGCGTGCAGGTGGCCGGACAGGAACACGTCCACGCCGCAGCCGGCGAAGGCCTGCATCGCCATGCCGGCGCGGCCGACCAGGTCGCCGGCGTCCGCGCCCTCGGGCAAGTCGAACGGGTGGTGGCTCACCACGATCCGGGTCACCGGCTCCGGCAGGCCGCGGAACCGGCGCTCGACCTCGGCGACCTGCGCCGCGTTGACGCGGCCGCCCTTGAACGTGAGCGAGCGCGCGGTATTGATGCCGACCACCGCGATCTCCTCGTCCAGGTAGGCCGGGAACGGGTCGGCCTCGATGTGGCGCCGGAAGCGCGCGAGCGGCGCGGCGAAGCGGCGCACGACGTCGTACAGCGGCACGTCATGGTTGCCGGGCACCACCAGCTGCGGGCCGGGCAGGGTGTCGAGGAAGGCCGCCGCGCGCGCGAACTGGCGGCGGCGCGCGCGCTGGGTGAGGTCGCCCGACACCACCACCAGGTCCGGCCGCAGCCCGTGCACCGCCTCGCGCAGCGGCGCCGGCAGCGCGTCGTCCACGCGCCCGAAGTGCAGGTCCGAGAGGTGGACGACGGTGCGCATCAGCCCCGCACCCGCAGCGCGCGCGGCCGCACTTCGAAGCGCACCGGCACGTCCGCTTCGCCCGCCTCGCCGTCGCAGGCGAACGGCAGCTTCGGCGTGCGCGCATGCACCTCGAGCGCACGCACGGCGAACGCGTCCAGGTCGCGCGCCCCGGAGGTGCCGAACAGCAGCGTGCGCAGCGCGAGCCACAGCAGCCCGGCGGCGGTGCGCGGATGCAGCACGTACACCGACAGCAGGCCGTCGTCGAGCGAGGCGCGCTGGCCGGCCTCCGGGCCCTGCACGATGTAGTCGTTGTTGCCGACGAACACGAACGGCGTGCGCCGGCGCAGCGCACGGCCCTCCGCCTCGATCGCGACCTCGAACGCTTCCGGCTCGCGCAGCGCCGCGAGCGTGGCGCGCAGCAGGGCGCTCCACTTGCCGCGGCCGAGCCGGCGCTGCTGGCGCTCGCGGTCCACCACCACCGTCGCGTACAGGCCGAGGCTGGCGTTGTTGAGGAACACACGCCCGTTCGCGGCCGCCACGTCCACGCGGCGCTCGCGGCCCCCGGCGATCGCGTCGAGCGCGGCGTCGAGGTCGTCGGGCAACTCGAGGTCGCGGGCGAAGTGGTTGAGCGTGCCCAGCGGCAGCACCCCCAGCGGCAGGTCGTGCGCGAGCGCCGCCGCGGCCACCGCGTTGACGGTGCCGTCGCCGCCCGCGGCGACGAGGCAACCCGGGCGCGCGGCGAGCGCCGCCTCGATCGCGCGCGCCGGCGGCACGCCATCGCCGCAGGCGTGCACGTCGGCGGCAAGCCCGCGCGCCGCGAAGGCCTCGCGCAAAAAAGCCGGCCCGGGCGGTGCACGTCCGCCCGAGCCGGCGTTGAGGATCACGGCGATGCGTTCCTGCACGCGCGCTTCCGTGGCGGGGGACGGCCATGCTCGCGCCGCCCCGGTGGAAGCGCCGTGCAGGCGCGTGCGGGCGCGCGGCTAGCGGCAGCCCTCCGGCTTCAGCTCGGCCGGCAGCGTGGTCTCGCAGGTCCAGGTGACGGTGCCGCTGCCCGCGTCGTTCGGCACGAGCCACAGCATGTTGCCGTTCGCCGCGGGGCCGGTGAACGAGACGGCGATGGTGCCGTGGTCGATCTCGATCGTGCCCGGGATGTCCGCGGGCGCCTCGAAACCGATGGTTGCGGCATCCACGGCCCATTCGCGGGTCGCCACGAAGCGCTCGGCGACCAGCAGCTTCGCGGGCGCCGCCGCGACCAGCACGGCGTCGATTTCCGCGCGCGGATCGCCGCTGCTCGTGGCGTCCTGGCCGATGGCGGACGCGGGCATGGACAGCATTGCGGAGACGATGGCGACGAGCAGTCGCCGGCTCTGGCGGTACATGGATCGAACCCCTCCCCGGAGGCGATTGGTTGGGAAAATCAGGCGGGAGGATAACGGGAGGCGACGTGGAGGCGCAGCCGTTCGGCGGCGGTTTCGAGGTCGGCGGCGAACGCGGCCGCGGCCTGCCAGTCGCCCGCCCGGGCCACCCCCTCCAGCCGGTCGGCGCAGCGCGCCAGCTCCAGGGCACCGACCATGCGCGCCGCGCCCTTCACCTTGTGCGCCTGCCGCGCCAGCCCGGCCAGGTCGCCGGCGGCGCGGGCCGCGGCGGCCTCGGCCAGGTCCTGGGCGGTGCTGGCCAGGAAGTCGGCGAACACCGCGCGCGTGCCCTCGGCATCGCCGCGGGTCAGCGCCTCCACCACCGACGGGTCGAGGGGCGGCGGGTGGTCGAGCTGGGGGAAGCCGGGGGCCTCCGCGCCGGCCGCCGCGTCCGGCGCCGGCACCGGCTCCGCGTGCGGCAGCCAGCGCCGCAGGGTGGCGGCGAGGGCGGCGATGGACACCGGCTTGGCCAGGTAGTCGTCCATGCCCGCGTCGAGGCAGCGCTCGGCCTCGCCCTTCAGCGCCGAGGCGGTCAGGGCCACGATGGGGGTGCGGGCGCGGCCGTGCACGGCTTCCTCGGCGCGGATCCGGCGCGCGAGCTCGTAGCCGTCCATGCGCGGCATGTGCACGTCCGAGAGCAGCAGGCCGTAGCGCCCGCCGCGCCACTTCGCCAGCGCCTCTTCGCCGTCGGCGGCGGCCTCGCTGGCGAAGCCGGCGAGCGCCAGCTGGCGCGCGATCACCAGCCGGTTGGTCGGGTGGTCGTCCACCAGCAGCACCAGCGTGCCGTCCTGCTCGGCTTCCTCCACGGTGGGCAGGCTGCGCAGCGCGAACTCGCCCGCGGGGCCGGGCAGGCCGGGGTCCTGCGCCACGTCCTCGGGGCGCGCGCGCAACAGCGGCACGCGCAGGCGCAGCGTGGTGCCGAGGCCCTGCACGCTCTCGAGCAGGATCTCGCCGCCCATCAGCTCGGCCAGGCGCCGGCAGATCGCCAGGCCCAGGCCGGTGCCGCCGAAGCGGCGCGTGGTCTCGGCGTCGGCCTGCGCGAACGGCTGGAACAGCCGCGACTGCGCCGCTTCCGGGATGCCGATGCCGCTGTCCGCAACGCTGAAGGCGAGCACGTCGCGCACGCCGCCGGCGCCGTCGTCCTCGCTGCCTTCCCAGTCCACGCGCACCTGGATCCCGCCCTGCTCGGTGAACTTCACCGCGTTCGAGAGGAAGTTCGACAGCACCTGGCGCAGGCGCAGCGCATCCGCGCGGTAGGCGGGCGCGAGGCGCTCGTCGATGCTGCACTCCAGCGCCAGGCCCTTGCTCGAGGCGGAGCCGCTGAAGTTGGCCACGGTCGCCTGCACCACCTGCTCCACGCGCGCCGGCGCGGGCTGCAGCTCCAGGCGCCCGGCCTCGATCTTCGAGAAATCGAGGATGTCGCCGATGATCTGCAGCAGCGACTGCGCCGACGACTGGATCACGTTGAGCGCGCGGCGCTGGTCCGGGTCGAGGCGGGTGTGCGCCAGCACCTCGACCATGCCGGTGACGCCGATCATCGGCGTGCGGATCTCGTGGCTCATCGCGGCGAGGAACGCGCTCTTGGCCTGGCTGGCTTCCTGCGCGCGCGCCTCGCTCGCGCGCAGTTCGGCCTGCAGGCGGCGCAGCGGCGTCAGGTCGCCGGCCATGCCGAGCACGCCCTGCGGGTTGCCGTCGTGGTCGTAGGTGAGGCCCAGCGCCAGCAGCACCGGTACCTTGCGGCCGTGGCGGTCGAGCATCTCGGCCTCGCCGGCGGGCACGCCGAGCTCGGCGGCGAGCCGGAACGCGCGCCAGTCCGCCGGCACCGGGCGCCCGGTCTCGGCCGCGAGCCCGTCCGCGAGGCGGCGGTATTCCTCGGGTTCGACCAGGAACGGCGCGTCGCCGGGCTGCGGGTCGTCGAGCGAGGCCGCGCGCTTGCCGAGGAAGTCGGAGGCCTCGTAGCCGAGCAGCTGCTCGGCGGCGCGGTTGAACAGCGTGTAGCGACCGGTGTCGTCCATGCCCATGATCGCCACCGGCGCCAGCTCCACCAGCGTGCGCAGCATGCGCTCGCGCTGCGCCAGCTCCTCGCGCACGGCCTCGTTGCGGCGCAGCTGCTGGGTGAGCTCGGACTCCACCGCGAGCACGTCGGCGCGCATCTCCACGAACGCGTCCATCACCTCGCCGAGCTCGGCCGGCGGGCGGCGCGGGGGCAGTGCGACGTGGTCGTTGGCGCGCAGCTGCTTGGCCATGCGCGTCAGCGCGCCGATGCCGCCGAGCGCCTCGGCGAGGATCCGGCGCCCGGCCAGGCCGGCGAGCAGGAACGCGAGCAGCGAGACCGCCAGGCGCAGCGCGGTGGTCTGCCAGCCGCGGCGCACGTCCGCGCGCACCAGCGCCTGCGCCTCGACCATGGCCATGTCGCCGAGCCGGCGCACGGTGCCGAGCACCGGGTCCACGGCGGGGTAGAGCTCGGTGTCGGCGAACCGGCCGAGCGCGCCGATGTCGCGCTCCAGCAGCACTGCGCGCAGCGCGAGCGCGGCCGCGTCGGCGCGTTCGCGCTCGCGCCCGGCCTGCGCGAACAGCGCCTCCTGCCCGCCGGCATGCGGCATCGCCTCCAGGTGCGCCCACTCGCGCGCGATCGCTTCGCGCGCCGCGTCCACCGCGCGCACGCCCTCGTCCCACGCGAGCAGGTCGTTGCGGACCTTGAAGGTGGTGTCCACGATGCCGCGCGAGTAGCCGTCCGACACCGCGCGCAAGGCGCGCATGCGTTCCAGCGGCCGCGCGCGCAGGTTCTCCAGCGACTGCCGCGCCTGGTACTGCGCGTACTCGTCGATCACGATGACCAGCGCGCCGCAGCACAGCAGGAACACGAACAGCGCCAGCAGCTGGCGGCGGATGCTCCGCGTCGGCGACCGGCCCGCCACGGCGCCTCAGGATTCCGGGCGGCGCCAGCGCGCGATCGCTTCCGGCAGCTCCTCGCCGGGCACCGGGCCGGCGATCAGGAAGCCCTGCGCCACCCCGCAGCCCATCTCGGCCAGCATCTGCCAGTCCTCGATGGTCTCCACGCCCTCGGCCACGACCTCGAGCTGCAGCTTGCGCGCCAGGTCCAGGCTCGCCTCCACCACCGCGCGCTTGCGCGGCTCGACGCTCGCGCCGGAGACGAAGTCCTGGTCGATCTTGAGTTCGGTGAAGGGGATCTGCGACAGCTGCGCGAGCGAGGAATAGCCGGTGCCGAAGTCGTCGATCGAGAGCCCGAAGCCCTTCAGCCGCAGGCGCGCCAGCACGCCCAGGCCGCGCGCGGCGTCGGTGACCACCGAGCCCTCGGTGATCTCCAGCATCACTTCGGCGGGATCCACGCCGTGGTCCTGCACGATCTGCTGGTAGTGGTCGGCGGCGCCGTGCTCGGCGAGCGTGGACGGCGAGACGTTCACCGACACGTGCAGGCGCAGGCCCGCCTCGTCCCAGCGCCGCTTCCAGCGCACCGCCTGTTCCAGCATCGCGTCGGTGAGGTGCTGCGAGTAGCCCTCGCGCTCCAGCAGCGGCACGAAATGCCCGGCGCGCACGGTGCGGCCGTCGGGCAGTCGCAGCCGCGCCAGCGCCTCCACCGCCACCGCCTTGCCGTTGACGAATTCCACCTGCGGCTGGAACCAGGGCAGCAGCCGGCCGTTGCGCAACGCGTCGCGCGCCTGGTCCAGGCTGACCTCGACCGCGTCCTCGTCGTCCTCGCCGTGCAGCGCGTTGTCCCAGGTGAGCAGCAGGCTGCGCAGGCGTTCGGCGGTGAGCGGCTTGCCGATGCTGCCGAGCACGCGCAGCCCGTAGGCGCGGGCCATGGTCTGCACGGTGTTGAGCAGGGCCGGTTCGAGCGCGCTGACCAGGGCGATGCCGCGGGCGAGCCGCCCCTGGGCGACGTGGCCGATGAACTCGACGCCGTCCATGCCGGGCATGTCGAGGTCCACCAGGACCACGTCCGGCGGCTGCGGGAGCCGCTGCAGCAGGTCCAGCGCGGACTGCCCGTCGGCCGCCTCCAGCGCGGTGCCGACCCCCAGTTCGCCCAGCAGCCGCAGCGCCATCCTGCGCTGGAAGCCGTGGTCCTCGACCACCAAGACCCGAAGGCCGGCAAGGCTCATGGCATCTCCCCTGATGCGCCCGTCCTCGAGGCCAGCCTACCCCAGCGGGCTACAATTTGGCATGACCAGCACCGCCGAACTGAGCTCCCCCGCGTCCGCCGGCACCGGCCTGACCCGGGGCGTCGTCGACCCCGACTACACCCTCGACCACAAGTACAGCCGCGAATCCGGACGCATCTACCTGTCCGGCGTGCAGGCCCTGGTGCGCCTGCCGCTGATGCAGCGCCTGCGCGACCGGGCCGCCGGGCTGGACACGGCCGGCTTCATCAGCGGCTACCGCGGCTCGCCGCTGGGCGGCTTCGACCTGGAGCTGTGGCGCGCCCGCAAGCACCTCGAGGCCGCCGGGGTGAAGTTCACCCCCGGCCTCAACGAGGACCTGGGCGCGACCATGGTCTGGGGCACCCAGCAGGTCGGGCTGTTCCCGGGCGCCCGCCACGACGGCGTGTTCGGCATGTGGTACGGCAAGGGCCCGGGCGTGGACCGCTGCGGCGACGTGTTCAAGCACGCCAACGCCGCCGGCACCGCCAAGCACGGCGGCGTGCTCGCCCTGGCCGCCGACGACCACGCCTGCCGCTCGTCCACGCTGCCGCACGGCTCGGAGGGCGAGTTCGTCTCCGCGCTGATGCCGGTGCTCAACCCGGCCGGCGTGCAGGACATCCTCGAGATGGGCCTGCTCGGCTGGGCGATGTCGCGCTACACCGGCCGCTGGGTCGGCTTCAAGACCATCGCCGAGACGGTCGAATCCTCCGCCTCGGTGGACGTGGATCCGTTCGCGCTGCGGATCGTGCTGCCGGGCGACGACGAGTTCGAGATGCCGCCCGGCGGCCTCAACATCCGCTGGCCGGACCCGCCGCTGGACCAGGAGATGCGCCTGCACATGTACGCGGTGAAGGCCGCGCAGGCGTTCGCGCGCGCCAACCGCATCGACCGCATCGCGATCGACTCGCCGGCGGCGCGGCTGGGCATCGTCACCACCGGCAAGAGCTACCTCGACGTGCTGCAGGCGCTGGAGTACCTGGGCCTGGACGAAGGTGCCTGCCGCGACCTCGGCATCCGCGTCTACAAGGTCGGCATGACCTGGCCGCTGGAGCCGGTCGGCATCCGCGCGTTCGCGCGCGGGCTGAAGGACATCGTGGTGGTCGAGGAGAAGCACGCCTTCATCGAGAGCCAGATGAAGGAGCTGTTCTACAACTACGAGGGCGAGCGGCCGTCCATCGTCGGCAAGTACGACGAGCAGGGCGAGTGGATCCTGCCCTCGACCGGCGAGCTCACGCCCGCGCGCATCGCCGGCGTGGTCGCGCGCCGCATCCAGCGCCTGGTGCCGATGGACGCCGGCATGGCCGAGCGCATGCGCCAGGTGCTGGCGTGGATGGAGGCGAAGGAGGGCGAGCTGGCGCTGCCGCGCGCCAACTTCCCGCGCGTGCCGCACTACTGCTCCGGCTGCCCGCACAACACCTCCACGCAGGTGCCCGAGGGCTCGCGCGCGCTCGCCGGCATCGGCTGCCACTACATGGTCACGTGGATGGACCGTTCCACCGACACCTTCACCCACATGGGCGGCGAAGGCGTCACCTGGTCCGGGCAGGCGCCGTTCACCGACACGCCGCACGTGTTCCAGAACCTCGGCGACGGCACCTACTTCCATTCCGGCACGCTGGCGATCCGGCAGTCGGTGGCCAGCGGCGTCAACATCACCTACAAGATCCTCTACAACGACGCGGTGGCGATGACCGGCGGCCAGCCGGTGGACGGCCCGCTGAGCGTGCCGGCGATCGCGCGCCAGGTGCGCGCCGAGGGCGTGCAGGCGATCGTGGTGCTGTCCGACGACATCGCGAAGTGGACGGACCCGGCGCTGCCGCCCGGCACCTTCCCGGAGGGCGTGGAGTTCCACGACCGCCGCGAGCTGGATGCGGTGCAGAAGCGCCTGCGCGAGGTGAAGGGCACCAGCGTCCTCATCTACGACCAGACCTGCGCCACCGAGAAGCGCCGCCGCCGCAAGCGCGGCAAGCTGGTGGACCCGGCCAGGCGCGTGTTCGTCAACACCCTGGTGTGCGAGGGCTGCGGCGACTGCGGCAAGAAGAGCTTCTGCGTCTCGGTGCTGCCGAAGGAGACCGAGTACGGCCGCAAGCGCGAGATCGACCAGAGCAACTGCAACAAGGACTACAGCTGCGTCGAGGGCTTCTGCCCGAGCTTCGTCACCGTGCACGGCGGCAAGCCGCGCAAGGGCCGCCAGGTGGACGCGGCGGCACGCCTGTCCGACCTGCCGATGCCGACGTTCGCCAGCGACCTGTCGCGGCCCTGGAACATCCTGGTCACCGGCGTCGGCGGCACCGGCGTGGTCACGATCGGCGCGCTGATCGGCATGGCCGGACACCTGGAAGGCAAGGGCGCGACCGTGCTCGACCAGACCGGGCTGGCGCAGAAGGGCGGCGCGGTGACCACGCACGTGCGCATCGCGCGCGCGCCCTCGCAGATCCACGCGGTGCGCATCGCCGCGGGCGAGGCCGACCTGGTGCTGGGCTGCGACATGGTGGTGGTCAACGACTACTGGGCGCTGTCCAAGATCCGCGCCGGCCGCACCGAGGTCGTGCTCAACACCTACGAGGCGATGCCGGGCACGTTCACCACGCGCCCCGACATGCGCTTCCCGGCGCAGGACATCGTGGCCGCGGTGACCACCGCGCTCGGCGGCGCCGCGCCCTCGCAGGTGGACGCCACCCAGATCGCGACCGCGCTGCTGGGCGACGCGATCGGCAGCAACCTGTTCATGCTCGGCCACGCCTGGCAGCGCGGGCTGGTGCCGCTGTCGCTGGATTCGCTGATGCGCGCCATCGAGCTCAACGGCGCCGCGGTGGAGATGAACAAGGCCGCGTTCGCGTGGGGCCGGCTGTCGGCGATCGACATGCCGGCGGTGCTGGAGGCCGCGGGCATCGAGCGCCCCGCGCCGGCGCCGGCCGACGCGGCGTTCCCGCTGCCGCTGCTGGCGCCGCGGCCGTCGGAGGGCCACGAGTCCGGGCTCAACGACGCATTGCTGGCCACCCGCGACCAGGACGCGCTGCGCCACGTGCCGCCGCGCGGCGACGCCCCCGGCGCGGCCGGCGACGTGTTCGCGCCGCTGGACGACGCGCGCCTGTCGCGCACGCTCGACGAGGTGGTCGAGCGTCGCGCCGCCTTCCTGCGCGAGTACCAGGGCGCCGGCTACGCGCGCCGCTACACCGCGTTCGTCGCGCGCGTGCGCGCCGCCGAGCAGGCGCGCGTGCCGGGCAGCACCGACCTCACCGAAGCGGTGGCGCGCTACTTCTTCAAGCTGATGGCGTACAAGGACGAGTACGAGGTCGCGCGCCTGTACACCAGCGGCGAGTTCCGCAAGCGGCTGGCGCAGCAGTTCGAGGGCGACTACACGCTGCACTTCCACCTCGCGCCGCCGCTGCTGGCCAGGCGCGACGCCGAGGGCCGGCTGGTCAAGCGCGAATACGGGCCGTGGGTGTTCACCGCGTTCCGGGTGCTCGCGAAGCTGCGCTTCCTGCGCGGCACGCCGCTGGATCCGTTCGGCTACACCGCCGAGCGCCGCGGCGAGCGCGCGCTGATCGCCGGGTACGAGAAGACCATCGGCGGCCTGCTCGACGACCTGCGGATGGGCAACATCGCGCTGGCGGCGCAGATCGCCGCGGTGCCGGAGCAGATCCGCGGCTACGGCCACGTCAAGCACGCGCACCTGGCGCGGGCCAAGGCGCGCGAGGCGGAGCTGCTGCAGCAGTGGCAGGGACTGGGGAATGGGGAATAGGGACCCGACTCTCCCGTCCCCAGTCTCCAGTCCCCGCCCGACTACCTCATCGCGGTCCGGACCGCGCCGCCGCCCACCCGGCGCGCCTCGGCGACGATCTGGCGCGCGTCACGGCCGGTGCAGGCGAAGCGGCGGCTGCGCGCCAGCCAGTCCGCGTCGTCGGCGTAGGAAAACAGCAAGTTGCGGCCCTTCAGCTCGTCGATGACCACGCGCGCCACGTCCTGGCGCAGCGCGGGGCAGCCGTAGCTGCGGCCGAGCCGGCCCTGCTTCGCGGCCAGCGCCGGATCCACGTACCACGCGCCGTGCATCACGATCGCGCGGGCGCGGGCGTTGTCGTTGATCCCGGGCTCGAGGCCGTCGAGGCGCAACGAATAGCCGTTGCCGCCGATGTAGGTCTCGGCGGTGCGGAACAGGCCGAGGCTGGTCTGGTGGCTGCCGTCGCGGTTGGAGAACGCGGTGGCCATGTTGTCGCCGCTGCCGCGGCCGTGGGCGACGAGCTCGTGGTGCAGCAGCTTGCCGTCGGCGACGTCGAACACCCACAGGCGGCGTTCGGTGGACGGACGGCTGTAGTCGATCACCGCCAGGCGTGCACCGGCGCCCACGTCGCCGGAGGCGACGGCGCATTCGCGCGCGGCGAGCGCCAGCGCGAGCACGCCGGGGTCGGCGTCGGGCGCGAGCGCGGAGAGGCGCGCGAGCAGCGCATCCCCAGGCGCTGCCGGCGCGGGCCCGGGCGTGGCGACGGGAGGCTGCTGCCGCGGCAGCGACGGTTGCGGCGCGACGGCGGCCGTGGGCTGCGCGGCCTCGGCGACGGGGCCGGGCGTGCGGCAACCCGCCGCCAGCGCCAGGAGCGAGATGACGACGACGTGATGGAATCGCATGCCGGCGAGAATACCGACACGCCGTCCTCACGTGGATGAATCCGCGGGGGCGCGTTCAGGCTGCGCGCGTTCCCTCCGTTGCGCGCGCGTTCACGGCGCCGCGGCGGCGACGGCTTCGGCAATGCCGGTCGCGCCTTCGCGCGCGTCCTCGTCCAGGCGCGCGTCGCGCAGGATCGCCAGCAGCGACGCGTTCGCGCGTGCGCCCGGCCGCACCACCTCGTCGCCGAAGCTCGCGTCGTCGGCCACGACCACCACCGTGTCGAAGTCCGTCGCCGTGTACAGCAGCTCCGCGAACGCCGCCGGCAGCCGCACGCAGCCGTGCGAGGCCGGATAGCCCGGAAGGCGCCCCGCGTGCAGGGCCACGCCGTCCCAGGTCAGCCGCTGCATGAACGGCATCGGGGCGTCGTCGTACAGGTTCGAACGGTGCATGCGCTTCTTCTGCAGGACCGTGAACACCCCGGTCGGCGTGTCGTGGCCGCGCTTGCCGGTGCTCACCGTGGACAGGCCGATGCGCACGCCGCCGCGGTACACGTGCACCAGCTGCTGCGGCAGGCTCACCACCACCAGCACGGAGCCGGCGGGTGCGCGCTCCGGCGCCCATTCGAATTCACCCGGCGCCATCAACGCCGGAACCGGCGGCGCCGGCGGCGCCTCGGGCACCAGCGGCGGCAGGTCGGCGTCGGTGATGACGATGGAGGGCGCATCCCCCTGCGATTGCGCCGTCGCCGGCGACTCCGCGAAGGCGAGCAACGCGCCGGCGGCGAGCACCGCCAGCAGCGGCATCGCGACCCGACGATCGAGTGGGCTCCAGGTCCGTTTCGCGTCCATCGCATCGCCTCCTGCTCCGATGGGGCGAGCGTAGGCAATCGCGTGTCACGACCCGTTTGAACTTCCCGGCGCCGCGCTGAATTCCACCGCGGAAATGGCTCCGGAACCGCGCATTTCTTCACCGCGCCGCGACCATGCGAGGCGGCCGATGAACGCCGCGCGCAACGCACGCTCCGCCGGTCCCGTGTACCAGCGCTCGATCGCCGCGCCCAGCGCCCAGCAGGAAAGCACCGCCGGCGGGTACCACAGCCACCCCGCGCGCATCGCGCCGCCCGCGGCCTGGAACGCCGCCACCACGGTGTACACGACGAACATGTGGGTGAGGTAGATCTCGTAGCTGAGCCGCCCCTGCGCGCGCAGCCAGCCAAGGCCGCGCAAACCCGCGCGCGGCGCGAGCCGGTGCCGCCAGTGCAGGCCCACGAGCAACGCCGCCGTGGACGCGGCGAGCAGCAGCATGGTGCCGTTGCCGAGCGAGCGCCACAGCCACGGCCCGGCGAGCAGCGAGGCCGCGAGGCCGGCGCCTCCGCCCGCGCACAGCCAGGCCGCGGTCGACGCGCGCGGCGCCGTGCGCTCGGCGAGCACCGCGGCGACGATGCCCGCGGCGATCGCCGCCATGCCGGGCAGGTAGGCCTTCTCCTGCCAGATCGCGCTGCTGCCCTCGAGCACGCCCAGCTGCCACGGCAGCGACAGCGCGAACGCCGCGAGCAGCCAGGCCAGCACGCGTTCGCTGCGCGCCAGCAGGCAGGCCAGCGGGAAGCCCAGGTAGAACAGTTCCTCGATGGACAGCGACCACAGCACGTCCCAGTTGCCGGGCAGGTAACCGTGCACCGCTTCGTACCAGTTGAGGTGCAGGGCCAGCGCCGCGAACAGCGCGCCGCCGAGCGACTGGCCCTCGCCCGCGATCGCGTAGTCGCGCGCCCCCGCCAGGTGCAGCAGCGAGAGCACGGCCAACAGCGCGAGCAGCAGCGGCAGGATGCGCGCCGCGCGCCGTACGTAGAACGCACGAAGCTGCGGCCGCGCCAGGCCGCCCCAGCGCCCGATCGCATGGCCCGCGATGAGGAAGCCGGAGATGGTGAAGAACACGAACACCGCGCTCCAGCCGTTCCAGCTCAACGCCGCGAGCACGCGCGCCGGCACGACGTCGGCGAGCGCGGTCTGCCGCAGCGGGATGCGCAGCGCCAGGTGGTGCAGCACCACGAGCACGATGGACAGCCCGCGCAGCGCGTCGATGCCCGGGTTGCGCGCAAAGGAAACGGGCGCCCCGAGGGGCGCCCGCGTCGGGACGGCAGCTCCGCGCACTTACTTGCGGGCCGCCAGGATCGGCGTCAGGTAGTCCGGCTTGCCGGGGATGCGCTCCAGGTGCGGATAGCGCAGGCCGCCGCGGTAGTCGATCTTCACCGTGCGGTAGCGGTCGAACTCCTTCACCAGCAGCTCGATCGGCGCGCCGTCCTTCGCGGCCTTGATCGCCTCCTCCAGCACCTCCTTGTCGTAGGCGCGGCCGTTCACCGCGACCACCGTGGTACCGGTGCCGAGGCCGGCGTTGAACGCCGGGCCGTCCCAGCGCACGTCGCCGATGGTGCCGTCCTTGCCGATGGACAGGCCGATCGAATAGGTGAAGTCGCCGCCGCCGCGGCCGGCGAAGGACCTGGCGAAATCGTTCGGCTCCTCCTTGAACACCAGGCGCCAGCCGCTGGCCTCGATGCCGCCGGTCACGCCGACCTTGCCGTCGAGGCGGTCGCGCAGGAACTTCGCCCAGTCGTACGGATACACCCCGTTGAGGGTGGCGACCACGTCCTCGAAGGTGTAGGTGTTCTGCACCTCCCACTCGCCGTCGTTGACGCCGAAGAACGCGCGGGCGAAGTCGTCGAGCGACTTGCGGTTCCTGGTGGCGTTGCGGATGAGCGCATCGGCCTCCAGCCAGATCATCTGGCCGGCCGAGTAGTACTCCTCGCTCATCTGGTAGTTGCGGTAGGGGCGCGGGGCGCGGCCGACGACGATCGGGTCGTTGGTCGTGTCCTGCACGCCGCGCCACTGCAGGCCGGGGCGGTTCTCGGCGTAGGTCGCGGCCACCAGCGCCAGCGCGTCGATGGACGCCGGCAGCGGGCGCATGCCGCTGCGCGCGGCCAGCACGTTGCCCCAGTACTGGGTCTGGCCCTCGTACACCCACAGCAGGCTGTCCTGCATCGGGTCGTTCAGCGTCGGCACCCACAGGTCGGCGCCGCGCCGGTACTTGCCGTTCCAGGAATGGGTGAACTCGTGCGGCAGCAGGTCGTCGAAGCCGACCTTCTCCTTCCAGCCGGTGAAGTAGTCCGGGCCGACGCCGTTCTCGCTGGAGCGCTGGTGCTCCAGGCCGTTGCCGCCCATCTGCGAGGACAGCGAGAACAGGAACTGGTAATGGTCGTAGTGCTCGGCGCCGAACAGCTTGAGCGCCTGCTCGACCATCTGCTTGTGCAGCTTGACCTGCTCGGGCCTGGCCTCCAGGTACTTCGGCTCGTCCGCGACCACGCCCAGCTTCACCGGGCGCTTGCCGGGCGGGGTCAGGTCGATGTTCTTCGCGTAGCGGCCGGCGTACACCGGCGAGTCCACGAAGATGTCGTAGGGCACGTCCTCGTAGTCCACGGTGTCGCCGCTGCGGCCTTCCTCGTGCAGCGCGGTGAACGCGGTCCAGCCCGACGGGTAGGTGACGCGCGGGTCCACCTTGATCTGGTGCATGTAGTGGCCGGCCGGGTACAGCGAGGTGGCGATGAACTGCAGGTTGAGCATGTTCGGCGTCATCACCACCCGGCCCTGGCCCGGGCCGGTCGGGGTGAGGAACTCGAATTCGGCGACGATCTCGGTGACGCCTTCGGGCACTTCCAGGTGGAACGCGCCGACCTCGAGGGTGTCGCGCTTCCAGTCCAGCTTCCGGCCGTTGGCGGTGAAGGTGAGGCCGGCGATGTCCTTGAGCGGGTTGCGCGGCGAATGGCCGCCCGGCACCCAGCGCGGATACAGCAGGGTGAGCGGGCCCGGCTTCACCGGGATGGTCTCCTTCACCTTGAAGATGCGCTGCGACAGGTTGGTCGCGTCCACCTCGATCTTCAGCGTGCCCGGCGCATAGGGCACGTCCTGCGGCTCCGGCACTTCGGCGTGGACCAGGCCCGCGACGGCGAGCGCGAGGGCGGCAAGGGCGAATCGACGCATGGAATTCCCCGTGGATTGGACAACCCCCCAATCCTACCGGCGGTCCCCGCACCCGCCCCTGCCAAAAGGCATGGGCCGCGCGCCGCGCGGCGTTAGGCCACCACCCGCACCGGGATGGACTTGGCCGCGGGCGTGCCGCTGGTGCGGTCGTGGTGCGCCAGCGGCAGCAGCGGGTTGAGCTCGGGGAAATACCCGGCGATGGAACCCCGCGGCATCGGATAGTCGATCACCGCCAGGCCCTCGACGCGGCGGCGGACGCCGTCGCCGGCGATGGTCTCCAGGGCGATGCGCGCGCCCGGCGCGATGCCGCGCTCGGCGCGGTCCTCCGCGTTCATGAACAGGACCATGCGGTCGCCGCGCACGCCGCGGTAGCGGTCGTTGTCGCTGTAGATGGTGGTGTTGAACTGGTCGTGCGCGCGCACCGTGGCCAGGCGCAGCATCGCCGGGTCGTCCACCGGCGCGTCCGCGTGCAGGCCCGGCAGCACCAGGAAGGTGGCCTTGCCGGAGGGGGTGTTCCAGACGCGGCGGCGCGGCGGGATGTCGAGGTGGAAGCCGTTCGGGTCGCGCGCCTTCTCGACGAAGCCGGCGTAGATGGCCGGGTAGACCTCGGCGATCTTCGCGCGGATCCGGTCGTAGTCGTGGACGTAGTCCTCCCACGGCACCACGCTGTCGGGCAGGGTCGCGCGCGCCATGCGGCATACGATTTCCACCTCCGGCAGCAGCTCCGGGCTGGCCGGCTCGAGCACGCCGCGCGAGGGCGTGACGTTCGACATCGAGTCCTCGATGGTCACGAACTGCTCGCCCGCCGCGGTGACGATGCGCTCCGAGCGCGCCACCACCGGCAGGATCAGCGCCTCGCGGCCGTGCACCAGGTGGCCGCGGTTGAGCTTGGTGGCGATGCCGACGGTGAGGTCGAGCCGGCGCATGGCCTCGTGCGCGCGGTCGGTGTCCGGGATCGCGCGGATGAAGTTGCCGCCCAGGCCGATGAACACGCGCGCGGTGCCGTCCAGCATCGCCTGCACCGCGTCCACGGTGTGGTGGCCCCACTCGCGCGGCGGCTCGAAGCCGAACACCTCGCGTACCCGGTCCAGGTAGGCCTGCGAGGGCCGCTCGTCGATGCCGACGGTGCGGTCGCCCTGCACGTTCGAGTGGCCGCGGATCGGCGAGATGCCGGCGCCCGGCTTGCCGAAGTTGCCGCGCAGCAGCAACAGGTTGGCGATCTGCTGCACCAGCTGCGAGCCGTGCTGGTGCTGGGTGATGCCCATGCCGTAGCAGACGATCGTCGCCTTCGAGCGCACGTAGATGTCCGCGCAGCGGCGGATCTGCGCCTCGGTGATGCCCGAGACACGGACGATCTCCGCCCAGTCCTGGGCCATCACGTCCTCGCGCAGCGCCTCCAGGCCCACGGTGTGTTCGCGCAGGAACGCGGCGTCGAGCACGCGCTCGCCGGCGGCCTCGCGCTCGAACACCGCCTTCATCATGCCCTTGAGGAAGGCCAGGTCGCCGCCGATGCGGATGTGCACGAACTCGCTGGTGACGACGGTCGAGCCGAACGTCGCCATCTGCACCAGGTCCTGCGGCTCGGTGAAGCGCATCAGCGCGCGTTCGGGCATCGGGTTGACGGTGACGATGGGCACGCCGCGCTTCCGCGCCTCCACCAGCTGGGTCATCATCCGCGGCGCGTTGGTGCCCGGGTTCTGCCCGATCACGAAGATCGCCTCGGCGTGCCCGAAGTCCTCCAGCACCACCGTGCCCTTGCCGATGCCGATCGCGTGCGGCAGGCCGCGGCTGGTCGGCTCGTGGCACATGTTCGAGCAGTCGGGGAAGTTGTTGGTCCCGTACTCGCGCACGAAGATGGAGAACAGGAACGCGGCCTCGTTCGGCGTGCGCCCGGAGGTGTAGAACTCGGCCTGGTGCGGGCTGTCGAGGCCGCGCAGGTGGCGGCCGATGGTGTCGAAGGCTTCGTCCCAGCCGCAGGGCACGTAGCGGTCGCTGGCCGCGTCGTAGCGCATCGGCTCGGTGAGCCGGCCCTGCATCTCCAGCCAGCGGTCCGGCTTCCGCAGCAGCTCCGCCACCGTGTGCCGGGCGAAGAAGTCGCGGGTGACGCGGAACCTGGTGGCCTCGTGCGCCAGCGCCTTGACCCCGTTCTCGCAGAACTCGAGCTTGCGGGTGCGGGTGCAGTCCGGATCCGGGAACGCGCAGCTCGGGCACTTGAAGCCGCCGGGCTGGTTCATCGCCAGCAGCGCGCGCGAGCCCTTCGCCACCACGCTCTGTTCCAGCAGCACCTTCGCGGTGGCCGCGGCGGAACCCCAGCCGCCGGCGGGACGATCGTAGGGCTTGTAGGGCGGCTTGCCGTCGGCCATGGCGGGCTCCGCGACGCTTCGGTCCAGGCCACCTATGATGCGCGCATGGCCGCCGACCCGCCACGCCCGACGCTTCCCGCGCAACGCGGCGTCGCCGCGCGCGAGGTCGCGCAGTGGCGCGGCGCGGCAGGCCCGGCGCGGGTCGCCGACCGCGTCGTCGAGGAAGTGCCGGTGGCGCTGCGCTACAACGGCCGCGCATTCGCGGTGATGATGGCCACGCCCTGCGACCTCGAGGAGTTCGCGCTGGGCTTCTCGCTCACCGAAGGCCTGGTCGAGGATTCCGGGCAGTTCCTCGGCGCCTCGGTGCAGGCGCGCCTGGAAGGCATCGAGCTCGACGTGCACGTCGCCACCGACGCGCCGGCCGCGCGCCTTGCCGGCGCGGGCGACGACGGGCAACGCCTGCTCCCCGGCCGCAGCGGCTGCGGCCTGTGCGGCGCGCGCGCGCTCGAGGACGCCGTGCGCCCGCCGCCACCGGTGCGCGCCACCCGCACGTTCGCGCTGCCGGCGCTGGAGCGCGCGTTCGCGGCGCTGCCGCAGGCGCAGCCGATGAACGCGGCCACCGGCGCCGTGCACGCCGCGGCCTGGGCCGACGCCGACGGCGCGCTGCGGCTGGTGCGCGAGGACGTGGGCCGCCACAACGCGCTGGACAAGCTGGTCGGCGCGCTGCTGCGCGCAGGCGACGCGCCGGACGCCGGCATGCTCCTGCTCACCAGCCGCGCCAGCTACGAGATGGTGGCCAAGGCCGCGCGCGCCGGCATCGGCCTGGTGGCCGCGATCTCCGCGCCGACCGCGCTGGCCGTGGACCTGGCGCGCGGCGCGAACGTGTGCCTGGTGGGCTTCGCCCGGCCTGGCGGCTGCAACGTCTACGCGCATCCGGCGCGCCTGCAGGCCGGCCGAGCGCCTTGACCGGGCCCACACGCGGCCCCGCCGATCCTCGATCCTCCCAGCGACAGGAACCTCGCCATGGAACGGAACCCACCCAACCCCTTCGCGCCCCTGGCGCTCGCGCTCGCCGCCGGCACGCTGCTCGGCCTGCCCGCCTGCACCACGATGCCCGCCACGCCGCCGCCGGACATGGCGCAATGCAACCCCGAGGCTGCCGGCTGGGCGATCGGCCGCGCGCCCACCGACGACGTGCTCGAGCGCATCCGCGTGGACACCGGCAGCCGCACCGTGCGCGTGCTGCACGAGGGCGACGTGGTGACGATGGAGTTCCTCGCCGGCCGCGTGAACGTGACGCTCAACGAGCGCGACGCGATCGTGGGGGTGAGCTGCGGCTGATGCCGCAGCGGGAATAGGGACTGGGGAATAGGGAATGGGGAGGAGACCGCTTCTCGCCCCTGGACCCTCCTTTCCCTATTCCCTATTCCCTATTCCCCATTCCCCAGTCCCTGCCCCCCGGCATGGCGGGCGCAGTGGTCGCAACAGTAGATCGCGCCATCGGCCTCCACGCCGTGGCCGATCACCTTGCACCGGCAGTGCGCGCAGGCCGGCGCGAGCGCATGGATGGCGCATTCGAAGGCGTCGAACGTGCCGGAGCCCAGCGGGCCTTCGATCGTGAAGGCCTTGTCGTAGTCGTTGCCGCAGACGTCGCACCTGGCCATGGCGGTTTCCTCGCTCGTGGGGTGTCCGATGCTCGCTCCCGCGGCGTCAAGGCCGCGTGCGGTGCGCGGCGCGAAGGAAGCGCAGCGCCGCCGCCTCCCACTGCCGTTCGCCGCGGCACGCGGCGGCAACGCGGTGGACGCGGCCGTCGCGCCAGCCCGCGAACACGGCCGGATCGATGTAGGCGCGCCGGCACACCGCCGGCGTGTTGCCGAGCGCCGTCGCCACCTCGCGCACCACCGCCTGCTCCATGGCCGCCAGTGCGCGCTCTCCGGCGGGCGACCCGTCGGCCTTGTACGGCAGCGTGGTGCGCGCGAAACGCTGGAACGCCGCGAGCGTCCCGCCCCAGGTGCGGAAGTCCTTGGCGCTGAATTCGTCGCCCGTGGCTTCGCGCAGGTAGGCGTTGACCTCGCCCGACTCCACCGGCACCAGCGCGCCGTCGTCGTCGCGGTACTGGAACAGCGCCTGCCCCGGCAGCTGGCCGCAGCCGTGCAGCAGCCGCACCAGGCGGCGGTCGTCGAGCTGCACGTCGTGCTCGAGCCCGCCCTTGCCGCGGAAACGGAAGCGCGCGCGCCCGCCGCGCAGGAATTCCACGTGGCGGTTGCGCAGCGTGGTCAGGCCGAACGACTTGTTCTCGCGCGCGTACTCGGGGTTGCCGATGCGGATCAGGGTCTCCCCCATCACCGCCACCACGATCGCCAGCACCTTGTCGCGCGGATAGCCCGGCAGCGCGAGGTCCGCGCGCAGGCGCCGGCGCAGCCGCGGCAGCGCCTGGCCGAAGGCGACGATGCGGTCGAACTTGCCCTCGCCGCGCACCGCGCTCCAGCCGGCGTGGTAGCGGTACTGCTTGCGCCCGCGCGCGTCGCGGCCGCTGCCCTGCAGGTGGCCGTTCGCGCTGGGGCAGATCCACACCTCGGTCCACGCCGGCGGGATGGCCAGCGCGCGGATGCGCGTGAGCGTGGCGGGGTCGCGCACCGCGCGCCCCTCCGCGTCGAGGTAGCGGAAGCCCTGGCCGCTGCGGCGCCGGCGCAGGCCCGGCTGCGCATCGCTCACGTGGCGCAGGCCGGCCTCGGCGGCCGCGCGGCGCGCGGCTTCGGTCTGTTCGGGAGACATGCGCGCGACTGTGGCGTCGCGCGCGTCAAGGCCGCGTGCGGCGGCTCAGGGCTTCTTCGTGAAGTCGATCGGCTCGCCCTTGCTCTCGCTGCTCCAGGTGGCCGATTGCTCGCGCGTGCACCACGGCGCCTGCACGTCGCCCGGATGCGGGCTGCCCTTGTCGCATTCGGGGCGCGCATCCACCTCGGCGTTGGTCACGCGGTATTCGACGGAGCCGCAGGCGGCGAGCATCAGCGCGGCGGCGATGGCGGCAATGGGCGTCAGGCGCATGGCAGGTCTCCCGGCGAGGCGTCGCAGCGATCATGCGCGGCGGGCGGCCACCGCGCATGGTGCATCGGTCATGCCTCGGCGGCGGCCGCGGCCGGCGCGGCGGGCGCCTCCGGCAGGCGCGCATGGCGCCAGGCGATCGCCCACGCCGCGAGCAGCAGCGCGGCCGCGATCAGCCACGGCACGCCCGGCAGGTGCAGCGGCGCGCTCGGGCCGATGAACCAGCCGAAGCTGACGGCGAAGACCGCCGGGCCGACGATGCCGGCCATCGAGACCAGGCTCATCAGCGCGCCCTGGATGCGGCCCTGCACCTCCGGCCCCACCTGGCGCGTGATCAGCGCCTGCGTGGCCGGCGCCGAGATCGCCCACAGCGCGCTCAGCGGCAGGCCGGCGAGGAACAGCCAGCCGCTGCCCGCCACGCCGTACACCGCGAAGCCGAGCGCGCCGCACACCAGCGAGCCGAGCAGCGCGCGGCGCTCGCCGAAGCGCTTCACCACGCGGCCGACCAGGCCCACGTTGACGATGATGTTGAGCACGCCCACCAGCGCCAGCACGTAGCCCACTTCCTTCTGGCCCCAGTCGTAGCGGTAGTCGGCGAACAGCACGAAGATGCTCGGGTACACGTAGTGCGCGAGGTTGGCGAGGAACACCACGGCCGCCAGCCCGAACACCTGCGGGTAGCTGCGCAGCAGCTTCAGCGAGCCGAGCGGGTTGGCGTGCGACCAGTCGAACTTCGCCGAACGCCGCTCCGGCGGCAGCGATTCCGGCAGCACGAACAGGCCGTAGCAGAAGTTGAGCAGCGCCAGCCCCGCCGCGAACCAGAACGGCAGGCGCAGGTCCATCTCGCCCAGCCAGCCGCCGAGCAGCGGGCCGACCACGAAGCCGACGCCGAACGCCGCGCCGAGCAGGCCGAAGCTCTTCGCGCGCTTCTCGTGCGGGGTGACGTCGGCGACGTACGCGTTGGCGGTGGTGAAGCTGGCCGCGGTGACCGCGGAGATGATGCGGCCCACCAGCAGCAGCGGCAGCGTGTCGGCCAGCGCCATGAAGCAGAAGTCCAGGCCCAGCCCCAGGCACGACAGCAGGATCACCGGGCGCCGGCCGTAGCGGTCCGACAGCGCGCCCTGCACCGGCGAGGAGAAGAACTGGATGGCGGCGAACACCGTGCCGAACACGCCGACCCAGTAGGCGGCGCTCACCGTGCTGCCGCCGACGAAGCTTTCGATCAGGTGCGGCAGCACGGGGATGATCAGGCCGAACGACAGCACGTCGATCAGCACGGTGACGAAGATGAAGGCGAGCGCGGCGCGGCGCACGCGCGGTGTCGTCTGTGCGTCCAAGGGTGGAACCGTGTGGTGGGGGTGGGTCAGTCGCGCAGGGCGCGCGCGGCGAGCATGGTCGCATGCTCGCGGACGTCGTGGGGCCAGTCGGCGATGGCGTCCTCGAAGCGGCCCAGGTCGCCGGCGAACAGCGCGCGTGCCGCCTCCTCGAAGCCGGGGCGGTCGCCGCCGATCGCGTGCAGGAAGCGGTAGGTGGCCTCCTGGCCGGCGCGGCGGCGGTCGCCGTCGGCGCTGCCGCGGCTGGCCGCTTCCACCAGCTTGCGCAGCGCCACCGAGGCGCCGCCCGGCTGGGCGTTGAGCCAGGCCCAGTGGCGCGGCAGCAGGGTCACCTCGCGGGCGACCACGCCCAGCTTCGGGCGGCCGCGGCCGCGGCGCGGGGCGTCGGCGTCGGGCTCCCCGGCCGCGGGGTCGGCGGCGGCGGTGGGGGCGGCCGCGCCCTTGGCGCCGGCGCGGGCGCTGGCCGCGGGCGGCTCGCGCCCGGCCTCGGCGGCCGCAAGGCGCTGCACCACCTCGGCCATGCTGCCGCGCAGGTCGATCTCGACCTGGCGCTGCTCGGCGTCGTCGAAGATCAGCAGCGGCGCATCCGGGTCCAGGTCCAGGGCCTGGCGGGCGGTCAGGGCCACGCTGCGCAGCGGCCCGGCGGCGATCAGGCGGTCGCCGGAGAAGGCCGTGCAGCGGGTCGAGAGGGGGTGGGAGCTGATCATGGCGCGTAATTTACCCGGATGTAATTCAGCCTGTCAATATCGCCCGGGTGGATTTCAGCCGGTCCGCGGATTGGGCGGCAGCCGGTTGTGCACGGCGGTGGCGGCGATGGCGGCATGGCCCACGGCCACCGCGATCTGGTTGAGCGCGCTGACCACGTCGCCGATGGCGTAGAGGCCGTCCACCGAGGTCTGCTGGTGGGCGTCGGTGTGCAGCGCGCCCGCGTCGTCCACCGCGGCGCCCAGGTCGCGCGCGAGCTGCGCCTGCGACTCGCCGCCGAGCACCGGGTACAGCGTGTCGTAGGCGCGGGTGCCGGCATCGGTCTCGACGCGGCAGCCTTCGGTGTCGCACTGCAGGCGGTAGGACTGGCCGCTGTCGATCGCGTCCACGCTGCGCGAGAAGGTGCGCAGGAAGCGGGCGTGGCGCTCGGCGTCCCCGGCCGGCGCGAGCACGGCGATGCGGCTGTCGCGCGCCTCGTAGGCGTCGCAGATCGCGCACAGGCGCAGGGTGCCGGCCTCGATCGCGTCGGCGAGCACGTCCGGCCCGCCTTCGACCTGCGGCAACGCGTCCACGATGCCGGTGGCGAGGATCACCGTCGCCGCGCGCCAGGCCTTGCCCTCGGCATCGCGCGCGAGGAACACCGGCCCGCCATCGCCGCCCTCGACGCGCTCGAGCGCCTCGATGCGCCCGCGCGCCACCACCACGCCGTGCGCCTCCGCCTGCTCGCGCAGCCGCGCCAGCAGCGTGGTGCCGCTCACGCCGAGCGGGAAGCCCGGGCAGTTGTGGCTGGTCGGGATCCAGCGCGCGCGGCTGGCGCCGGCGTCCACCACCGCGATGCGTCGGCGGTAGCGCGCGAGGTAGGTGGCGGCGACCAGCCCGGCGGGGCCGGCGCCGACGACCAGGCAATCGAGGGTCTCGGGCATCGCGCCACTGTGCCGCGCCCGGTGCCACGACCACGTGTAGGGGCGGCCGGCGCTACGGGGTCCGGCCGATGAAGCGCAGGAACTCGGCGCGGGTGCGCGCGTCGTCGCGGAACGAGCCGAGCATGCGCGAGGTCACCATGCTCACGCCGCGCTTGTGCACGCCGCGGGTGGTCATGCACTCGTGCGCGCCCTCCACCACCACGCCGACGCCGCGCGGCTGCAGCACGCGGTCGATGCAGTCGGCGATCTGCGCGGTCATCTTCTCCTGCACCTGGAAGCGGCGCGCGTACGCGTCCACCACCCGCGCCAGCTTGCTGATGCCGACGACCTTGCCGTCGGGCAGGTAGCCGATGTGCACGCGGCCGATGATCGGCGCCATGTGGTGCTCGCAGTGCGACTCGTATTCGATGTCGCGCAGCACGATCATCTCGTCGTAGCCGGCGACTTCCTCGAAGGTGCGGCGCAGGTAATCGTCCGGGTCGAGCGCGTAGCCGCTGAACCAGTCCTTGTAGGCCTTGACTACGCGCTTGGGCGTGTCCAGCAGGCCTTCGCGCGCGGGATCGTCGCCCGCCCAGCGCAGCAGGATGCGGACGGCCTCCTCGGCCTGTTCGCGGCTGACTTCGCCGGCGTCGGCGGCGGGCTTGCGGGGGTCGGTCATGCGGGGCGGATCCGGACGGGTGCAGGGCGCATCCTACCGGAGGCCCGCCGCCGGCGCCCCGCAACGCATGTGCAAAGCGGCCGGCGCGGGGCTGGCCGCTAGACCGGCCCGGCGCGGTCCGAATGCTCGTTCAGCGACTGCCAGGCGTGCGCCACCGCCGGCTGCGCCTGGCTCCAGGTCAGCCGCGAGCCGAAGCGCGCCGCCTGCTCCCAGCCGCCATGCAGCTGCGTGTCCAGCGCCTCGACCGACGCACCGGGGTGCTCGTGCCAGGTGCGGATGCCGTAGCGGTAGGCCGGGGCGTAGTCGCGCCAGTCCATGCCGTCCACGTAGTAGGGCATGGTGTGGAAGATCTGCTGGAAGTGCCCGAGGTCGTCGCGCGGGTCCACCTTCTCCGAAGCCTTCTGGCCCGCGACCGCGCCGAGCGCGCCGCCCGCGGCCGCGCCCACCGCGACGCCGGCCGGGCCGGCGACCAGCCCGCCGATCGCGGCGCCCGCGGCGCCCGCCGCCAGTGCGGCGCTGCCCGCGCCTAGCACGTGGTCCTTGTTGAGTCGGCCCATGCTGTCCTCCCGCCGGATGTCCGATAGGGACACGGCCGACGCTAAGGCCGGCCGTGTCCATGCGCCGTGTAGGCGCTTCAGGGGCTTCGGCTTGCGCCGCGCGGGTCAGATCCCGTCGCGGTCGGCGTCGCCCGGCATGGCGCGCTCGATGTGGTGCCAGCCGTCGCGCACGGCATCGCGGGCCTCGTTCCAGGCCAGGCGCGAACGCGCGCGGCTGGTGTCCCAGTCGCGCTCGAGCGACGACTCGACGTCCTCGAAGCGCTGGCCGCGGTACTGGCCGTAGGTGTCGTAGCCGTACTGGTAGGCCGGCTGGTAGTCGCTCCAGTCGCGGCCGCTCTGGTAGTACGACTGGTTCCGGTAGTTCTGCTCGAAGTAGTCGTTGTAGTCGGTGGGGTTGATCACCTCGGCGATGGAGCCGCCGGCCTTCGCGCCGACCGCGCCGCCCGCCACCGCGCCGACCAGCGTGCCCACCGGGCCCGCCATCGAACCGATCGCCGCGCCCGTCACCGCGCCCGCGGCCGCCCCGGTGCCCTCGCCAATGCTGTGGTCCTTCTTGATGCTCATCTTCGTGCTCTCCTGGTGTGGGGTGCCGCCGGCGCGCGCATTCATGCTTGCTTCGCTTCCGTTGCGTCCGTGCACGCGCCTGCGGTCCGGTCATCGTGTCGAGCCGACGGTGTGCGCGTGGTGAAGCGCGCGCGTGTTCAGCGCTCACGCGCGCGCAACGTTCAGCGACCGACGATGCGGGTCCGTTGAAGACGCCAAGGGAGGCCGGCATGCCACGCACCGAACGCAACGAGATCGAGCGCCTCGAGCGCGCCTTCTGGCAGTCGCTGGTGGAGCGCGACGCCGAGGCCGCGCGGGCGATGCTGGCGCCGGAAGCGCTGATGGTGAGCAGCCACGGCACCCTGCGCTTCGATCCCGCGCAGTACGAGAAGATGCTGCTCGACCCGAAGCACGGATTGCTCGAGTACACGCTCAGCGACATGGACGTGCTGTTCGCCGGCGACGACGTCGCCATCGCCACCTATCGCGCGCACCAGGCGATGCAGGTGGACGGCCGGCGCATGGAGCAGGAGGTCGTGGATTCCTCGCCGTGGGTGCGCATGGACGGCGGCTGGAAGTGCGTGGCGCACACCGAGTCGGACGCTTCCGCGAAGTAGCGGTGCGCGGCGCCGGGCGCTAGTCCTCGGCGGCCTCCGGCGCGCAAAAGTTGCCGCCGTACATGCCGGACCGGTCGAAGCAGCACACGCGCTTCTTGCCGTGCCCGAGCATGTCGATGGCGGCGGCGAGGCGCTTGCCGCGGGTCTCGGCCTTCTTGCCGGAGGTCATCCACGCGATCCAGTCGCGGCGCGCGGTGGGGGTGGTCGCGTCCCAGGTCGCCTTCGCGGCGGGATGCGCCGCGAGCGCCTTGCGCAGGTCGGCGGGGACCTCGGGGTCGAGCTGCTTGTCCGACGGGCGGATCTCCAGCGGCACCATGTCGCCGGCGGCGACGCCGGCGGCCTCGTGCAGCGGCTTCGGCACCTTGAGCCAATGGCTGCCCTGGCCGTCGGGTTCGAGCGTGGCGTGCAGCGGCTGGCCCGCGAACGTGCCCTCGACCGTCAGCATCGCCCGCGTGGGCAGCTTCGCGCTGGCGGCCTTCGGCAACACCAGGAAGAGCCAGGTCGCGCCCTTCTCCGCGGGGCGCTGGAGCTTCGCCTCGAAGCGGATCGGCGTGGCGGCAGTGGCCTTGGGCATGGGCGTTCCCTCGCGGTCAGGGCGTGGCGACACCGAGCGCCTGGCGGAAGAAGGCGAGCGCATCGGCATTGATGCGCGCGTGCACGGCGGCGCGGTCCACGCCCTCGGGATCGGTGCAGAAGTCCGGCACTTCCTTCGCGAGCGCGTCGGAACACGGCGCCAGGAACACGTAGTGCCCCGCCTTCGGGATGGACTCGACGCGCGCCAGCGTCTTCAGCAGCGGCGCGAGGTGCTGCGCGTTCTCGCGCGGCGGCACCACCTTGTCTTCCTCCGCGTAGTAGAGGAACACCGGCTTGTCGATGCCGGCGGTGCCGGCCGCGTCGAACACCAGGCTGAAGGGCGCCATCGCGAACGCGGCCTTGACCTCGGGCGTCGCCAGCGGGCCCCACTGCAGGATGCCCGCCTGCAGGCCGGCGATGGCCTGCTCCGCCTGGCCGTCGGCCTGCAGCTTGCGTACCAGCTCGCAGTCGGGGTCCTGCGGCTCGCGCGCGCAATAGCCGACGTAGCGGTCGAAGCGCGGCTGCGCGCCCACCGCCAGCAGCGCGGTGTAGCCGCCGGCGGAGAAGCCGGCGACGCCGATGCGGTCGGCGTCGATCAGCGGCTGCCACTGCGGATCCTCGAGCAGCGCATGGATCACCGCCCGCAGCTGCACCGCGCGCCCGCCCAGCACCCGAGGCTGGCCCGCGCCGCTGGCATCGGCGTGGTTGTCGCCCGGATGCTCGAACGTGGCCACGATGAAGCCGTTGGCGGCGAGGTACTCCGCCAGGTCGTGGTGCCCCAGCGCCGAGCCGGCGTGGCCGTGCGAGATCACCACCAGCGGGTGCTTGCCGGGCGCCGGCGGCGCGTCCGGCGTCGCATGCACCTCGTACGGCCCGCGCCAAGTAGTGTTCTCGCTAGTTGATCGCCCACTAGAGGGATAGAACACGTAGCCGAGAATCCTGTCGCCGCCAACGGGATCAAGGGTCGAGCTCGACTTAAATCCAATGGTCTCATCGAGAGGGTTTGCGCAAGCCATAGATGACGCAGCGACCAACCACAGCAAGAGCGACCCTCGGCCTATCCAGTTCATCAGCTTCCCGCATTTGGGTTGACCACCCGACATGACGTCACCTCAATTCGATTGACTGCCGTACCAAGGTTGATTCCAGCGTGCAGCACACACTACTCGTCACAGCCAGCCTCGGAACGGCCGCCACCAGCCATATTCCTTACCGGAATATCCATCAACTATGGTGCTGAAGCGAGTGCGGACTCGTTCGAACAGCTTCTCATCAAGCGTGGCCTTCTTACCATCGGATGCTTTTTTGCACGTTGCATAAGCTGCGAAGCAACCAAGCATAATGTCCGGAACGCACATAGACATCGTTGCACCTTTAGGTCGCACAAGGACCATGGGCGGACTAATCGGCCTCCGCCTATCTTCCCGCCTAAGACGTTCGTGGGTCGTGCAAATGGCGCGCTCAACGGCATCCCTCGAAACCTTCGCGGCGTTTGCTTCCACAACTATTGAAACACTAGCATCATCTGCTGATCGAAGCGCCACATCCATTATCTTGTCCAGCAATGCAAGGTATGTGTTCTTGTACTCCTTTGGATTGGCCAGTGGGGCCAACGCGACAATCGCACGTATTGGAGATGCTGCAAGAGCTTTAACTGCTCTTTCTCGCAAACTCCATGTGGCTTCATTCCAGTGAATTCCCTTTGTGACAATTTTCTCTCCATCCGAAGATCCAAACGAATCGTTTGCCTCTTCATCGGCAATAAACTTTAACTCGCGAGAAATTTCACTTGGGTCGAGCACTTCAGCTACGCAAAGTGCCAGCAGTTTTCTGCCATCAGGGGCGTCTATTTCCGATTCATCGACAAACCACTCTGCGTCGCGAGTCACTTCCTCGTATCTCGGCCGGAACGAGCGTTCAATCCCTTCTCGATCGCAGATCTTTTCCCAGTCGCGCCGAAGTTTCTGTGCCAATCTTGGCTCTAGGCTACAGATGTAGCTAACTGTGCCATCGATACGGTTGATCTCCTTTTGGCCTTCGCACTCATCTTCGCATTCCAGCGCAGCCAAGTGGTTTGCGAATCCGAATCTCTCTATGTAGTAGAGCTCCTGCCGCAGGCGCCGCTTCATGCGCTTGGGAGCATGAGGGCCGCCGCAACTGTCGACACTGAGTCCTGTTACGTAGTGGCGCTGCCCCCGTTTCGAGATGCGAAACTTGGATTCGTTTAACTCAAAACCATGCTTCGCCAACACAGACTCGATTTCTGTTCGGTCAGGCAGAATCTGATTTCCTGAGAAGGTGATGTCGTCAACATAGCGGGTGTAGCGGCAATCCAAGCGTTCCGCTATTTCAGAGAGATCAACGTCAAGCTGATATGCGACGACGCTCGCAATCACCGGGCTTGCATTCAGCCCCATTGGCAAGGACGCTTCGATGGAGAAGAACCCGGCTAAAGCCTTCGATACTTCGTTGCTTATTCCGATGTCTCGAAGCGCAGTGTCAATGCGCGCAGTCGCAATAGAGGGGAAAAAGTTTCTGATGTCAGCACTGAGAAGGAGCCTCGCACCAACGTGTGGTTTGGCGTTCCGACGAGTCGATTTTCCTCGCGCACATCCGAATGCTGCTGGATGCGGGAACCAGCTGCCGTCCCTCTCGAGGTATCTAGTTAGGGCCCGTGCGGCTGATTTGTGTGCGAATTTAATGAGCTTGGAGCGAGGCTCCCACACTACTCGAAAGCCGTCATCGCCCGATCGTTTGTTGCGTTTAGGAATCCGGTGTTTCCGATAAAGTTTCTCGGGATCGTCTGTGCTGATGATCCACTCAAAAACTTCGGGGCTCACTCCCAACGCCCTTGCCAACTGAGGCAACGTTCTTGGTCGGGACAAGTCGGGGAAGAGCCGAGGGACGCTCATAGCGGGGCGGGCGCTTTGGCAAGGACAATCAAGTGGTACCACAATGGCGGACGCGCAATCGCGCCCCAACCTGCGAGCCTGCACGCCCGCCCCGCGCCGATACTACCAAGTTGACAGCGGGCTGTTTCGGACCGGTTCTTCTCATATAGCCTGGCTAGGCCTGTAACCGCTGCATCAGCGTCGACCAGCGGCCGGACTTGCGCGCGAGCGCGGCGGCGAGGACGTCGGCGTCGGCGGCCAGCCACAGCGCGGCGCGGGCGCGGGTGGCGCCGGTGTAGACCAGCTCGCGCGAGGCGATGCGGTTGTCGCGCCCGGGCAGCAGCAGCCACACCGCGTCGAACTCGGAGCCCTGGGCCTTGTGCACGGTGCTGGCGAAGGCGGTGTCGTGCTGCGGCAGCTGCCCCGGCGACCAGGCGCGCAGCCGGCCGTCCTGCTCGAACCAGACCACGGGGTTGCCGTCCGCATCCGGCCAGCACACGCCGGTGTCGCCGTTGAACAGCCCATGGCGGTAGCTGTTGGCGGTGACCATCACCAGCCGGCCCTGGAACCACGGATCGCCGCCGCCCAGGCGCTGCGCGAACCAGGCGTTCCAGGCCAGTGCGCCGGCCGGGCCGTGGCGCAGCGCGGTGAGCACGCGCACGCGGCCGGCGAGGCGCAGCGCGGCCTGCGGATCCGCGGCCTGGGCCAGCGCACGGTACTGCGGCAGCACCTCGGCCTCGAGCCGGCGCTCGAGCGCGGCCGGGCCGAAGCCGGGCGCGCCGGTGTCGATCCAGTGCACGCCCTCGGTGCCGGCGCGCAGGTGCGCGAGCGTGGCCTCCACGTCGCCCTGCTGCACGGCGCGCGCGAGCGCGGCGATGCCGGCGGCGTTGGCCTGGCGGTAGCCGCGGGTGAGGTGGATGCGGTGGCCGGCGAGCGGCGCGGCTTCGCCTTGCGCGGGCAGCTCCGGCACCGGCGCCTGCAGCGCCTCGCCCGCCGCGCGCGCCAGCGCGGGCGGCAGCGCTTCGCCGTCGCCGGCCGCGGCGCACAGCGCGCCGAGCACGTCGCCCGCTTCCACCGCCGGCAGCTGGTCCGGGTCGCCGAGCAGCACCAGCCGCGCGGACGGCGCCACCGCGTCCAGCAGCTTGGCCATCAGCGGCAGGTCCACCATCGAAGCTTCGTCCACCACCACCAGGTCGTGCGGCAGCGGCAGCGCCGCGTCGTGGCGGAACGCGCCGCTGCGCTGCCAGCCGAGCAGGCGGTGCAGCGTCTGTGCCTGGCGTGGCACGCGCGCGGCGACGTCGGCGTCGAGGCGGCCCGCCTCGACGTCGCGCGCGAGCGCGCCGGCCACCGCCTCGCCCAGGCGCGCGGCGGCGCGGCCGGTGGGCGCCGCGAGCGCAATGCGCAGGCCCGGCGTGCGCGCGGCGAGCAGCGCGAGCAGCCGCGCCACCGTCGTGGTCTTGCCGGTGCCGGGGCCGCCGGTGACCAGCACCAGGCGCTTGCGCAGCACCGTCCACGCGGCGAGCGCCTGGCGGTCGAGCGTGCCGGGTTGCAGCGCGAACAGCCGCGCGAGCAGCGCATCGCCGGCGGCCGCATCGCCGTCCGGCGCATCGTCCGCCTCGCCGGTGCGCGCGCGCAGCGCGTCGGCCAGCCGCTGCTCGTAGCGCGCGTAGCGGCGCAGCGCCACCAGGCCGTGCTGGAACACCAGCGGTGCGTCCGCGCCGGGATCCGCGCCGACCAGCGCGCTGGCGCGCAGTGCCCCGGCCCAGGCGCCGGCCTCGGGCAGCGCCGCCGCGGCGTCCGCGCCGGCGTCGAGCTCGTCGAGCAGCGCGCGCGCGTCGGCGAGCACGAAGCCGCTGTGCCCCAGCGCCACCGCGCGCATCGCCAGCGCGCCCGCCAGCTGCACCGCGTCGTCGCCGCCGAGGCGCCGCAGCAGGCGCGCGAACGCGCGGTCCACCTCGCGCAGCGCGCCGGCGCGCACGAGCTGCGCGAAGGCCGCGGCGGCGGCAACGTCGGCGGCGTTCGCGGCGCTCATGCCGTGCCTCCGTCGAACAGCGCATCCAGACCGTCCAGCAGCGCCTGCGGCGGCCGGTCGCAGTGGAGGCCGGGCGCGGCCTCCGGCGGCGCGGCGCCATGCGGATCGAGCCCGCGCAGGAACAGGTACACCGCGCCGCCGAGGTGCCGCTCCGGCGCGTAGGTGTCGCCCAGGCGCACGCGCAGCCAGCGCTGCACCGCGACCAGGTAGATCAGGTACTGCAGGTCGTAGTCGCTGTCGGCCACCGCGCGCGCGCACCCCTCGGGCGAGTAGTCGGCGAGGCGGTTGGTCTTGTAGTCGAGCACCCAGTGCCGGCCGTCGTCGTCGCGGTACAGCAGGTCGATGTAGCCGTGCATCAGGCCCTCGATGGTGCCGCGCGAGGGCGTGCTGGCGCGTGCGTAGCCGTGCTTCGCGAGCAGCGCCTGCAGCGTGGGCAGGCGGGTGGCGCCGAGGCGGAAGTGGAACTCCATCTCGGCGACGCGCCGCGACGCCGGCAGGCGCGCGAGCGTGCCGGTGCCGGGGAGCGGGACGTTGAGCGCGCGCGCCACCAGGTCCGCGACCTGCGCGGCCGCCTCCGGCGTCTGCGGCAGGTCGTGGCGAGCCAGCGCCTTCAGGATCGCGGCCTGCTCGCGCGCGCCGGGCGCCTCGACCGCACCGTCCCAGACGGCGAAGTCGGCGCCTTCCAGCACTTCGTGCACGACGTTGCCGAAGTCGGCGCCGCCGAGCGGGCGCAGGCCTCCGCCCGCCGCGGCGGCGGCGGCGTCGGGCGTGGCCTCGGCGATCGGTGCGGGCGCAGCGACCTCGTCGTCGGCGCCGCGCGCGGGCAGCGTCTCGCGGTGGTGGCCGCGCAGGCCGGAGAAGCTGTACTGGCCGGCGCCGCGCGGCAGCGCCGCGGTGGCGGCGCGCGCGGCGGGCGTGGGCGCGTCGCCGGCCTGCAGCGCCTCGCGCGACAGCGGCGGCACGACCACCGCCGCCGGCATCGGCCGCACCGCGATCGCACCGTTGGACGCGGCCGCCAGTGCCTCGATGCGCGCGCGCATCCCGTCGTGCTGCAGCGCGTCGTCCTTGCGCCCGGCGCGTTCCCCGCCGTGCAGCAGCCAGTGCAGCGCGCTCTTGCCCGAGTCGTGGGTGCGGCCCCAGGTGACGTGCAGCGCCAGCCGCGCGCGGGTCAGGCCGACGTAGAGCAGGCGCAGGTCCTCGGCGCGCCTGTCGCGCTCCTCCTGCGCGAGCAGCGCGTCGTGGCGCGCGGGGCTGCCGAACAGCATCACCTTCTGCCTGCCGCTGCCCTTGCAGCGGTGGAAATAGATCGCGGGCGCGCCATCGGCGTCGCGAACGCGGCTGTGGCACAGCCCGCCGTTGCTGCTGCGGCCCCCGGCGAACGCGGTGTACGGCAGGAACACGATCGGGTACTCCAGGCCCTTGGCCTTGTGCAGCGTCAGCACCTGCACCGCGTCGGCGTCGGCGTCCAGGCGCAGCGCCAGGTCGTCGGATTCCGGTGGCTGCGCGCACTGCCGCGCGTACCAGCGCAGCAGGCCGTGGAGGCCATGGCTGTGCTCGGCCTGCGCCTGCAGCAGCTCGGCCAGGTGCAGCGCGTCGGTGAGCAGGCGGGTGCCGCCGGCCTCGGCCAGGCGCGCGGCGGCCGCGGCCTCGCCGAGGTAATGGCCGTCCAGGAACGGCAGCAGCGCCGGCAGCGGGCCGCGCTGCTGCCAGGCCAGTCCGGCGGCCTCGAAGCGCGCCTGCCAGGCGGGCAGCAACGGCATGCCGTCCTCGCCCACGGCCTCGTCGAGCGCGGCGATGGCGGCCGCGTCGAAACCCAGCAGCCGCGTGGCGAGCGCGGCGCGCACGCGCGCGTCGTCGCCCGGGTGCGCGCAGGCCTCGAGCAGGCGGTGCAGTTCGCCCGCGGCCTCCGAGGCGAACACGCTCTCGTTGCCCAGGGTGGCGGCGCCGATGCCGGCCGCGGCGAGCGCGTTGCGGACCTGCGCCACCTGCTTGTTGGTGCGCACCAGCACCGCGATGTCCGAGGCGCGCACGCGGCGCTCGTCGCCGTCATCGCGCAGCGTGCCGCGCTCGAGCAGGCGCACGATCTCCGCGACGGCGGTGGCGACGGCGTCGCGCTCGTCGTCGGGTTTCGCGCGCTTCTTCTTCGACGCGTCCTCGGGCTTGGGCAGCCAGTGGATCGTCAGGCCGGGCGGCGGCGCCCCGTCCACCTTGAGCGCATCCTCGTCGTCCCGGCGCGCCGCCTCGACATGGTGGAAGGCGATGTCGGACCGGAACGGCTGCGGCGACTGCGTGAACAGCGCCTCGACCGCGTCGAGCACGGACGGGCGCGAGCGGTAGTTGGTGTCGAGGCTGGCCGCGCTGCCGTTTGCGCGCACGTAGTCGCGCGCGGCGAGGTAGGTGTCGAGGTCGCCGCCGCGGAACGCGTAGATCGCCTGCTTCGGGTCGCCGACCAGGCCGAGCAGCGGCATCGGCGCGGCGCCGCGTTCGTGGCGCGCCGCGCCGGCCTCGTACAGCGCGCGGAAGATCGCCCACTGCCGCGGGTCGGTGTCCTGGAACTCGTCCACCAGCGCCACCGGCCAGCGCGCCGACACCGCGGCGGCGAAGCGCGCGTCGCGGATGGCGGCGTGCATGCGGTCGAGCAGCTGGTCCTGGCTGCGCTGGCGGCGGCGCGCGAGCGTGGCCTCGAAGCGGCGCGCGGCGTCCGCGCGCAGGTCGTGCAGCCACGCGGCCAGCGCGGATTCGCCGCGCGCCGGCAGCAGGCGGCGCGCGGGATCGCACAGCTTCGGCAGGTCGCCGGCCAGGGCCTGCGGCGTGCTCCACAGCGTGTGCAGGTGCGTGGCCTGCGCCGCTTCGCCGAGGTTGGCGTGGCGCCACAGGTCGGCGGCGACCTCGTCCCAGGCATCGCGCGGGTCGTCGATGACCTCGTCGTCGCCGATGCTGCCGGCGATGAAGCCGAACTCGCGCAGCGCGCGCTGGCAGAAGCCGTGGATGGTGGACACCGCGGCCTCGTCGAGCTGCACCAGCGCGCCGGCGAGGCGCGTGGCCACCGTGGCGGCGTCGGCGTCCGCCTGCGCCTGCGCGAGGATCGCCGCGGTCTGGCCTTCCTCGTCGTTGCGCGGCGCCTCGCCCGCGAGCAGGCGCTCGGCGCCGCGCAGGCGGCGGCGGATGCGTTCGCGCAGCTCGGCGGTGGCGGCGCGGGTGAACGTGACCGCCAGCAGCTCCGGCAGCGGCACGCCGCGCACCAGCAGCAGGCGCAGGATCCACGCGGTGAGCGCGAAGGTCTTGCCGGTGCCGGCGCTGGCCTCGACGAGGTGCACGCCGGACAGCGGCAGGCGCAAGGCCAGGTCTTCGCGCGCGCTCATGCGCCCTCCCCCGCGAACACGCGCCGGGCCAGCGCGGCGAACTCGCGGCCCAGCGCGTCGTCGCGCCGCACGAGCATGCCTTCGGGCCGGAACGCGAGCCGGAACCACGGGTCGTGCCCGTCGCCGTGGCCATTGCGGTCGAGGAAGGCATCGAGCGCGGCCTTCCACGCCGCGGCCGCGTCGTCCTTCTCTTCCATGCAGGCGTGGTACGCCCAGGCCGCGTCGGGTGCGAACGGCAGCGGGCGGCGCAGGCCTTCCGCGGACAGCGCCACGAGGTCGGCGAGGCGCGCGACGGCCTCGTCGCGTGACAGCCGGGGAAAGTCCTTGTGGCACGGGTCGAGTTCGCCTTCGCGCGTCGTTTCCAGCCAGAGCAGCCGCGTGCCGCCGCGTTCGCCCAGCATCGCCGCCAGCGCGAGATGCTCCAGCAGCGCGCGCAGCCAGTGCTTGCCCTTCAGGCTGCCGGCGAGCGCGACGGCGCGGCGGCCGTCGTGCACGTCGGCCAGGCGCAGGTCGAGGATCGCGTCGGGCAGCGCCACCGCCTGCTCGATCCGTTCCGCAGGCGCGCCGTCGAGCCACTCGGCGACGTCGGCGCGCAGCCGTTCCGCGCATTGCCGCGCGGCGGCCGCGGCGGCCTCGCCCTCGTGGCCCGGCGCCAGCAGGCCGCGCGCGCGCAGCGCCGCGTCGTCCAGCGGCTCGGCGACCAGCGTCGAAACGAGTTTGTAGCGCTGCAGCTTGTCCTCGCCCTGCGGTTCGCGGTCGGCATCGCGGCCGTCGTCGCGGTACGGCAGCGCGAGGTCGAGCCGGCCGCGCAGGAACGCGCGCGCAGGGTTCCGCAGGAAACCCTGCAGCTCCTGCAGCGACAGCACGCGCGCGCCCTCGGCGGCGGGCAGCGGCGGCAGCGGCGCGGCCGCGAACGGCGCCGGCGGGCGCAGCGCGCGGTGCGCCGACGGCTGCCGCCACGAGGCGCGGTAGGAGAAGCGGCGCGCATCGCCCAGCCCGAAGGCCTGCGGCGAGAACGGCTGCAGCGGATGCGTCACCACCAGCCGCTCGCGCGCGTCCACCCCGGCCGGCAGGTAGCGCTGCGCCACGTCGAGCAGCTCCGAGACCAGCGCCGACGGCTCGCGCACGCTGCCGTCGCGCGCGTCGCGGCCGCCATAGCTGACGTAGAACGTGTCGCCCGCCGCGGCGAGCAGCTGCAGGAACAGGAAGCGGTCGTCCTCGCGCACCGAGCGGTCGCCGAGGCGGCGCTGGCCGCGCGCGACCTCGCCGGCCAGGCGGTTGATGTCGCCCGGCGGCTCGCGCCGCGGGAAGGCCTCCGCATCCATGCCGAGCAGGCAGATCACCCGGAACGGAATGGTGCGCAGCGGCACCATGCCCGCGAACGTCACGCCGCCGCCGAGGAAGGGCTGGTGCGGCGACGGCGACTGCAGCGCCTCGCGCAGCGCGGCCGCGACCACGTCCGGCGACAGCGGGCCGGCGCCTTCCGCCTCCCGCACGAAGCCGTCCAGCGCTTCCTTGACGATGCGCCGCGCGGCCTGTTCCGCATCGTCGTGCGCGGCCTCCGGCAGCAGCGCCTGGAACTCCGCGGCCAGGCGCTCGCGCCAGGCCTCCGCGGGGTGCGGCTCGCGCAGCCAGGCCGACAGCCGGTGCAGGCGCGACAGCAGCGACACCAGCGCGTCCAGCCGCTCCGCGTCGCCGCCTTCGGCCAGCGTGCACGGCGCGATGCCGCCGATGTCCGCGCTGCCATCGCCGGTGGCGTAGCCGAGCAGCAGCCGGTCCAGGCCGAACGCGAAGCTGTGCTCGCGCCAGCGCCCGAGGCCCAGCGCCTCGCGCTGCGCCTCGTCCTCGCCCCAGGCGATGCCCGCGGCCGCGAACCAGTCGCCGAGGCGCTCGAGGTCGCTGTCCGACAGCCCGAACGCCGCCATCACCTGCGGCACCGCGAGCAGGTCGCGCACCTCCGAGGCGGTGCGGCGCGCGTCGCGCAGGTCCAGCAGCGACAGGAACAGCCCCACCAGCGGATGCGCCTGCGCCTGCGGCCGGTCCGACAGCGTGTACGGAATGAACAGCGGGTCGCCCGCGGGGATGCCGCCGAACACCGCGCGCGCCAGCGGCAGGTAGTCGCCGATGTTGGGCGCGAGCACCGCGATGTCCTCGGGGCGCAGCGGCGGATCGAAGCGCGCGCCTTCCGGCGTCGCGGGATCGAGCATCGCGCGCAGCCGGTCGTGCAGCACCTCGACCTCGCGCAGCCGCGAATGGCAGGCGTGCACCTGCAGCGATCCGTCGCCGGCGTCGTAGCGCTCGAGCGGGCGCGGCGCGGCGCGCGCGAACGCGTCGGCCTGCAGCGCGTGCAGCAGCGTGTCGCGCCGCGGTTCCACGTGCAGGTCGGTCTCGCTCGCCGGCTGCACCAGGTCGTAGGCGAACAGCTGCGCGTCGAAGTCGCGTCCCGCCGCGCCCCAGGCCTGCAGCAGCGGATTGTCGTGCCGGGCGGCGGCGAGCGCGCCGGGCAGGGCGTCCGGCCCGTCGCGGCGCAGCACCGCGCGCAGCGCCTCGACGTCGCCCCAGTACTCCGCGCTCGGCGTCGGGCGATGGAAATCGAGCTCGACGGACTGCGCGCACACCGCGAGCAGGCGCAGCACGTCCGGCGACACGTGCACCGTGGCGAAGGCCGTCAGCCGCGCCGGCAGCCCCGGCGGCGGCGGCGCACCCGGCGCGCCGTGGCGGCGCAGCCAGTCGCCGAGCAGGCGCGAGCGCGGCGGCCCCGAGCCGTCGGCGAGCAGCCGCCGCCACAGCTCGGCCTGCCAGTCGTCCGGATCGTCGCCGCGCTCCCAGGCTTCCAGCCAGCCGCGCCGGTAGGCCTGGTAGCGGTCGAAGGCCGTGGCCAGCGATTCGGCCAGGCGCCAGCGCGCGAGGTCGCGCGCGCCCTCGCCGCCCGCGGCCGCCGCGGCGCGGCGCAGGTACGCGGCCACCTCCGGCGGCGCGTCCTCGCCCAGCAGCGCGTACAGCCGCCACCGCAGCCGCGCGCCGTCCCAGGGCGAATCCTCCGGCAGCCCGGCCACGTCCGCGCGCAGCAGCTCCCAGGTGAATTCCGAGGGGGTGAGGAAGCGCAGGTTGGCCGCGACGCCCAGTTCGCGCGCCAGCCAGGCCTGCAGCCAGCGGCGCAGCGTGGGCTGCGGGATCAGGATGGTTTCCGGCGCCAGCGGCGCGTCCGCCGCCACGGGCCGTGCCAGCCGCCGGGCCAGGTGCGCGGCGAGCGCATCGAGCCGGTTGCTGGATACGAGATGGAAACCCCCTGTCGGCATCCATGAATGATGCCGCAGCGCCGTCGCACGCGTTGGGACGCGGGCGGCCCGCCGCGCGGGCCCGGGATGCGACAATGCGGCCCCATGAGCGATGCCACCCCCATCGTCCGCCTTTCCGGCCTGCGCCTGGACCGCGGCGGCCGCACCGTGCTCGAGGGCATCGACCTCGAGGTCCCGCGCGGCAGCGTGGTCGCGGTGCTGGGCCCTTCCGGCAGCGGCAAGTCCACGCTGCTGGCCGCGCTCACCGGCGAGCTGCGCCCTGCCGCCGGCAGCGTGGAGGTGCTGGGCGCGCCGCTGCCCGAGGGCAAGCGCGCGCTGCTCGAGCGCCGCCGCGCCATCGGCGTGCTGCTGCAGGGCAACGGCCTGCTCACCGACCTCACCGCCGCCGAGAACGTGGCGCTGCCGCTGCGCATGCACACCCGGCTGCCGGACGCGGTGATCCGCCGCCTGGTGGAGATGAAGCTGCACGCGGTCGGCCTGCGCGCCGCCGCCGACCTGTACCCGCGCGAGCTCTCGGGCGGCATGGCCCGGCGCGTGGCGCTGGCGCGCGCGCTGGCGCTGGATCCGCCGCTGATGATCTACGACGAGCCGCTCACCGGCCTCGACCCGATCGCCTCGGGCGTGATCATGGACCTCGTCGCCGGGCTCAACCGCAGCCTCGGCCTGACCAGCATCATCGTCACCCACCACGTGCACGAGACGCTGCCGGTGGCGGACCGCGCGATCGTGATCGCCAACGGCCGCATCGTGTTCAGCGGCACGCCGGCGGAGCTGCAGGCGTCCGCCGACCCGCTGGTGCTGCAGTTCCTGCGCGGCGAGCCGGACGGCCCGATCCCGTTCGACGCCCGCCCCTTCGATGCCGCGGCGCGCGCGGCGGAGGCCGCCTGACATGCCGTTCGTCGCCGCCACCCGTTCGCTCGGCCGGGCCGGGCTGTTCTCGCTCTCGGTGCTGCGCGCGTCCACGCCGACCCGGGACTTCTTCGCCGAGCTGCTGCGCGAGATCTACAAGATCGGCGCGCGCTCGCTGCCGATCATCGCCGTCGGCGGCGCCTTCGTCGGCCTGTCGGTGACCCTGCTCGGCTACCGCGCGCTGCAGACCTACGGCGCCGCCAACCAGATCAGCGCGCTGGTGGGCCTGGGCCTGTACCGCGAGCTGGCGCCGGTGCTGACCGCGCTGCTGTTCATCGGCCGCGCCGGCTCGTCCATCGCCGCCGAGCTCGGCCTGATGCGTGCCACCGACCAGATCACCGCGCTCGGCCTGATGGGCATCGACCCGGTGGCCAAGGCGGTGGCGCCGCGCTTCTGGGCCGCGCTCATCTGCGTGCCGCTGCTCACCGCGTTCTTCTGCTCGCTGGCGATCAGCGCCAGCTGGTTCGAGGCGGTGCGCGTGATCGGCATCGACGGCGGCTCGTTCTGGCAGGTGATGAAGGACGCCGTGGACTTCAACGACGACTTCCTCGTCGCCTTCATCAAGGCCGCCGTGTTCGGCGGCACCGCGGCGCTGGTCGCGGCCTACGTGGGCTACCACGCCGAGCCCACCATCGAGGGCACCTCGGTGGCGACGACGCGCGCGGTGGTGAACGCGTCGCTGCTGGTGCTGATGTTCAACTTCGTCTTGTCCGCCTTCCTGTTCCAGGGTTGAGGCAAAGGAATCCCCATGAGCGTTCGCGGTCCCCGTCTCGAATTCGCGGTCGGCGCCTTCCTGCTGCTGGCGCTGGCCTCGCTGCTGGTGCTGGCGCTGGCGTCGAGCAACGGCAAGTTCGGCTTCGGCCAGGACACCTACCCGCTGAAGGCCCGGTTCACCAACCTCGGCCAGCTGCGGCCCAACGCCCCGGTGAAGATCGGCGGCGTGAACATCGGCACCGTGGCGGACATTCAGCTTGACCCGGTCAAACTCGACGCGGTCGTGACCCTGGCGATCGACTCGCGCTACAAGGACCTGCCGGCGGACACCTCCGCCAGCATCCTCACCGGCGGCCTGCTCGGCGAGAGCTACGTGGGCCTGCAGCCCGGCGGCGACGTGGCGCCCTTGCAGCCCGGCGACGAGATCGCGTTCACGACCCCGGCCGTCGACCTGATCCAGATGGTCGGGAAATACATGTTCAGCGGCGGCGGCTCGTCCTCGTCCTCCGACGGCGGCGACGCCCCGGCACCGTCCACGGACCCGTCCCCCACGGAATGACCCCCATGAAGACCACGATCCCCGGCTTCCTGCTCGCCTTCTCGCTCGCCGCGGCGCCCGCGCTGGCGCTGGCGCCCGCCGGCGCGGCCCATGCCCAGGCCGCGGCGCCCGCGCAGGGCTCGCCCAGCGCGATGGTGCTGGAGAACAGCCAGCGCATCCTGTCCACGCTCGAGCAGCGCCGCCCCGAGTTCCAGAAGGACCGCGCCGCGCTGGAGCAGTTCATCTCCAGCGAGTTCGACGCGATGTTCGACCGCGACTACGCCGCCCGCCAGGTGCTGGGCCGGCACGCGCGCGGCGCCTCCGACGCCGACGTGAAGCTGTTCGCGGACGCGCTGGCCGACAGCCTGATGCGCCGCTACGGCACCTCGCTGCTCGACTTCAACACCCGCCTGAAGGTGCGCATCAAGTCCGAGACGGCGCTGCCGCGCGGCCTCGGCGTCAAGGTCTCGAGCGAGTTCCTGCGCCAGGGCGGCGAGCCGATCCCGGTGGACTACCTGCTGCGCAAGTCGGGCAGCGGCTGGAAGGTGTTCGACGTGATGGTGGAAGGCGTGTCGTTCGTGCAGACCTTCCGCCAGCAGTTCGACAGCGAGCTGACCCGCAAGTCCATCCGCCAGGTGGCGGCGGACCTGGCCAGCGGCAAGGTCTCGGCGGATGCCAGCCGCTGACGCGGCCACGGCCGGCCCGGTGACGCGCGACGGCGAGGCGCTGCGCTTCGCCGGCGCGCTGGTGCGCGAGCGCGTGCCGGCGCTGTGGCGGCAGGCGCTGCCGCTGCTGGCCGGCGTCGCGCGCTTCGACCTCTCCGCCGTGGACCGCGTGGACAGCGCGGGCGTGGCCCTGCTCGCCGAGCTGGCCGCGCGTGCGGGCGGCGGCGGCGCCGTCGCCGTCGCCGGCGAACCGGTGGGGCTGGCCGAACTGCGCGCCGCCTATCGTTTGCAGCCGGATCTGGCTTACGCCTGACCCGCCCCGCGTCGCGGGGTAGAATCCCGGACACCCCCATGCGCTCCCCACTCCTCCCCCTGGTCGTCGGCCTGGCACTGGCCCCGTTGCCGGTGCGTGCGCAGTCGCTTCCCGAACCCGCGCCGCAGCAGGCGCAGGTCGAAGCGCCGCAGCCGCAGGACGCCGAGCCGACGCAGGAAGAACTCGACTACCAGGCCCTGTACGGCGGCCAGGTCTACGACCCCGTGGCCGACCCCACGCTGCCCGCGCCGGCGGAGCTGCCGGTCGCGTACGACCCGTGGGAGCGGTACAACCGCAAGGTCCACCACTTCAACCGCATCGTGGACGAGAACCTCGCCCGGCCGCTCGCGCACGCCTACGTCGCGGCGGTGCCGCGGCCGGTGCGGCTGGGCATCAGCAACTTCTTCATCAACCTCGGCCAGCCGGTCAACGCGCTGAACGCGCTGCTGCAGGGCAAGCCGAAGGAGGCGGGCCAGTCGCTGGCGCGCTTCGTCATCAACTCGACGCTGGGCATCGGCGGCCTGCTCGACCCGGCCAGCGCCGCGAACATCCCGTACGGCAACGAGGATTTCGGCCAGACCCTCGGCAAGTGGGGCTGGAAGCGCTCGCGCTACGTGGAGCTGCCGCTGTTCGGGCCGCGCACGGTGCGCGACGTGTTCGGCCTCGCCGGCGATGCGCCGCTGTCGCCGATCCGCCAGGTCGAGGACGACCCGACCCGCGTGTTCCTGCAGGGCCTGCAGCTGGTGGACGTGCGCACCCAGCTGTTCGCGGTGGACGCGATGCGCGAGGGCGCGGCCGACGACTACGCGCTGGTCCGCGACGGCTGGATGCAGCGCCGCCGCTACCAGATCTTCGGCGACACGCAGGCGCAGGAGGACGACTCGCTGCCCGAGTACCTGCGCGAGGACGTCACCAACCCGAGCGTGCCGGCCGACGCGATGCCGGTGATCCCGCCGGGCGGCAACTGAGCGCGCGCCGCGCGGCGGCCTAGCCGCCGTCCAGCAGCTTCGTCGCATCCTCGCCGGGGATCGACTCCACGTCGCGCAGCCGGCGCTGGATCGCGCGGGTGCGCACGCCGGTCTGCTCGATCTTGTTGCTGGCCTCGGCCAGCTTCTTCTGCACCGAATCGAGCACGTCGGCGAACTTGCCGAACTCGGTCTTGACCGCGCCGAGCGTGCGCCACACCTCGCTCGAGCGCTTCTCGATGGCGAGCGTGCGGAAGCCCATCTGGAAGCTGGTCATCAGCGCCAGCAGCGTGGTCGGGCCGGCCACGGCGATGCGGCATTCGCGCTGCAGCCCGTCCACCAGTCCGGGGCGGCGCAGCACCTCGGCGTACAGGCCCTCGGTGGGCAGGAACATGATGCCGAACTCGGTGGTGTGCGGCGCGGCGATGTACTTGTCGCAGATCATCCGCGCCTGGCGCCGCACCGCCGCTTCCAGTGCATCGCCGGCGAGGCGCGCCTCGTCGGCGTCGCCGCGCTCCTGCGCTGCGAGCAGGCGCTCGTAGTCCTCCATCGGGAACTTGGCGTCGATCGGCAGCCAGACCGGCGCATCGCCGTTGGAGCCCGGGAAGCGCACCGCGAACTCCACGCGCTCGTTGCGGCCGGGGATGGTGGCGACGTTGGCGGCGTACTGGTCCGGCGCGAACACCTGCTCGAGCAGGTTGGCCAGCTGCACCTCGCCGAAGATGCCGCGCGTCTTGACGTTGCCGAGCACGCGCTTGAGGTCGCCGACGCCGGTGGCGAGCTGCTGCATCTCGCCGAGGCCGCGCTGCACGTGTTCCAGCCGTTCCGACACCAGGCGGAAGGATTCGCCCAGGCGCGCCTCGAGCGTGCCCTGCAGCTTCTCGTCCACCGTCGCGCGCATCTGCTCGAGCCTGGCCGCGTTGTCCTCCTGCAGCGCCTTCAGGCTCTTCTCCAGCGTCTGCCGCATCTCGCCCAGGCGCTGCTCGTTGCGCTCGCCGATGTCCTTCAGGCGCAGGGTGAGCGTGTCGGCGAGGCGCGACTGCAGCTCGCCCGCCTCGCGGCGCGCCTCGCGGCTGTCGTCGGTGAGCGCCTTGCGCAGCTGCTCGAGGCGCGCCTCGGTGCGCGCGCCGAGGCCGGACAGCGCCTCCTGCAGCTCCTGGCGGCTCGCGCGCTGTTCCTCGCGCAGGGCGCCTTCCAGGCGCGCGTGCTCGGCCGACAGGTCGGGCCGCGGCGGCCTGCGCAGCAGCAGCACGACCTGCAGCACGACGACGGCCGCGACCGCGGCCAGCAGCAACCCCAGGAGCAGTGTCTCGGACATGGGCCCAGTGTAGCCGTGCAGGTCGCGCAGCATGAGATCCGGCGCCGGCGCCGGCCGCGCTCCGCGCCGGCCTGAACGCGCGCCGGGCCGCACGGGCGCCGCGCGCCGTCATCCGGCGCATACCGCGCGCGCCCTAGATTCGGGGCATGGACGCGGCGCCGCGCGACGACCCCCGGCTGCTCTTCCACCGCTACGGCAACCGCAGCGGCGGCTCGGGCGTCGCGGGCTACGCGTTCACCACCGACGGCATCGCCGTGCAGTTCACCAACGGCGCCGTCTACCTCTACGACCACGCCTGCCCCGGCCGCCAGCACGTGTCCCGGATGAAGCAGCTCGCGCGCGCGGGCCAGGGCTTGGCCACCTACCTCTCGCGGCGCGTCGGCCTGCGCTACGCGCGCCTGCTGCGCGAAGGCTCGGCGCACGCCCGTGGCGGCCGCGGCCACGGCCACGGCCATGCGCGCGGCGCGCGTCAGTCGAGCACGCGGCAGAACACCGCCTTGAGGTAGCGCGACTCCGGCACGCTGGCCAGGAACGGATGGTCCGGGCCGGCGCCCGACACCTTCAGCACCTGCACCGTGCGCCCGGCGAAGTACGCGGCGCGGCGCAGCATGTCGAGGAACTGTTCCTCGCTCACCAGGCCGGTGCACGAGAACGTGGCGAACAGCCCGCCCGGCGCGACCACGCCCAGCGCCAGCTTGTTCATGTCCAGGTACTTCTTCAGCGCCGGGATCACCTGCTCGCGGTCGCGGGTCATCTTCGCCGGGTCCAGCACCACCACGTCGTAGCGCTCGCCGCGCGCGGCCGCGTCGCGCAGCCACGGGAAGATGTCGGCCTGCACGAAGCGCGGCTTCACCCCGCCCGCGGCCGCGTTGAGCTTCGCGTTGCCGCGCGCGATCTCCAGCACCGCCTCGTCGATGTCGATGCCGACCACCTCGCTGGCGCCGCGCACGGAGGCGTACACGCCGAAGCCGCCGGTGTTGCAGCACAGGTCGAGCACGCGCTTGCCGGCGACGTGCCGGGACAGCCACTGCCGGTTCTCGCGCTGGTCGGCGAAGAAGCCGGTCTTGTGCGCGCCGGCGGGATCGGCGCGGAAGCGGATGCCGTGCTCGGTGACGATGGCCGGCGCCGCCGGCTCGCTGCCGCGGAAATCGAACGACTCCTGCTTCTGCACGTGCTCGTCGGCGAAGGCGTGGAAGCGGCAGCCCGGGAACTGCGCGCGCAGTGCGTCGTAGATCCACTCGCGGTACCGGAACATGCCGGCGCTGAAGAACTCCACCACCAGCAGGTCGGCGTAGCGGTCCACCACCAGGCCGGACAGCCCGTCGCCTTCCGAATGCACGACGCGCCAGGCGTCGCTCACCTCGTCCAGCGCCAGCACCTCGCGCCGCAGCGCCACCGCCTCGCCGATCCTGCGCGCGAACCAGGCTGCGTCCACCTGCACGTCGGGCCGGGTCTCGAGGATGCGCAGCGCGATGCGCGAATGGCCGTTGTAGAAGCCGCGGCCGATCCACTCGCCGTCCACCCCCACGATGTCGACGATGCTGCCGGGCTTCGGCCGCTGCGCGGGCTTCTCCACGACCTTCTGGAACACCCAGGGGTGGGAGGAGCGCCACGGATTGCGGAGGCGGACGACGGGATTGGTGGCGGTGGCGGAATTCATTGGCCCATTATCCCCTTCCAGCCGCCCCGGGCTTGCAAACGCCCGCGGCCGGCGCCACCTCACCGCCATGCAGCTCCCCGTCCACGAGCTCCCGCCCGACAGCCCCGAGCAGCGCCGGGCCGATGCGCGCCGCTTCCAGCGCGCCCTCAACGCCAGCCTGGCGGCGGTGCTGCTGGTGCTCGCGGCGTTCTGGGCGCAGCACCAGTTCGACTGGCGCGTCCTCGCCGTCGCGCCGCTGCAGGCGCAGGGCCTGTGGGGCCTGCTCGCCGCGCCGCTGCTGCACGGTTCGGCCGCGCACGTGGGCGCGAACGCGGTGTCGCTGCTGCTGCTCGGCACCCTCGCCGGCACCGTGTATCCGCGCGCGACGCTGCGCGCGCTGCCGCTGCTGTGGTTGGGTTCGGGACTGGGCGCCTGGCTGCTGGGCGAGCCGGGCAGCCTGCACCTGGGCGCGAGCGGCGTCGCGCACGGGCTGGGCTTCCTGCTGTTCGCGCTGGGCGTGCTGCGCCGCGACCGCGCCGCGGTGGCCGCGGGCATGATCGCCTTCATGTTCTACGGCGGCATGCTGATGGCGGTGCTGCCGCGCGAGCCGGGCGTGTCCTGGCAGGCGCACCTGGGCGGTGCGCTCGGCGGCCTGCTGGCGGCCTGGCTGTTCCGGCGCAGCGATCCGCTGCCGCCGCGCAAGCGCTACAGCTGGGAATTCGAGGACGAGGAAGCTGCGGGGCCCTGAACGCGGCGCTATGCTCGGTGGATGCACGCCATCCGCCTGATTCCCGCACTGGCCGGGCTGCTGTTCGCCCTGCTGCCCGTCCACGCCGGCGCCCAGGGGCATGCCGACACCGTCCTGACCGGCGGCAAGGTCTGGACCGGCGACCCCGACCGGCCCGAGGCCACGGCCATCGCCATTGCCGGCGACCGCATCGTCGCCGTCGGCAGCGACCGCGAGATCGCCCGCTGGGCGGGCCCGGGCACCCGCCGCGTGGACCTCGCCGGCCGGCGCGTCGTGCCGGGCTTCAACGATGCGCACGTGCACTTCTTCGACGGCGGCCAGGGCCTGGCCTCGGTGCAGCTGCGCGACGCGCCCTCGCCGGAAGCCTTCCGCGACCGCATCGCCGCCTACGCGGCGACGCTGCCGAAGGGCCGCTGGATCCTCAACGGCAACTGGGACCACGAGCGCTGGACCCCGGCCGAGCTGCCGACGCGGCAGCTGATCGATGCGGTGACGCCGGACCACCCGGTGTTCGTGAACCGACTCGACGGGCACATGGCGCTGGCGAACACGCGCGCGCTCGAACTCGCCGGCATCACCCGCGACACGCCCGACCCGCCGGGCGGAACGATCGTCCGCGACGCCGACGGCAATCCCACCGGCGTGCTCAAGGACGCGGCGATGAACGCGGTGTACGCCGTCATCCCCGAGCCCGACGCGGAGGAGATCGCCACGGCCCTGCGCGCCGCGATGCGCTACGCCAACGAGAACGGCGTCACCAGCGTGCAGGACATGTCGGCCTCGCCCGCGATCCTGTCGGCCTACCAGCAACTGCTCGCGGCCGGCGAGCTGACCGTGCGCGTCTACGGGGCGCAGCCGCTGTCGCGCTGGGAGCGGCTCGCCGACGCCGGCATCCGCGCCGGTTTCGGCGGCGACATGCTGCGCATCGGCGTGCTCAAGGGCTTCGCCGACGGCTCGCTGGGCTCGACCACCGCGCTGTTCTACGAACCCTACCTCGACGAACCGGGCACGAGCGGCCTGCCCAGCGACGAGCTGGTGGACGCCGACGCGATGCTCGCGGACATGGTGGGCGCCGACGCCGCCGGCCTGCAGCTCGCGATCCACGCGATCGGCGACAAGGCCAACGCGACGATCCTCGACATGTTCGGCGAGGTGGCGCGGCGCAACGGCCCGCGCGACCGGCGCCTGCGCATCGAGCACGCGCAGCATTTCCGCCTGGAGGACATCGCGCGCATGCACACCCAGGGCGTGGTCGCCTCGATGCAGCCCTACCACGCCATCGACGACGGCCGCTGGGCGGAGAAGCGCATCGGCGCCGCGCGCGCCAAGGGCACGTACGCGTTCCGCTCGATGCTCGACGCCGGCGCGACGCTCGCGTTCGGCTCGGACTGGTTCGTGGCGCCGATGGAGCCGCTGGTGGGCATCTACGGCGCGGTGACGCGGCGCACGCTGGACGGCGCGCATCCGGACGGCTGGGTGCCGGGGCAGAAGATCACCGTGGCCGAGGCGGTGCGCGCCTACACCGCGGGGTCCGCCTACGCCGAGGGCCAGGAGGCGGTGAAGGGCACGCTCGCGCCCGGCAGGCTGGCCGACCTCGTGGTGCTGTCCGACGACATCTTCGCCATCGCGCCCGAGGAGATCGCGGACGCGAAGGTGGACCTGACGATGCTGGGCGGCCGCATCGTCTTCGACCGCGCCGCCGCGGCGCGCTAGCCCTGCGGCAACGGCCAGCCGCGCATCGGCTTGACGGTGCGCAGCACGAAGCTGGAGTTGACGTCGGCCACGCCGGCCTGGCCGAGCAGGCGGTCGAGCAGGAAGCGCGAGAAGTGGTCGAGGTCGCGCACCATCACCTGCAGCAGGTAGTCCATCTCGCCGGTGAGCGCGTTGCACGCGACCACCTCGTCCCAGGCGTTCACCGCGCGCGCGAAGGCCTCGACGGTTTCCGGATCGTGCTGGCGCAGCTGCACGCGCACGAAGGCGTGCAGGCCCAGGCCGAGGCGGTCGGGGTCGAGCTCGGCGCGGTAGCCGGCGATCACCCCGTCGCGCTCCAGCCGCTGCACCCGCCGCAGGCAGGCCGAGGCCGAGAGGTGCACGCGCTCGGCGAGCTCGGCGTTGGGGATGCGGCCGTCGCGCTGGAGCTCGGCCAGGAGCAACAGGTCGGTGCGATCAAGCTCGGCGGTGCTCATTCCGTGCGCCTCCCGGCCAATTCGCGCAATGATATTGCGTATTAGAGGCGAAAACCGGCATTTTCGCAACCCCGTTGCGCCGGGCCGCGGCTAAAGTCAGGGCCATGAACCAGCCCCGCCGGCTCGAGAACGTCCAGACCGACCGCGGCAAGATCCCGGTCTACGCGACCGGCGTGGTCGAGCAGCCCTGGGACGGCTACACGCCGACCGACCACGACGTGTGGCGGCGCCTGTACGCGCGCCAGCGCGAGCTGCTGGTGGGCCGGGCCAGCGACGCCTTCCTGCGCGCCCAGGCCGAGATGGGCCTGACCCCGGACCGCATCCCGCGCTTCGAGGACCTCAATCGGGTGCTGGCCGACGCCACCGGCTGGCAGATCGTCGGCGTCGAGGGCCTGCTGCCGGAGATCGATTTCTTCACCCACCTCGCCAACCGCCGCTTCCCGGTGACCTGGTGGATCCGCCGGCCGGACCAGTTCGAGTACATCGAGGAGCCGGACCTCTTCCACGACCTGTTCGGCCACGTGCCGCTGCTGGTGAACCCGGTGTTCGCCGACTACATGCAGGCCTACGGCCGGGGCGGCATCCGCGCGCACGGCCTCGGCGCCGAGGCGATGATGCAGCTGGCGCGGCTGTACTGGTACACGGTGGAGTTCGGCCTGGTCCGCGAGCCCGCCGGGCTGCGCATCTACGGCAGCGGCATCGTGTCCTCGGGCGGCGAGAGCGTGTACTGCCTCGAGAGCGACGCACCCAACCGCATCGGCTTCGACCTCGAGCGGGTGATGCGCACGCGCTACCGCATCGACACCTACCAGCAGACGTACTTCGTCATCGACGGCTTCGAGCAGCTGATGGCGGAAACGTCGCAGGACTTCGGCCCCATCTACGAACGCCTCGCCGGCCAGGACCCGCTGCCGGCCGGCGCCGTGCTCGACACCGACCGCGTGTACCACCGCGGCACGGGCGAAGGCTGGGCCACCGGGGGCGACGTCTGACCGCGGCCCGCGCCGCGCCGCCGCCCCGTATACCCCGCGCTCACGATCCGCCCCGGATCATCCCCCAACCCCCGCAGGGCCGACCCACGGTCGGCCTGCGCTTTCCTCCTTCTCAACCCGTGCGACCCGTTCGCCCCAGAGTCCCCCACATGGACATCGCCGCCGACGAACTGCTGCTCGAACTCGAACGCATCGAGGCCACCTTCGACGAAGCCGCGCGCCGCGCCGGGCAGGGCTGCCCGCCGGACTTCGAGCGGCGCCTGGGCGCGCACCTGCGCAGCCTGCGCACCCTGCTGGGCGCGGACGACATGGTCGCCGCCGAGGACGCGGTGGAAGCCGCCGAGCGGGTCATGAACTCGGCCGAGCCCGACGCGCCGATGATGATGCTGGGCATGGCCCGCGAGCGCCTGGCGGCGGTGTGCCGCCGCGTCGCCGGCAACCGCATGCGCCCGGCCGCCTGACCGCCGCCGCCGCCCGGCGCGGGCACGGGCAGGCCTGCATTCCGGATGAGACAATGGGCGGATCGCCATGACCCGCCGATCCGCCATGTCCGACACCGCGCAACTCGTCTCCCTGACCCGGTACCTGATCGAGGAAGAGCGGGCCGGCCGCATCCGCCCGGACCTGCGCCTGCTGATCGAGGTGGTCGCGCGCGCCTGCAAGCGCATCTCGATCGCGGTGGGCAAGGGCGCCCTCGGCGGCGTGCTCGGCGACGCCGGGACCGGCGGCCAGGCCAGCATCAACGTGCAGGGCGAGGCGCAGAAGAAGCTCGACGTGCTGAGCAACGAGATCCTGCTCGAGGCCAACGCCTGGGGCGGCCACCTGGCCGGCCTCGCCTCGGAGGAGATGGACCACTCGCAGCCGATCCCGGACGTCTACCCGCGCGGCAACTACCTGCTGCTGTTCGATCCGCTGGACGGCTCGTCCAACATCGACGTCAACATCTCGGTCGGCACGATCTTCTCGGTGCTGCGCTGCCCGGAGGGCGTGACCGCGCCGGCCGACGAGCACTTCCTGCAGCCCGGCACCGCGCAGCTCGCCGCGGGCTACTGCACCTACGGCCCGCAGACCACGCTGGTGCTGACCGTGGGCAACGGCACGCACGCGTTCACGCTCGACCGCGAGGTCGGCAGCTTCATCCTCACCACGCGCGGCATGCGGATCCCGGAGGAGACGAAGGAATTCGCGGTCAACATGTCCAACCAGCGCTTCTGGGAGCCGCCGATGCAGGCCTACGTGGCGGACCTGCTGCTCGGCAAGGAAGGCCCGCGCGGCAAGGATTTCAACATGCGCTGGGTCGCCTCGATGGTGGCGGACGTGCACCGCATCCTCACCCGCGGCGGCATCTTCAGCTATCCGCTCGACAGCAAGTGCGCGCCGAAGGGCGGCAAGCTGCGGCTGATGTACGAGGCCAACCCGATGGCGTTCCTGGTCGAGCAGGCCGGCGGCGCCGCCAGCACCGGGCGCCAGCGCATGCTCGAGGTGCAGCCGACCGCGCTGCACCAGCGCGTCCCCGTCTTCCTCGGCTCCCGCGCCGAAGTCGGGACCGCCGTCCGCTACCACCTCGACCACGACGCCCGCTGACGCCTTCCGGCCACGGCTAAAAGCTCTGGCTGGTCAGGCGTCGCGGGGGGTGTTGAGGACGAGCCAGTAGAGGCCGACCTGCTTGACGGCCCAGACGAAGCGCTCGAAGTCCACGGGCTTCTGGATGTAGCTGTTCACCCCCAGCGCGTACGCGGACTCGAGGTCGAACGGTTCGGTGCTTGTGGTCAGCACCACCACCGGCAGGCTGCGCGTGCGCGCATCCTCGCGGATCGCCTGCAGCACCTCGCGCCCGTCCACGCGCGGCAGGTTCAGGTCCAGCAGCACGATGGACGGCAGGTCCGCGGCGTCGCGGCCCGCGTGCGCGCCGCGCGCGAACAGGTAGTCCAGCGCCTCCGCGCCGTCGCGCACCACCACCAGGCGGTTGGCGACCTTGGCTTCGTCGAAGGCGATGCGGGTCAGTTCGATGTCGTCGGGGTTGTCCTCGACGAGCAGGATGTCCTTGTGGCTCATGCGCCGCGTCCGTCGGCCGGCGCGTCGGGCGCGGCCGGCAATTCGAGGTGGAAGGTGCTGCCCGCGCCGGGCGCGGACTCCGCGCGCAGGTGGCCGCCGTGGCGGGCGGCGATGCGCGCGGCGATCGCCAGGCCCAGGCCGTGGCCGGCGCCCTGCTCGGCGGGATGCAGGCGCTGGAACGGCTCGAACAGGCGCGCCGCGTAGCGCGGGTCGAAGCCGATCCCGGCGTCGCGCACCGCCACGTGCAGCACGCCGCCCTCGCGGTGCCCGGTGATGTCGAGCTCGACGTCCTCGCCGGAGAAGTTCCAGGCGTTGCGCACCAGCTCGGCCATCAGCATGCGCAGCAGGCGCTCGTCGCCCAGCGCCAGCAGGCCGGGCGCGATGCTGGCGCGCACGCGCTTGCCGCCCCGCGCGTCCTGCAGCTCCGCCAAGGCGAGGTCGGCGAGCAGGCCCAGGTCCACGGGCGCGCGCGACAGCGCGCTGCGTTCGGCGCGCGAGTAGTCGAGCAGGGCATCGAGCAGCGTGCCCATCCGCGCGGCGGCGCCGCGGATGCGGTCCAGGTGTTCGCGGCCCGCCTCGTCCAGGCGGTCGGCCTGGCGCTCGAGCAGCGCCGAATACGCCTCGATGGCGCGCAGCGGCGCGCGCAGGTCATGCGACAGGCCGTAGGCGAGCGCGTCCTGCTGGGCACGCAAGGCCTGGAGTTGCGCTTCGGGGGTTTCCTGCGCACCGCCGCCGGCGGCGGCCGCGCGGGCGCCCGTGTCCGGGGAGAGCGGGAGATCGTCGGGCATGGGCGGGGAGTATGCCCCCGCGCGCCGGGGGCGGCGTGGATGGCCGATGAACGGCGGAACGCCCGCATGCCGCACAATGCGCCCGTGACCGCCGACCAGGCCCTGTTCCTGCTCATCCTCGCCGCCGGCCTGTACCTGTTCGTGAGCGAACGGTTGCGGGTGGACGTGACGGCGATGCTGCTGTTGCTGGCGCTGGTGCTCGCCGGGTTGCTCGACCCCTCGCAGGCGCTGTCCGGTTTCGCCAGCGAGCCGGCGATCATCGTCGCCGCGGTGTTCGTGATCTCGGGCGGCCTGGCCGCGACCGGCATCACCGAGCGCATCGGCCAGTGGATCGGGCGCGCGGCCGGCCGCAGCGAGGCGCGCGCGATCGGCGTGGTGATGCCGGCGGTGGCGGCACTGTCCGCGTTCACCCATCACGTGATGGTCACCGCGATGATGCTGCCGATCCTGCAACGCTACGCGCGGCAGCGCGGGTTGCCGGCGTCGCGCCTGCTGATGCCGATGTCGCTGGCCGCCTCGCTCGGCACCACGCTGACGCTGGTGAGCGCGCCGGCCTTCCTGCTCGCCAGCGACATGCTCGAGCGCACGCCGGGCGCCGACGGCCTCGACATCTTCTCGATCACGCCCATCGGCGTGGCCCTGGTGGTGGTCGGCATGGCCTACATGCAGGCCGCGCGCTGGCTGTTGCCGCGGCGCAGCGGGGCGGGCGGCGACGACGACTACCTGCGCCTGGAGCGCTACCGCACCGAGCTGGTGGTGAACGAGGGCTCGCGCTGGAACACGCGGCCGCTGGCCGAGCTGCAGAAGGCGCTGGGCGACAGGTTCCGACTGCACGGCTGGGTGCGCGAGGGCAGGCTGCGCCAGGACCTCGGCCCGTCGAGCCCGCTGCTCACCGGCGACCTGCTGCTGGTCGAGGCCGCGGCCGACGAGCTGCTGTCGCTGCACGACGACCCGGGCCTGGACCTCAACGTGATCTCGCGCTACGGCGCCAAGCTCGGCGAAGGCGAGCGCCAGCTGGTGCAGGCGGTGGTGGCGCCGGGCTCCGAGTTCATCGGCCGCTCGATCCGCGAGCTCGATTTCTCGCGCCAGTTCCAGGCGCTGGTGCTGGGGCTGTGGCGCCGCGACGGCAACGTGGCGCAGCGCGTCGCCGACGAGCGACTGCGCGAGGGCGATGTGCTGGTGCTGTGGGGCGAGGCCTCGCAGTTCGCCGACATCGCCGCGCACCACGGCTTCCTGATGCTGGTGCCGTTCGCCGGCGAGGCCAAGCGCCGGCTGCGCGCGCCGCTGGCGCTGGCCATCCTCGGCGGGACGGTGTTCGCCGCGGCGACGGGCTGGCTGCCGGCACCGCTGGCGTTCCTGCTCGGCGCGGTGGCGATGGTGGCGAGCGGCTGCGTGGACATCTCGCGCGCCTACCGCGAGATCGACGTGCGCATCTTCGTGATGATCGCCGGCGTGATCCCGCTGGGCATCGCGATGGAGCAGACGGGCACGGCGGACCTGCTGGCGCGCGGCCTGCTGCGCTTCGTCGCGGACTGGCCGACGCTGGGCCTGCTGCTGGTGCTGTTCGCCGCGGCGGCGCTGCTCACCCAGATCCTGTCGGACGCGGCGACGACGGTCTTGCTGGCGCCGATCGCGATCTCGATGGCCGGCTCGCTGGGGCTGCCGCCGACGCCGTTCGTGGTGTGCACGGCGCTCGGCGCGGTGGTGGCGTTCCTGACGCCGATCGGGCACCACGGCAACCTGCTGATCCTGCGGCCGGGGCAGTACCGCTTCGGCGACTTCCTGCTCGTGGGCCTGCCGCTGACCGCGCTGATCGCCCTCGTCAGCGCCTGGCTCGCCCGCTGGCTCTGGCTCGCCGGCCCCCTCCTCCCCGCCTTCGGGGGTGGCTAGAACAGCTGGCCCTGCGGGGTGGGTTTGCGCGGCGGGATGAATCGGGCCGCGGTGGGGGTGGGCAGGTAGGTGAAGCCGAGGCGGGCATGGGCCTTGCGGAAGCGCTGCCGCAGCAGCTGGGCGAAGGGGCCCTCGCCACGCATGCGCGTGCCGAACGCGCTGTCGTAGTCCTTGCCGCCGCGCATCTGCCGGACCAGGCTCATCACGTGCTCCGCGCGCTCCGGGTAGTGCAGGCGCAGCCATTCGCGCCACACCTGCTTGAGTTCGTGCGGCAGCCGCAGCAGCACGTAACCTGCCGACTGCGCACCGTGTTCGCGCGCCGCCTCCAGGATGTGCTCCAGCTCGTGGTCGGTGACCATCGGCACCACCGGCGCCACCATCACCCCGACGGGCACGCCGGCTTCGTGCAGCGCCCGCATTGCGCGCAACTTGCCGTGCGGCGCGGTCGCGCGCGGTTCCATGCGCGCGGCCACGCGGTTGTCCAGGGTGGTGATGGAGAAGTGCACCGCCACCAGGCCTTCGCGCGCCATCGGCGCGAGCAGGTCGAGGTCGCGCGCGATCAGCGCGCTCTTGGTCACGAATTCCACCGGATGCTTCGTCTCGGCCAGCACCTCCAGCACCTGCCGGGTGATGCGGTAGCGGCGCTCGATCGGCTGGTAGGCGTCGGTGTTGATGCCGAGCGCGATCACCGACGGCACGTAGCCGGGCTTCGCGAGTTCCTCGCGCAGGCGCTCGGCGGCGTTGGTCTTGGCGAACAGCCGCGTCTCGAAGTCGAGCCCGGGCGAGAGGTCGAGGTAGGCGTGGCTGGGCCGCGCGAAGCAGTACACGCAGCCGTGCTCGCAACCACGGTAGGGATTGATGGACTGGCTGAAGCCGACGTCCGGCGACTGGTTGCGGCTGATGATGCTGCGCGCACGCTCCTCGGTGACGATGGTGCGCGGCGGCCCGAGCGGCTCGCCGTCCACGTCGAAGGCGTCGGCGTAGACCGAGCCCCAGCCGTCGTCTTCGCCGTGCGCGATGGTCTTCTCGAAGCGCCCCGCCACGCGCGAGGCGGCGCCCCGTCCCTTGATCGGGGCCTGCGGGGTGCGGGCGTCGGCATCTTCCATGCGCGCAGCCTACGCTGTTACCGTCGCAGGCGACGCGACCGAGGCTGAACCGTTCATTCCGACCGCGATGCGCGAATTCTGGGACTGGCTCGTCTCCGTGCCCCACATCGGCCTGTACCTGGCGCTGGGCTGGGCCTTGTACCTGCTGTGCCTGGGCGGCTGGATCGTGCTGCAGAAGCGCGCGCCGGTGGCGACGCTGAGCTGGGTGCTGGGCCTGGCGACGCTGCCCTACGTCGGCTTCCTCGTCTACCTCGTGTTCGGGCCGCAGCGCATCCGCCGGCACCGCCTGCGCCGCGCCCGGTCGCGGGCCGCGCTGCCGGCGGCGGAAGGCGCCGGCGAGCTCTCGGCCGAACTGGCCACGCTCGCCGAGGCCACCAGCGGGCTGCCGGTGACCACCGCCACCGACGTGCGCCTGCTGGTGGACGGCGGCGCCACCTTCGACGCGCTGCTCGAGGCCATCGCCTCGGCGCGGCACCACGTGCACCTGGAGTACTACATCTTCGAGGCCGACCGCACCGGGCGCGCGCTGCGCGATGCGCTGGTGGAGCGGGCGCGCGGCGGCGTGGCGGTGCGCCTGCTGCTCGACGCCGTGGGCTCGGGCGCGTGCCCGCGCCGCTTCTTCCAGCCGCTGCTGGACGCGGGCGGCGAGCTGGCCTGGTTCCACCCGATGCATTTCGGCCGCGTCTGGCGCCGCACCTGGGTCAACCTGCGCTCGCACCGCAAGATCGCGGTGGTGGACGGGCGCGTCGGCTTCACCGGCGGCATCAACGTCACCGACGAGGAGAACGAGCGCCTGCGCGAGGACGCCTACCGCGACCTGCACGTGCGCGTCGAGGGCGACGCGGTGCGCGGCCTGCAGCTGCTGTTCGTCGAGGACTGGGCCTACGCCACGGGCAGGCGCGACTTCATCTCGGCGGTGGCGCGGGAGATGCCGCCGCGGGCACCGGGGCCGATCGCGGCGCAGGTGCTCGGCTCCGGGCCGGATTCGCCGTGGGAATCCATCCACCGCGTGCACGTGGCGGCGATCCACGACGCCAGGCGCCGGGTCTGGCTGGCCACGCCCTACTTCGTGCCGGGCGAGGCGGCGATGATGGCGCTGACCTCGGCCGCGCTCGGCGGCCTGGACGTGCGGGTGCTGGTGCCGCGGCGCAGCGATTCGCTGCTGGTGACGCTGGCGGCGCGCTCCTACTACGACGAACTGATGGCCGCGGGCGTGCGCGTGTACGAGTACGGGCCGCGCATGCTGCACACCAAGGCGCTGCTGGTGGACGACGAGCTGGCGATGGTGGGCAGCGCCAACTTCGACTCGCGCAGCTTCAGCCTGAACTTCGAGGTGGCGATGCTGTTCCACGACGCGCGCATCGCCGCCGAGCTCGACCGCGTCTTCGAGGCCGACTTCGCGCGCGCGCCGCGGGTGCGCCCCGACCGGCCGCGGCCGCTGTGGTCGGCGCAGCTGCCCGAAGCGCTGGCGCGGCTGCTGTCGCCCCTGCTCTGAGGCGCTAGACTGGCGCGGCAAGGAGGCCGCATGCCCTGGATCCTGCTCGCCCTCGCCCTCGCCGCACTGGCCGCCGCCTGGCGCGCCGCCAGCACGCCCGCGCTCGGGCTGGCGCTGGCCGCCGCGCTGCTGCTCGCGCTCGGCGCGGCGCTGGCCTGGCTGGCGCGGCGCGAGCACGAACGATCGCGCAGGCGCTGACGCCATGGCCGTCCTCAGCGTCAACGTCAACAAGGTCGCGGTGCTGCGCAACTCGCGCGGCGGCAACGCGCCCGACGTGGTGCGCGCGGCGCGCGCCTGCCTGGACGCGGGTGCGCACGGCATCACCGTGCATCCGCGCCCGGACGCGCGCCACATCCGCGCCGACGACGTGATCGCGCTCGCGGCGCTGTGCCACGAGCGCGGCGTGGAGTTCAACCTCGAGGGCAACCCGTTCGCGCCGCCGCGCGAGGGTTACCCCGGCTTCCATGCGCTGTGCGCGCAGGCGCGCCCGGCGCAGGCCACGCTGGTGCCGGACGGCGACGCCCAGCTCACCTCCGACCACGGCTTCGACTTCGCCGCCGACGCGGACCGGCTACGGCCGCACATCGCGGCGCTGAAGACGCTGGGCTGCCGGGTCAGCCTGTTCGCCGACGCCGCGCCGGGCACCGACGTGGCCGCCGCCGCCGCCGCGGGCGCCGACCGCATCGAGCTCTACACCGGGCCCTACGCCGAGGCGTTCGCCGCCGGCGACCCTGCGGCCGCCCTCGCCGCCTGCGCCGAGACCGCACGCCGCGCCCAGGCCGCGGGGCTGGGGGTCAACGCCGGCCACGACCTGAGCCAGGCCAACCTCGGCGCCTTCCTCGCCGGCGTGCCCGGCGTGCTCGAGGTGTCCATCGGGCACGCCCTGATCGACGAAGCGCTGTACGCCGGCCTCGACGCGACGGTGCGCGCCTACCTGCGCATCCTCGGCGCGGCACCGGCCGCCGGCGCTACTGCCTGACGAGGCCGATCCGCTCCATGCCCGCATTGCGGGCGGCGGCGAGCACGCGCGCGACCGCGCCGTAGTCCGCGTCCCCCGCCGCCTCGATCTGCAGCAACGGCTGGTGCTGCGGATCGCGCGCGACCTCGGCTTCCATCAGGTTGCGCAGCGCGGAAACCGGCATCAGGTCGCCGTTCCAGGAGACCTCGCCGGAGGCCGCGATGCGCAGGTCGATGGGTTCGCGGCGCGGCTGCGTCGGGACGTCTGGCCTCGCGCCGGGCAGGTCGAGCGGGATGCGCTGGGTCATGATGGGCGCGGCGATCATGAAGATCACCAGCAGCACCAGCATCACGTCCACCAGCGGCGTGATGTTCATCTCGGCAATGCTTTCGTTGCGGCTTGCGATGGCGACGGCCATGTCCCTTCCCCTTGGCCGCGGGCGATTCCCGCGCCTTCTTCCTGCGCCTGCCCGCGTGAACCGTCGATGAAAGCCGCCTTGCCGATGGCGTCCCGCAGCACCTGCAGCTGTCCGTCGCCGGGCCAGCCGACGATGGTGTCGAGGATCCGGCCGTCGCGCACGATGTAGAACACCGGCGTCTGCTTGAACTCGAAGCCTGGCCAGCTGCGCGGGTCCTCGACCGAGCTCATCCGGAAGTCCGGGTGCGCGCGGTTCCATTCCGGCAGTACCTCGAAGTCCTCCTGGCGCAGCAGCGGCGTGATCCAGTGGCCGTGCTCGGCGAAGACGCGGGCAAGCATCGGATCCTTCGCGATCGCGTCGGTGGCGTTCCGCGAGAAGTGGCATAGCGGGTGCGACACCACGACCAAGTGCAGGCCGTGGTCGATGGGAACGCCCTGCCGCGTGAGCTGCCCGCCGTCGTCCGACAGCGCCCAGACGGCGGGCGCGCCCGGAACGTACGAAGGGTCGTCGTGGTGGTCTGGCAGCGGTGCGATGCCGGCGTCCGGATGCGCACGGGCCAGCGCGCCCGCTGCCTCCAGTTGCCCGGACAGCATCAGTGCGCGGAACGCGCGTGCATAGTGCCCGGGCGTGGCGGCATGGCGTCCTTCCAGTGCGTGCAACGCCTCCATCGCACGTGCCGCGGTCTCACGCGAGAGGGTATAGAACGTGACGGTCTCCGCGGCATGCAGCGCTTCGTCCAGTTCCGCCGCCGACTTGTCGTCGAGGGATTCGCGCGGAAACAACCGCCAGTAAATTTCCTCGATTTTGGTCGTGCGCTCCTCGATGGGCAGCTCAAGGGTCGTGTCGCTTTCCGCCAAGAAGGCGTCGTAGCGATTGCCGGCCGCAGGAAGGGATTGCGCGAAGGCATGCGCATTCGGCAGCGCGATGGCGGCAGCCAGCACGGCATGCAGCGCGCGCCGCGGAAATCCTGGGTGGTGCATGGGTCCTCCTTTGAATCGGGGGGCCGCGCGCGCGGCCCCCGCACCATCAGCAGCTGTGCATGCAGATGTACGCCGGGTCGTACTTGCAGGACGCCCGGCCCACGCAGTTGAAGTTGATGTGGTCCTCGGACATCAGCGGCATCATCCGCGAGTTGGCCCCATCCATGATCATGCGGTCCGTCGGCGTCTCGACGCGCAGGCGGGTGAGGCGCGGGACGATGTCCTCGGCGCCGAACAGCGCGAGCAGGCGATAGGCCTCGCTGGCGGTGAGCTCGTCCTCGAGGTCCGCGTAGCGGAAGCCGGCAAGGCCCTTGTCGTTGAACACCAGGCTGGCGACGAACCGGTCGCGTGCGTGCGGCGAAAGCCGCGCCAGCGGCGAGGCCGCCGCCGGCGTGCGCGCGATGTACTCGGCGAGCTGCGCGCGCGAGCGCACCGGCGCCATCGCCAGCCGCACGTCGCGCTGTTGCTCCAGGTCCGCCGCGAGCGCGGACAGCGGGTCCTCGCCCGCGGGTCGCATCCCGGCATCCCCCGCCCCTGCCGCGGCGGGCGCCGACATCCCCAGCAGCGCCGCCAGCAGGGCGCCGGAAAGCATGGCCATCTTCATGGATCGCTCCTTGTGTCGTGATGGCGGGCCCATCCCCTTGACGGGCCCGGTCGCCGCGGTCCCTCGCCGCCTCGCGACCGACGCCTCCAGTATCGCGACGGCCGCGCCGGTGGCCAGCCTGGGGCCCCAATCGGCCCACCGGCGGTAGCGGCCCCCGGCCGCCCCCGCCGCGCGGGCGAAAAAAAGGCCGCCCGGAGGGCGGCCTGGAAAGTTGGAACTGGGTAAGCGTCGTGGCGCGCGCGGCGCGCCGGGTGGTGCGTTTACTTCTTGACGAAACCGATCTTCTGCATCTGCGCGTTGCGCGCGCTCGCGAGCACCTTGGCCAGCACGCCGTAGTCCGCGTCTTCCGCGGTGTCGATCTGCAGCGTCGGCTGGTTGTTGGGATCGCGCTGGACTTCGGCGTCCATCATGGCCCGCAGCGCGCTCACCGGCACCGGGTTTCCGTTCCAGTACACCTGGTTGGAAGCGTCGATGCGCAGCTCGATCGGCTCCGGCGGGTTCTTCTGCTCCGGCGGAGGCGTCAGCGAGCGCTGCGGCAGGTCGATGTCGATCGGATAGGAGAGGATCGGCGCGGTCACCATGAAGATGATGAGCAGCACCAGCATCACGTCCACGAGGGGCGTGACGTTGATGTCGCACATCGGACCGCCGCCGGAACCGCCAGTACTCATTGCCATCGTCGTTGCTCCTCAGCGCGGCCGTTCTTTCGTGGCCACGAAGCCGACCTTGCGGATGCCCTGCGCCTGGGCGGTGTTCACCACCTCGGCGATGGTCCGGTACTTGGTCGTCTCGTCGCCACGGATGTTGACCGCGGGCTGCGGCGTCTTCTGGGCCTCGACCGAGAGCTGGCTCTCGAGCAGGGCCGGGGTGACCGGCTGGTCGTTCCAGTACAGGGCACCGCTCTCCGTGACCGTCACCGTGATCGGCGGCGCAGGCGGGACCTTGTCGTCCCGCTGGTCAAGATCGGCCTGCGGCAACTCCACCTTGATCTTGTGGGACATCAGCGGCGCCGTGATCATGAAGATGATCAGCAGGACCAGCATCACGTCGACGAGCGGCGTGACGTTGATCTCCGACATCGGCGCGCCGGACTGGTTACCTGTACTGAAGGCCATTGGCCGGACTCCGTGGGGCTGTTCGACGGTTTAGCGCTTGACCTGGATCTCGCCGACGCGGGCGCCGGTGGCGAAGAAGTCGTGCAGGTCGTGCGCGAAGGTGTCGAACTTGTTGTAGGTCACGCGGTTCAGGCGGACGAAGAAGTTGTACGCCAGCACCGCCGGGATCGCGGTGAACAGACCGAGGGCGGTCATGATCAGCGCCTCGCCCACCGGGCCCGCGACCGCGTCGATCGACGCCTGGCCGGTGGCACCGATGCGGATCAGCGCGCCGTAGATGCCCCACACCGTACCGAGCAGACCGACGAACGGCGCGGTCGAGCCGACGGTGGCGAGCACGGTCAGGCCGGACTCGAGGCGCATGGACTCGCGGGTGACGGCCTGGCGCAGGGCGCGGTCGACGAACTCGGAGCGGTTCAGCGACTCGACCAGGCGCGAGCCCTCGTGGCGCTGGTGGTGCGCGGCCGCCTGGGCGGCGTCGAGCGCGATCTTGGAGAACGGCTCGCTACGCGGCTGCTCTTCCATGAAGCGGATCGCGTCCTGCGCGTTCGGGGTCTCCCAGAACGTGCTGACCACGCGGTCGGCGTTGCGGCGCAGCGCCATGTTCTTGAGGAGGTTGATCACGATCCAGTAGATCGACATCGCCGACATGATCGTCAGCGTGATCAGCACGGCCCACGACACCGCATAGGCGCCCGGGTCCTGGATCATTTCGTTGAGCAGATGGTCGACGCCCATCTGCGTCAGGGCGGAAGCAGCGTTGCCTCCGGTCGCAGCGGCGGCTTGGGTGGTTTCCTGCAGCATGACGCTTACCTTTGGGTTTTAGTGGTGGTGAGGGTGGAGCGGGTGTTGCAAATTCGCGGACGTTGCCGGATCAGCCCGGCGGGGTGAAGACGACCGGCACGCGGACGCGCCCGCCGACCTTCCTGCCACCGCTGATGCCCGGGTTGAAGCGCCAGCGCGCGGCGGCCTTCCTGGCCTCGCGGTCGAGGTTGCGGTTGCCGCTGGACTGCTCGATCTCGACGTTGGTGGCGTTGCCGTTGGCGTCGACGGTGATGATCAGGACCACGGTGCCGCCGATGCGGCGACGGTTCTCCTCCGGCGGGTAGCGCGGGGGATTCATGTTCTTGGACGAGATGTCCACGCTCGCGCCGATGTCCGGCACCGGGGCGGGCGGCGCCGGCGGGGCCGGCGGCGGGGCCTGCACGTCCACCGGCGACGGCTCGTCGAACACCACCGGCGGCTCTTCCGGCGGTGGCGGGATCGGCGTCGGCTGCGGCGGCGCGAGCTGCTTGATCTCCTGCGGCTTCGGCGGCTCCGGCGGCGGCGGCGGCGGCGGGGGCGGCGGCGGCGGCGGCTCGATGATGACCACGCGGGTCACGTCCTCGTCGGCCTTTTCCTGGCCGGGAGGGGCGACCGGCGCCAGCAGCAGCAGGAGCGCCGCCGCGTGGATCGCGATCACGAAGGAGAGGCCGGCAATGCGCGGCCAGTTCAGGCCGGGATCGCCATCGTTCTTTTCGCTCGACAGGTCTTGCGTCATGCGGGGGAAGCTCGGGTCTATTGGGCCGGGCTTTCGCACCCGGAAATGTCAGTCCGCGGCCGTTTCCGGCCGCGGGAATCTCTAAGCTTATACCAATCCTGAAGCCGGGTACCAACCGGTTCCGCAGGGGGTGGGAACGGTTACTTCCCTGTTACTGCCCCCCGGCGAGCTTCTTCGCGCCCGCCGTGTCCTTGACGCCCTTCTGCAGGGCCAGCTGGGCGGCCTCCCTGGCCTTGGCCTTGTCGCCCTTCTCGGCGTAGACGCGGGCCAGGTTCAGGGCCGCCTCGCCGTCGGCGGCCATCGGCGCCGCCTTCTCGTACATGGCGATGGCCGTGTCGAGGTCGTCGTTGTAGAAGGCCTTCTGGGCCAGCACCATGTAGTCGCGGGCCAGTTCCGGGCTCGGCTGCAGGATGCCCTTGGCCACGCCGTCGGCGACCACGTCCATGGCTTCCTTGTCGCGGTCGGCGTTGATGTAGCTGACGTACAGGGCGCGGTACTCGTCCTTGGTGGTCAGCTGGCCCTTGGCCTGGGCGTCGGCGAGCAGCTCGACCGCCTTCTCCGGCTTGTCCGCGGCCTGGAAGGCGGCCACGGCGTTCATGCGCAGGGTCTTGTCGTCGGGGCGCTTGGCCAGCTCGCTGGTGTACAGCGCGGCAGCGTCGTCGTAGCGCTCCAGGTTCACCAGGAGGCCGCCCTTCAGGTTCAGCGCCTCGGGCTTGTCCGACCTGGTCTCGGCGAGGAAGCGCTCCACCGTGGCGAGGGCGTCCTGGTAGCGGTCGAGGCCGTACTGGATCACCGCGAGGTTGAACATCGAGGTGTAGTGCTCGTTGTTCGGCAGCGCGTCGGCCGCGATGGCCTTGGCGAAGTAGTCGGCGGCGGCGGCCTGGTCGTCCTGGTTCGCGGCGGCGCTGCCGGCGAGCTGCAAGGCGAAGGCCTTCTCGTACGCGTTGGACTCCGGATCGTTGGCGATCTCGTTGGCGACGCTGAGGATCTTCGCGTCGTCCTGGGCCTCGTACGCGTCGGTCAGCACCTTCAGGCGCTTGAGGCCGGCGCGCGTGGCCTTGGCTTCGGGCTCCTCGCGCGTCGCGTTCGGGAACAGCGCCGGCACGTTCTCGCCCTTCTTCGCTTCCTGGGCCTTGCGCGCGGCGTCGCGCTTCTCGCGGAGGCTCTGGCGGCTGATGCCGTAATCCTGCTGCGCGAACGCCGGCGGCGCCGCGAAGGCGAAGGCGAGCGCGATGGCCACGCTGCGGAGGAGGACCTGGCTGTTCATGGGCGGAACCTCTTGCTTTGGGGGTCCCGGTCGCCCGCCGGCGGCCGGTGAGCCGGTCACCCTAGCAGAAAATCGCGGGCGCCTGCATCTGCCCGCGCCGTGACCTCACCCACAGTTCGGGCGCCGTCCGGCGGCGCGCGCCTGTTCATACGCGGGCACGAGGCTGTCCGCGCGCGCCTGCAATGCGGACAGGCGGCTCTGCGGATCCGGGTGCGTGGAGAGCCATTCAGGCGGGCGGCTGCCGCCCGCGGCGGCCATGTTCTGCCACAGCGACACTGCTGCGCGCGGATCGAAGCCGGCGCTCGCCATCAGCTGCTGGCCGACGATGTCGGCTTCGGTCTCCTGCTCGCGCGAGCCCGGCAGCAGGAAGCCCGCCTGCGCGAGGATGCCGCCGCCCTGCACCGCCGCGTTCGCCGCGCCCTCGCCGTAGCGCGAGCCGAGCAGCGCGCCCAGCAGTTGCAGCGCGCCCTGCGCGCCGGCCTGGCGGGTGATGCGCTCGTCGTGGTGGTGCGAGACGACGTGGCCGATCTCGTGCGCGACCACCGCCGCGAGCTGGTCCTGGTTGCGCGCGACCTTGGTGATCCCGGTGTACACGCCGACCTTGCCGCCCGGCAGCGCGAAGGCATTGGCCTCATCCGCCGCGAACAAAGCGGTCTCCCATCCGGTGCGCCGCCACTCGGCGGGCAGCACGGCGACGATGTCGTTGACGATGCAGCGGACGTAGGCGGTCTGGCGCGCGTCGCCGGACTGCGGCGTCTTGGCCTTCATCTCGGCGAACGCCTGCGCGCCGAGCTGGTCGAGCTCGGCCTGCGAGACCGCGCCCACGTACTGGCGGCGGCCCGTGGGCGACGTGGTGGTGGCGCACGCGGCGACGGTCGCGGCGACGGCGATGGCGATGGCGATGGAGAGCAGGATGGCGCGCATTGGGGGGCTCCTGTGTGAGCGGCCCTTGTAGCTTGCCGGCCCTGAAGACCCCGTAAAAGGCCGGGACCCGCGGGATGGCGCGGAATCCGCCCTTCCCTATTCCCTATTCCCCAGTCCCCGCTTCAACCCTAGACGTCGAGGTTGGCAACCTTCAGCGCGTTGTCCTCGATGAACTCCCGTCGCGGCTCGACCACGTCGCCCATCAGCGTGGAGAAGATCTGGTCGGCGGCGACCGCATCCTCGATCTTCACCTGCAGCAGGCGGCGGGTCTCGGGATTGACCGTGGTCTCCCAGAGCTGCTCGGGGTTCATCTCGCCCAGGCCCTTGAAGCGCTGGATCTGGCGGCCCTTCTTGGCCTCCTCGAGCAGCCAGGCCTGCGCCTGGGCGAAGCTCGCGACCGGCTGCGCGCGGTTGCCGCGGATGATCTGCGCGCCCTCGCGGACCAGGCCGTGCAGCTGCTGCGCGGCCTCGCGCAGCGGGCGCAGGTCGCCGCCCTCGAACGCGGACATCGGCAGCACCTGCACCGCGTCCACGCCCATGTGCGAGCGGTGCACCACCAGCGCGGCGGGCCGCGTGTCGGTGGCGGCCTGGAACTCCAGGCGATAGCGCGGCCTGCCCTGCCCGCCCTGGTTCAGGCGTGCCTCGAGCGCGTCCAGCTCGTGGCGCTCGTCGGTGTTGCGCGCGAAGGTGGTGGCGTCGAGCGGGGTGAAGTCGATCAGCGCCTCCAGCACGCGCGGGTCGAAGCGGTGCGTGTTGCGCGCGATCGCGTCGCGGGCGCCGGCGTAGGCCAGCAGCAGCTTCTCCAGCGCCTCGCCGGTGATCGGCGGCTCGCCGGCGGCGGGCACCAGCTGCGCGCCCTCGACCGCGTTGCTGGCGAGGTAGGCGTCCAGCGCCGCGTCGTCCTTGAGGTACAGCTCGTTCTTGCCCTGCTTCACCTTGTACAGCGGCGGCAGGCCGATGTAGACGTGGCCGCGCTCGATCAGCTCGGGCATCTGCCGGTAGAAGAACGTGAGCAGCAGGGTGCGGATGTGCGCGCCGTCCACGTCCGCGTCGGTCATGATGATGATGCGGTGGTAGCGCAGCTTGTCCGGGTTGTACTCGTCGCGGCCGATGCCGGTGCCCAGCGCGGTGATCAGCGTGCCGACCTGCTCGGACGAGAGCATGCGGTCGAAGCGCGCGCGCTCGACGTTGAGGATCTTGCCGCGCAGCGGCAGCACCGCCTGGTTCTTGCGGTTGCGGCCCTGCTTCGCCGAGCCGCCCGCCGAATCGCCCTCGACGATGAACAGCTCGCTGAGCGCGGGATCCTTCTCCTGGCAGTCGGCGAGCTTGCCGGGCAGGCCGGCGATGTCGAGCGCGCCCTTGCGGCGGGTCAGGTCGCGGGCCTTGCGCGCGGCCTCGCGGGCGCGGGCGGCCTCGACGATCTTGCCGGCGATCGCCCTCGCCTCCACCGGATGCTCCTGCAGGAACTCCTCCAGGCGCGCGCCGAAGATGCCCTCCACCACCGGCCGCACCTCGGAGCTCACCAGCTTCTCCTTGGTCTGGCTGGAGAAGCTCGGGTCGGGCACCTTGACGCTGAGCACGGCGATCATGCCTTCGCGCATGTCGTCGCCGGAGAGCTGCACCTTGGCCTGCTTCGCCAGGCCGTTCTGCTCGATGTAGTTGGTGAGCGTGCGGGTGAGCGCGGCGCGGAAGCCCTGCAGGTGGGTGCCGCCGTCCTTCTGCGGGATGTTGTTGGTGAAGCAGAACATCGTTTCCTGGTAGGCGTCGGTCCACTGCAGCGCCGCCTCGACCGTGATGCCGTTCTGCTCGCCGCTCACCGAGATCACGTTCGGGTGCAGCGGCGTCTTCAGCTGCGCCAGGTGCTCGACGAAGGAGCGGATGCCGCCCTCGTACTGGAACACGTCGCGGCGCGCCTCGCCGCGCTCGTCCACCAGCGTGATCTTCACGCCCGAGTTGAGGAACGACAGCTCGCGCAGGCGGCGCGCGAGGATGTCGTAGTGGAACTCGACGTCACTGAAGGTCTCCGCCGACGGCCAGAAGCGCACCAGCGTGCCGCGCCGGTCCGAAGGCTCCAGGCGCGCGAGCGGCGCGACGGGCTCGCCCATCGCGTACTCCTGGAAGTGGTGGTGGCCGTCGCGCCAGATGTCGAGCGTGAGCTTGCGCGACAGCGCGTTCACCACCGACACGCCGACGCCGTGCAGGCCGCCCGAAACCTTGTAGCTGTTGTCGTCGAACTTACCGCCCGCGTGCAGCTGGGTCATGATGACCTGCGCGGCGGACACGCCCTCTTCCTTGTGGATGTCCACCGGGATGCCGCGGCCGTTGTCCAGGCACGACACCGAACCGTCCTCGTGGATGGTCACCACGATGTCGTTGGCATGGCCGGCGAGCGCTTCGTCGATCGCGTTGTCGACGACCTCGAACACCATGTGGTGCAGGCCGGTGCCGTCGTGCACGTCGCCGATGTACATGCCGGGGCGCTTGCGGACGGCCTCGAGGCCGCGGAGCACGGTGATCCGGCTGGAGTCGTACGCGTTGCCCGCGTCGGTGGTTTCAACGGCGGGCGATTCGTGTTGTTGCGACATGCGGTGGCGGGCTCCGGCACGCGCGCACGGAACCGCCTGGGCCCCGACGCGCCAATGACACACTAGTTATGGATGCGCCAAGTATAGCAAGCCGGCATCCGCGCTGCCGGGGTCGCACGGAGCGGCGGTCGGCGCGGCTTCAGGCCGGCCGGGCCGGATCGGGCGCCGGGGGCGGCAGGCTGAATGCGGGCAGTGGCGCGGCTGCCCCCAGGCGGCCATGTTCCACGTGGAACACCGTGGTCGCGGCCCGCAGCGCGGCGTGCATGGCCGGCGGCTCAGTGCCGGTCACGATGACCTGCGCGCCGGTCCCGGCCAGGCGCTCCAGCACCAGCGCCTGGTGGGCGCGGTCCAGCTCCGAGGCCAGGTCATCCAGCGCCACCACGGGCCAGTCGCCGCGCACGGCGGCCTGGTGTTCGGCCTGGGCCAGCAGGGCGGCGAGGGCGGTGAGCTTGGCCTGCCCGCGCGACAGGGCTTCGCGGCCGGGGATCCCGGCATGGTCGATGCGCCAGTCGGCGCGGTGCGGGCCGACCGAGGTGAAGCCGGCCGCCAGGTCGCGGTCGCGGGCCAGGAGCAGGGCGTCGGCCAGCGACATGTCCTCCTGGCGCCAGCCGGGCAGGTAGCGCAGGCGGGCCGCACCGCCTTCGGGGAACACCGCCGCCGAAACCTCGTCCAGGAAGGGCTGCAGGGCCTGCAGGTAGCGCTCCCGCGCCTGGCCCAGCGGCGTGCCGGCCTGGTGCAGCTCGTGCTCCCAGGCATCGAGCTGGCCATCGCGCTGGCGGGCCTTGAGCAGGGCATTGCGCTGCTTCAGCGCCCGGGCGTAGCGGCGCCACAGGCCCAGGAACTCCGGTTCCACGTGGAACAAGCCCCAGTCCACGAAGCGCCGGCGCGATTCGCCGCCGCCCATGACGAGGGCATGACTGCCGGGCTCGAAGGTCACCACGGCCAGCGCGGCGCACAGATCGCCCAGCTGGGCGAGGGGACCGCCGTCCAGCCGGCCTTCCCACTGCTGGCCGGTGTGGCGCAGGCCGGCCCGCCGGGTGCGGCCCGAGGCCTCCACCCATTCCACGAAGACCTCGACCGCCGGCGCGCCGGCGCGGACCAGGCCGTCGCGGACCCGGCCGCGGAAGCTGCGGGCGTAGGCCATGAGGTGCAGGGCCTCGAGCAGGCTGGACTTGCCGCTGCCGTTGGGGCCGTGGACCAGGTTGAGGCCCGGGGTGGGGGCGAATTCGCCGTGGTCGAAGCAGCGCAGGCCGGAGAACTCGAGGCGGGTCACGCGCATGGCGTCCCCCTTGAGCGGCACTTCCGGCCGCGCAAAGCACGACGCCCGGCAAGGGCCGGGCGTCCATGCTGTTTCACGTGGAACCGGCCGGTCACAGCCGCAGGGGCATGACCACGTGCCGGCAGCGCTCGCTCCCGGCCTCGCGGACGAGGGCGGAGGAGTTGGCGTCGCGGAGCTGCAGGATCACGAACTCCTCCCGCAGCGCGGTCAGCGCGTCGAGCAGGTAGTTCACGTTGAAGCCGATCGCCAGGCCGTCCACGCGGGTCTCGGCCTCGATCTCTTCCTGCGCCTCTTCCTGTTCCGGGTTGTGGGCGCTGATCCGCAGCTGCCCCGGCGAAACCTCGATGCGGACGCCGCGGTACTTCTCGTTCGACAGGATCGCCGCGCGCTGCAGGGCGGCACGCAGCACCTCGCGGTCCACGCGCACTTCGCGGTCGGCGCCGATCGGAATCACCGCCTCGTAGTCCGGGAAGCGGCCGTCGATGAGCTTGCTGGTGAAGGTGACGTCGTCGCGCTTGATGCGGATATGGCTGCGGCCGACCTCGAGCTCCAGGTCGCGGTCGCTGCCTTCCAGCAGGCGCTGCAGCTCGGTCACGCCCTTGCGCGGCACGATGATCTGGCGCTTGGTGCCGGCGCCGCCGTCCAGCGCGGCCTCGCACAGCGCCAGGCGGTGGCCGTCGGTCGCCACGCAACGCAGGCCCTTGTCGCGCAAGTCGAACAGCAGGCCGTTGAGGTAGTAGCGCACGTCCTGCTGCGCCATCGCGAACGCGGTGCGCTCGATCAGCTCCTTCAGCGCCGCCTCCGGCACGCGCACGCGCTCGGTGGCCTCGACCTCGTCCACGGACGGGAAGTCGCGGGCAGGCAGGCTGCTCAGGGTGAAGCGGCTGCGCCCGGCCTGCACCGTGACCCGGTCGCCGGACTGCGAGACCGTCACCTTGCTGCCGTCGGGCAGGGCCCGGACGATGTCGAACAGCTTGCGGGCCGGGATCGTGGTTTCGCCGTCCTGGGCGTCGTCCACCGCCTGGCGCGCCACCATCTCCACTTCCAGGTCGGTACCGGTCAGGGAGAGCTGCCCGCCCTGGACCTGCACCAGCAGGTTGGCGAGCACGGGCAGCGCCTGCCGGCGCTCGACGACGTTGACGACCTGCGCCAACGGTTTCAGGAAGACTTCGCGTTGCAGGCTGAAGCGCATGCGGACCCCTTAGCCCAGGCTTTGAACGGATGGATAAATCAAGAACATTGGTGGAGCTGGTGTCGCCAGAATCCGGTGATAAGCCATCCAACTCTTTGTTTTGACTGGATTTTCCGTCGAGGAATGGCTGTGGGCGGAGGCCGCCGCAAGCCTTGCGCAAGTTGTGGACAAGTTTCGGCGGCCCTTCCGCCTCCCCGGCTTGTCCACAGCTTTTCCCCGCCCGGTCCAACCCTTTGTCCCGGCGGCCCGCCGGCTCATTCGCTGAGCTTGCGGACCAGCTTGTCCCAATCTTCCCGCAGCTTGCCGTCGGTCTGCAGCAGGTTCTTCACCTGGCGGCAGGCGTGGAGCACGGTCGTGTGGTCGCGGCCGGCGAACGCGTCGCCGATCTCCGGCAGGCTGTGCTCGGTCAGCTCCTTGGCCAGCGCCATGGCCACCTGGCGCGGGCGGGCGAGCGAACGCGTCCGCCGTTTCGACAACAAGTCCTTGATCTGCAGGCCGTAGTAGTCTGCCACGACCTTCTGGATATTGGCGATGCCGATGGCCTGCTGCTGCGCGCGCAGCAGGTCCCGCAGGGTCTCCTGCGCGAACTCGGCGGTGATCGGCCGGCCGGTGAAGTTGGCCCGCGCCGCGAGCGTGTTGAGCGCGCCCTCGAGGTCGCGCACGTTCGAGCGCATCTTCTTCGCGATCAGGTTCGCGACGTCCTCCGGGATCACCGTGCCGCGCTCGCGCGCCTTGGACAACACGATCTGCGCGCGCGTCTCGAAGTCGGGCGGGTCGATCGCCACCGACAGGCCCCAGCCCAGGCGCGACTTCAACCGCGGCTCCAGGCCTTCCACCTCGCGCGGGTAGCGGTCGCAGGTGAGGATGATCTGCTGCTTGCCGTCGAACAGCGCGTTGAAGGTGTGGAAAAACTCTTCCTGCGTGCGGTCCTTGCCGGCGAAGAACTGGATGTCGTCGATCAGCAGCGCGTCGATGCCCTGGAACTGGCGCTTGAACGCCTCCATGCCGCCGCTGGTCTTGTCGTACAGCGCCTTGGTGAAGGCGCTCATGAACTGCTCCGAGCGCATGTACATCACGCGCATGCCGGGGCGGTTGGCGCGCATCGCGTTGCCCGCGGCGAACATCAGGTGGGTCTTGCCCAGGCCGGTGCCGCCGTAGAGCAGCAGCGGATTGTGGGCGCGGTCGCCCGGCTTCTGCGCCGCCTGCCAGGCCGCGGCGCGTCCGAGCTGGTTGCTGCGGCCCTCGACGAAGTTGTCGAAGGTGTAGTGGCTGTCCAGGTGGCCGTCGAAATCGTCGGCCGCGGTGGCGGCAGGGCCCGCGCCCGTGGCGGCCGCCGGCGCGGTGGGCGCGGATGCCCGGCGCAGCGAACCGATCTCCAGGAACACCTCGCCGGCGCCGGCGAAGTGGGCCAGCAGCTCCCGGATCCGCGCCAGGTAGCGGTCCCGGACCTCGTCGCGGACGAAGGCGTTGGGCGCATAGAGCACGTATCCGTCCTCGCGCGGGCTGGCCTGCAGGGGCTTCAGCCAGGTGTGGACGTCCTCCGCCGGGAGTTCGGCTTCGAGGCGCTCGAGACAGCGGGGCCAGGCATCCATCGAGGTGGGAATCGGATCCGGTACAACAGGCGGGCCGGCGGAAACGCGGCGCACCGCGGGAGGCGGCGCGCGTCGGGTTCCGTCAGGGAACGGGCAGCGTATCATCGCCGCCCCCGGCCGGGGGATGTGGCCGTCGGCCGGCGCCGCCAGCCCGCCGCCGCGACCCGGCTTCAATTGACACACCACCCGGCCGACCGCTAGAATTTCCAGTCTTTTCTGTCGGTTGAACGTCCGAGCCCGCCATGGCCACCAAGCGCACCTACCAGCCCAGCAACCTCAAGCGCAAGCGCGACCACGGCTTCCGTGCCCGCATGAAGACCGCCGATGGCCGCAAGGTCCTCGCCCGTCGTCGCGCGAAGGGCCGCAAGCGCCTCAGCGCCTGATCCGCGCGGCCGCAGCCGCCGGCCGATGCCTTCCCAGTACAGCTTTCCGCCCGCCGCGCGCGTCCGCACACCGGCGGAGTACGGCCGCGCCTTCGAGGCCGGCCGCCGCACGTCCCATCCCGCCATGAGCCTGCACTGGCTGCGCGATGAGCAGCCGGCGCGCCTGGGCCTGGCCGTGTCGCGCAAGGTCGATCCCGACGCGGTCGGCCGCAACCGCATCAAGCGCCAGCTGCGCGAGCAGTTCCGGCACCTGCGTGCGCGGCTCGCGCCCGGCGCGTACGTCGTGGTCGCGCGGCCGCCTGCGGCGGCGATGCCGAATCCCGAGCTGCGCGCCACGTTCATCGCACTGCTGCAGCGCGCCGGCGCGTTGCCCCCCTCCGACCCGGCCGGCACAATGACCGGCTTACCTTCGCATCCCCCGAAGTCGCCCAACGAATGAACCAGACCCGCAATCTCCTGATCTTCGCCTGGCTCATCGTGGCGACGCTGCTGTTCATGGCCTGGGGCCGCGACCAGGCGGTGGCGACCGCCGACGTCGCGAATCCGCCGGCCGCCGCCGCCGCCGACGCCACGGGCGCCGCGCCGTCCGGCGCCGGGGCGGTGCCGAGCGCCGCGACCGCCGGCAGCGGCACCGTGCCGCAGGCGCAGGCGCTGCCGGCGATGTCGGCGCCACCGGCCGCGGATGCCGCCGCCGCGCCGTCCGCGCCCGTCGTCACCGTCACCACCGACGTGCTGCGCGTGGTGCTCGACGGCGGCGCGATGCGCGAAGCCGACCTGCTGCAGTACCCGGAGACGCCGGACGCCGATGCGCCGCCGGTGCGGCTGTTCGCCTCCGACGCGGCGCACTACTTCCAGGCGCAGAGCGGCTGGGTGAGCACGACCGGCGCCGCGCCGACCCACGAGGCGGGCTTCGTGCCGGCGGGCCCGCAGCGCGCGTACGCGCTGGCCGCGGGCGCCGACCGCGTCGAGGTGCCCTTCGTGTGGACCGGCGCCGATGGCATCGGCATCCGCCGCACCTACGTGTTCGCGCGCGGCAGCTACGCGGTGGAAGTGCGCGACGAAGTCGTCAACGCCGGCGACAAGCCGTGGCAGGGCTTCGTGTACCGGCAGCTGCAGCGCGTGCCGCCGGTGGTGCAGAGCGGCTTCACCCATCCCGAGTCCTACAGCTTCCATGGCGCGGCCTGGTTCCGCAGTGGCGACGGCTTCGACAAGCGCAAGTTCTCCGACTACGACGAGGGCGGCAGCCTCGACGCCACCTCCACCGGCGGCTGGATCGCGATGCTGCAGCACCATTTCTTCGCGGCGTGGATCCCGGGCGCGAAGGACCAGGCGACGTTCTCGCTCGCCTCGCTGCCCGCCGGCGGCAACACCCGCGCGCTGATCCGCGCGGTCGGCCCCGGCGTGTCCGTGGCGCCGGGCGCGCGCGCCGAGACCAGCGCGCGGCTGTGGGTCGGCCCGAAGCTGGTGAAGCAGATCCAGGCGCAGGGCGTGCCCGGCCTGGAGCGCGCGGTGGACTTCAGCAGCTACGCCTGGCTGGCCTGGATCGCCGAGCTGCTGTTCGCCGTGCTCGCGTTCGTGCACGGCCTGGTCGGCAACTGGGGCTGGGCGATCGTCGGCCTGGTGCTGATCGTCAAGTTGCTGATGTATCCGCTGTCGGCCGCGCAGTACAAGTCCATGGCCAAGATGCGCCGCTTCCAGCCGCGCATCGAGCAGCTCAAGGAGCGCTACGGCGACGACAAGCAGAAGTTCCAGCTGGCGCTGATGGAGCTGTACAAGAAGGAGAAGATCAACCCGGTCGGCGGCTGCCTGCCGCTGCTGGTGCAGATGCCGGTGTTCCTGGCGCTGTACTGGACGCTGCTGGAATCGGTGGAGCTGCGGCATGCGCCGTGGATCGGCTGGATCCACAACCTCACCGCGCCCGATCCGTTCTTCATCCTGCCGGCGCTCAACATCCTGGTGATGTGGGCGACGCAGAAGCTGTCGCCGGTGACCATCGCCGACCCGATGCAGCGCAAGATGATGCAGTACATGCCGGTGGCGATGGGCGTGATGTTCGCGTTCTTCCCGGCGGGCCTGGTCCTGTACTGGGTCACCAACGGCAGCCTCGGCCTGCTGCAGCAGTGGTGGATGACCCGCAAGTACGGCGGGGCGCCGAAGCCGGCGTGACGCCGGGGCGGGCATAGCGGAGGCAGGCATGGGCGCACCCGGCGCCGGCGCAGGCGGACCGACCGACACGATCGTGGCGGTGGCGACCGCGGCCGGCGCGGGCGGCATCGGCGTCGTGCGCCTCTCCGGCCCGCGCAGCCGCGCCATCGCCGAGGCGGTGTGCGGGCGCGCGCTGCGCCCGCGGCATGCGCATTACGCCCGCTTCCACGACGCCGCCGGCGAGGCCATCGACGACGGCATCGCGCTGCGCTTCGACGCGCCGCGCAGCTTCACCGGCGAGGACGTGGTGGAGCTGCAGGCGCACGGCAGCCCGGTGCTGCTGCAGCGCCTGGTCGAGCGCTGCTGCGAGCTCGGCGCGCGGCCCGCGCGGCCGGGCGAGTTCAGCGAGCGCGCGTTCCGCAACGGCCGCATGGACCTGGCGCAGGCCGAGGCCGTGGCGGACCTGGTCGCCGCCGGCGACGTCGCGGCCGCGCGTGCGGCCCGGCGCTCGCTCGACGGCGCGTTCTCGCGCCGCGTGGACGCGCTCGCCGACGCGCTGCTCGCGCTGCGCGTGCACGTGGAGGCGGCGATCGACTTCAGCGACGAGCCGATCGAGGTGCTCGGCCTCGACAAGGTCGCCGCGCGGCTCGACGTGGCGGCGGCCGACCTCGACGGCGTGCTTGCCGAAGCCGCGCGCGGCCAGCGCCTGCGCGACGGCCTGCACGCGGTGATCGTGGGCCCGCCGAACGCCGGCAAGAGTTCGCTGCTCAATGCGCTGGCCGGGCGCGATCGCGCGATCGTCACCGACGTCGCCGGCACCACCCGCGACCTGCTGGTGGAGTCGGTGCGCAGCGATGGCGTCGAGCTCACGCTGGTGGACACCGCGGGGCTGCGCGCGGGCGGCGACGCCATCGAGCGCGAGGGCATGCGCCGCGCGCGCGCCGAGCTCGAGCGCGCGGACCTTGCGATCGTGGTGCTGGACGCGCGCGATCCCGCGGCGGGCCGGGAGGCGGCCGAGGCCGCCGCGGCCGCGCCACGCCGCCTGTGGCTGCACAACAAGGCCGACCTGCTGCCGCCCGATGCAGCGCCGCCGGGGCCCGCCGCGGACGGTGCGCCGGTGCTGCGCGTCTCGGCCCGGACCGGCGCCGGCCTGGACGCCGTCCACGCCCGCCTGCGCGAACTGGCGGGCGGCGCGGGCGAGGGGGCCGCCGGCGCCTTCAGCGCCCGCGCCCGGCACGTGGAGGCGCTGCGCCGCGCCGCCGCGGAGGTCGCCGACGCCCGGGCCGCGCTGGGCGCGGGAAGCCTGGAGCTCGCCGCCGAGGCCCTGCGCGCCGCGCACGACGCGCTCGGCGAGGTCACCGGCCGGGTCCTCCCGGATGCGCTACTGGGTCACATTTTCTCGACCTTCTGCATCGGGAAGTAGTTGACAAACGGGCCGCCGTGTCGCGTCCTAGGGGGACGTGCCCGCACGCACGGATAGGGGAGCTTCCAAGATGTACCTTTCGAATGCCACCAAGGCGCGTCCCGCGCTGTTCCGGGTCGTCGCCCTCGTTTTGGTGTCCTGCGCGTTCGCGGGATGCAAGAAGGACCAGGGCGTGCCTGCGCCCGAGGCCGCCGCGGGGGCGACGGCCACCAAGGAGGCCCCGCAGCCGGCGGTCGCCGAGAAGGTCACCGCGATGACCGAGGACCAGCTGCGCGACGCGGCCGGCCAGGCCCTGCGCCAGCAGCGCCTGTACGCGCCCGGCGGCGACAACGCGATGGAGTACTACCTCGCACTGCGCGACAAGCAGCCCAACGACCCCGCCGTCTCCAGCGCGCTCACCGACCTGATGCCCTACGCGCTGATCGCGACCGAGCAGAGCATCGCGCGCGAGGACTTCAGCGAGGCCCAGCGCCTGTACGCGCTGATGGAGAAGACCGACGCCAAGGCGCCGGCGCTGCCGCGCCTGAAGCAGGCGATCGCCGACGGCCAGGCCGCCGTCGCGCGTCGCGCGCAGCAGGAGAAGCTGGCCGCCGACGAGCAGGCGCGCCGCCAGGCCGAGCTCGAGCGCCAGCGCATCGCCGACCAGCAGCGCCAGCAGAAGGAAGCGACCGAAGCGCTCGCGCAGCAGCAGGCCGGCGCCGCGCCGCCGCCCGCGCCCGCGCCGGCCACCCCGGCGCAGCAGCGCCCGGCGCCGGTCACCGCGCCCACCACGGTGCAGCAACCGCAGCAGCAGGCGCCCGCGCCCGCCGCGCCGCCGCCGCAGCGCGCCACCGCCTCGAACGAGCTGCGCCCGATCAGCACGCCCGCGCCGGCCTATCCGCGCGAAGCGGAGCGCCGCCGCCGCGCCGGCACCGTCGAGGTCGAGTTCACCGTCGGCGTGGACGGCACGGTCACCTCGGCGCGCGTGGTCAACGCCTCGCCGCCGCGCATCTTCGACCGCGAGGCGCTGCAGGCGGTGAACCGCTGGCGCTTCCAGCCGATCAGCTCGCCGGTGACCACGCGCCGCACCTTCAACTTCCAGCCCGCGAACTGACGGACCCCGTCTCGTCGTGAGGAAGGGCCCGGCCTCGTGCCGGGCCCTTCTTTTTGCGGTCAGGCGGAGACGGCGAGGCGCTCCTGGTGGTAGCGGCGCACCGCCCCGTACCAGATGAGGGCCGCCAGCCCCAGCCCGGCCGCGAAGTACACGCCCCACTGCAGCGCGGTCGCGGGCTCGCTGCGGATCACCTTCAGCAGCAGCTGGTTCTGCGCCAGGAACGGCACCGCGAACATCCACAGCTGGTTCTTCACCGGGCTCACCATCAGCACGATGGTCGGGACCATCGGCAGCAGGATCAGCACCGAGGTGTAGCTCTGCGCCTCCTTCACCGACTTGGCGCCCGCGGCGATGTAGGTGAGCAGCGCGCCGCCGAGGAACACCATCGGCAGCAGCACCGCCAGGATCAGCAGCATCTCGTGGAACCCGACCGCGAGCTGCTTGGCCGCGCCGGGCGCGAACGCGGCGCCGATGCGGAACGCGAGCAGGGTGAGCACCAGCGCGACGATTCCGACGCTGCAGGCCGCCGCGATCTTGCCGCTGACGATGGCGCCGCGGCGTGCGGGCGTGGCCAGCAGCGGCTCGAGCGACTGGCGTTCGCGCTCGCCGGCCGTGGTGTCCAGCACCAGCTGCAGCGAGCCGATGAACGCGCCGAGGATCAGCAGGTAGGGCAGCATCATCGCGGCCAGGCCGGCGCTGCGTGCTTCCGGCGTGGACAGGTCCTTGCGCGACACGGCCATCGGCGCGGCCACGCCCGGGTTGATGCCGCGCGCGAGCAGGCGCAGCGAACCGACCTGCTGGCTGTAGCGCGCGAGCAGGCCTTCCAGTCGCCGCACCGGGATCTCGGCGTCGCGGCGGGTGGAGTCGTGCACCACCTCGACCAGCGCCGGCTTGCCCGCGCGCCACGCCTCGGCGAAGTCGTCGCCGATGCGCAGGTACACGTCCTCGTCCTGCGCGCGGATCGCCGCATCGGGATCGGCGACCTCCTTGCGCGAGATGCCCTGGGCCGCGAGCCAGGCGACCAGGTTCGGCGCGCGCTCCGCGCCGGCGATGGCGACGGCCAGCGGCTTTTCCATCTGCTCCTTGGCCTTGCTCTCGCCGATGGTGGCCAGGCCCAGGAACAGCAGCGGGCCGAGCAGCGGGCCGAACAGCAGGGTGAGGGCGAGCGTGCGCCGGTCGCGCACGAGCTCGAGCAGTTCCTTCTTCCAGACGATCGCGAGCGCCTTCATGCGTGCAGCCCTTCTTCGGATCCGATGAGGTGGACGAACGCGTCCTCGAGGTTGTCGCGGCCCGCCTGTTCGCGGATCGCGTCGGTGGTGCCGGCGGCGACCACGCGGCCGTGCGCGATCACCACGATGCGGTCGCACAGCGCGGCGACCTCCTGCATGATGTGGCTGGAGAAGATCACGCAGCGGCCCTCGCCGCGCAGGCGGCGCAGGAATTCGCGCAGGCCGCGCGTGGTCATCACGTCCAGGCCGTTGGTGGGCTCGTCGAGGATGACGTTGCGCGGATCGTGCACCAGCGCGCGCGCGATCGCGGTCTTGGTGCGCTGGCCCTGGGAGAAGCCCTCGGCCTGGCGGTCGAGGAAGTCCTCCATCTGCAGCGCCTCGGCCAGCAGCTTCGTGCGCGCCTCGATCTCCGCCGCCGGCAGGCCGTGCAGTTCGCCGAAGTAGCGGATGTTCTCGCGCGCGGTCAGGCGCTTGTACACGCCGCGCGCGTCCGGCAGCACGCCGAGCGCGCGGCGCGCGGCCTGCGGGTCGGCGGCGACGTCGCGCCCGTCCACCAGCACGCGGCCGGCCTCGGGCTGCATCAGCGTGTAGAGCATGCGCAGCGTGGTGGTCTTGCCGGCGCCGTTGGGGCCGAGCAGGCCGGTGATCTCGCCGTCGCGGGCCTCGAAGCCCACGTCGTCCACGGCGACCACGCGGGCCTGGTCCTTGCCCTTGCCGGGGAAGGTCTTGCGCAGGTGTTCTGCGATGATCATGTGCGGTGTCCTCGGGAGCGGGCGCGCGCGGCGCTCACGGCTCCCAGCCGTTGAACGAGGTGAAGGGGGGCACGTAGCCGAGGTCGTCCAGGCACTGGCCGTCGAGCGACTTCGCGTCCGCGGTCTCGATGAAGCGCGCGAACAGCTTGGGCATGCAGCCGGCGCCGATCACGTTGTGGCCCTGGCCCTTGAGCACGAACAGGCGGCCGTTGGGCAGGGTGCGCACGACTTCCTCGCCGTAGCGCGGCGGGGTGACCGGGTCGAACTCGCCCTCCAGCACCAGCGCCGGCACGTCGCTGCGCAGCGGTTCGTGGAAGTCGGCCGGCATCGCGCCCTTCGGCCACAGCGCGCACTGCTCGGTGATGAATTCCGCGAACTTGTTGCCGAGCAGCATGCCCTCGGTGGCCGGCTCGGGGCGGACGCCGGCGGCGTCTTCGGCGCACACCACCGACAGCTGCATGCCCAGTGCCATCTGCCCGGCGACGCTGTCGCCGAGCATCCGTGCCAGCGCCATCAGTCCCTCGTAGCGGCCCTGCGCGGCCTCGTGCAGCTGCAGCGGCAGCAGCGAGGAGAGCAGCGGCACGTAGGCGTACATGCGCATCAGGCCGGCGACGGCGTCGGCGGTCAGCGCCTCCTCGCGCGACTCGCCGCTGGCCGCGTCGCGGTAGCGCACGGTCGGCGGGTCGCTGCGCAGCTTCGCCATCAGCGCGTCCAGCTGTCCGCGCGGGTGGCCGAGCGCTTCGGCGCAGGCCGGGGTCTGCTCGCAGCGGTCGAACTGCAGGTCGAGGGCGCGCTCCAGGTTGGCGGCGAACTCGTTGCCGAGGTACAGCGTGTTCGGTGCAACCGAGTCGAGCACCAGCGTGCGGGTGTGCTCCGGGTGGCGCATCGCGTACTGCTGGGCGACGCGGGTGCCGTAGGAGATGCCGACCAGGTTGAGCCGCTCCGCGCCGAGCGCCCGGCGCACCGCGTCGAGGTCGCGCACCGCGTCGGTGGTGGTGTAGAAGCGCAGGTCCGCGGACTGCGACAGCGTGTCGCGGCAGCGCTCGGTCATCGCGCGCACCGCGGGCAGTCCGGCCTCGAACGGCATGTCCGCCTCGCCCTCGCACTTCAGCGGGTTGGACTTGCCGGTGCCGCGCTGGTCCACCAGCACGATGTTGCGGTGGCGGGCCACGTCGCGGAACGCCCCCGCGACCTGCGGATAGGTCTCGGTCGCGGCCTGGCCGGGGCCGCCGGCGAGCATGAACACCGGATCGGGCGCGACCTCGGCTTCCGCGTCGGGCGCCACCCAGGCGATGTTGAGCCGGATGCGGCGGCCGCCGGGCTTCGACGGATCCTCGGCGACCTCGTGGGTGCCGCACAGCGCCTCGACGCTGCCCGGCCCGAACTGCGGCGCGAGCGTGCAGGGCGTGAACGCGATGCTGCCGTACATGCGCGGCTTCGCGGGCGGCGCGTCGGCGGCGCGCGTGGCCTGCGCCGGCGCGTCGGCGGCGTCCTGCGCGCGCCAGGCGCGGTAGCCGATCAGTCCGGCCGCCACCGCCAGGGCGAGGATCAACCTGGCTTTGCGTGACATCGTTGGCATGGGGGTCCTCACGGGTCGGGGATGAAGATGGCTTCGATCGGTTCGCCGAACAGCCGCGCGATGCGGAAGGCCAGCGGCAGGCTCGGGTCGTACTTGCCGGTCTCGATGGCGTTGATCGTCTGGCGCGAGACCTCGAGCTTTTCCGCCAGCTCGCCCTGCGACCAGCCGAAGCGCTCGCGCAATTCGCGGATGCGGCTCTCCATGGCTCAGCGGTACCGGCGCGCGACCACGGTCTTGACCAGGCCGTAGGCCAGGCACACGAGCGGGAACACCCAGAACATGGCCGGACCGGCGGGCACGTCGATGACCTTCGCCATCTGCAGGAAGCCGCCGGCGAGGTACAGCATGGAGACGAGCGCGGTGGCGAGGCTCATCGACTCGAGCTCGATCTGCCGCTGCAGCTCGTCGGCGTCGCGGATGTAGCGCATCAGCGCGCGCACCACGAAGCCGACCGGCGGCACCGGCAGCAGCGCGACGATCGCGCGCAGCACCGGCTCCTCCACGCGCTTGAGCAGCCAGGCCGAGACGAACAGCAGGACCACGTAGGCCGCCATCGCCGGCGTGAACTCGCGCAGGTAGCGGCGGCGCAGGGCGGGGGTGGACTCGTCGCAGCCGTCCGGCAGGCGCCAGCGCATGAACCCCGCGAACATCAGGCCGAAGCCGACGCCGTAGAGGATGCCGGCCAGCAGCGGCGGCACCGGCCACAGGTGGGCGGCGCCCAGGGTGCCGAAGAGGGTCGCCAGGGAGGCGACGAGCAGCATGCGGGACTGGCGCATGGGGCAGGCCTGTCAAGGAAGCTTGACAACACCCTAGGCCCGGGCGCCCACCCTGTCAAGCACCCTTTACAGCCGGGCCACGTCTCCCGTCTCCCGGCCTATTTCGAGCTGACGTACTTCTCGCGGCGGATCCGCCGCACCTCGAGCCCCGCCTCCTTCAGCGCCTCGAAGCAGGCGTCCACCATGTTCGGGTTGCCGCAGAGGTAGGCGATGTCGTCGGCGCCGTCGGGGCCGAACTCGCCCAGGAACTGCTGCACGTAGCCGTGGCGCACGTCCGGATGCGGGTCGGGCGGCAGCTCGCGCGACAGGCAGGGGACGTAGCGGAAGTGCCCGGGGTGGGCGTCGGCGAAGGCGCGGAACTCGTCGCCGTAGAGCAGTTCCGCCGGCGTGCGTGCGCCCTGCAGCAGCACCACGCGCACGCCGCGCGCGGCGATCAGCGCCTCCAGCTGCGGCAGCATCGCCCGGTACGGCGTGACGCCGGTGCCGGTGGCGATCAGCAGGTAGCGCCCGTTGCCGTCCTCCGGCATCAGGCAGAAGCGGCCATAGGGCCCGCTCGCCTGCACCTCGTCGCCGGGCGACAGGCCTTCGAACAGCGCGGTGGCCGCGCCGCCGGCCACGTAGCTCACCGCGATCTCGATCGAGTCCGCCGGGCCGGGCGCGGCCGCGTGCCGGGTGGCGATGGAGTAAGAGCGCTTGGTGGGCGTGCCGTCGCCGTAGTGGAAATGGACCTGCAGGAACTGGCCGGGGATGAAGGCCAACGGCTGGCCGTCGGCGCGCGCGAAGGCGAGGTGGGCCACCGTCGGCGCCAGCATGCGGCGCGACACGAGCTTGATCGGGAACTGGACGATGGCCAAGGCGGTGCGCTGCGGCGGCCGGGGGGAGCGCCGGCGGGGGCGCCTATACTAACGGTTCCGCCGCGCAGCCCGCGGCAACGGATGTCCAAATGGCACAGCAACACGCTTCCAGCGCGCAGGCCCCCGCTGCGCCGGCGACCGGGCAGGCCGTGCCCGCGCTGCAGGTGTCGGGGCTGCGCAAGACCTACGACAACGGCGTCGAGGCGCTGAAGGGCGTCTCGCTCGAGGTGGCGCCGGGCGACTTCTTCGCGCTGCTCGGGCCCAACGGCGCCGGCAAGTCCACCCTGATCGGCATCGTCACCTCGCTGGTGAACAAGAGCTCCGGCGACGTGCGCGTGTTCGGCACCGACATCACCGCCGACCGCGACGCGGCGATGCGGATGCTCGGGCTGGTGCCGCAGGAAATCAACTTCAACATGTTCGAGAAGCCGCTCGACATCCTGGTCAACTACGCGGGCTTCTACGGCATCCCGCGGCGCGAGGCGCTGGCGCGGGCGGAGCAGGAACTGCGCAACGCGCAGCTGTGGGACAAGGCCGACAAGATGTCGCGCACGCTCTCGGGCGGCATGAAGCGCCGGCTGATGATCGCGCGCGCGATGATGACCCGGCCGCGCCTGCTGATCCTGGACGAGCCGACCGCGGGCGTGGACATCGAGATCCGCCGCGGGATGTGGAAGACGCTGCGCGAGATCAACGCGGCCGGCACCACCATCATCCTCACCACCCATTACCTCGAGGAAGCGGAGAGCCTGTGCCGCAACCTCGCCATCATCGACCACGGCACCATCGTCGAGCAGGGGCCGATGCGCGCGCTGCTGGCCAAGCTCGACGTCGAGGGCTTCCTGCTCGACGTGGACGGCGCGCTGCCCGCGGCGCTGCCGGAGATCGCCGGCACGACGCTGGTCGCGCTGGACGCCCACACCCTGGACCTGGAGATGCCGCGCGCGATGGACCTCAACGGGGTGTTCGCCCGCCTCAGCGAGGCCGGGATCCGCGTGCGCTCGATGCGCACCAAGTCGAACCGGCTCGAGGAGCTGTTCGTGCGCCTCACCGGCGACGGCGCGGTGCGCCAGGAGGCCGCGGCATGAACGCGCCCGTGCCCTCCGCCGCCGAGAACGCCGCCACCCGCGACTTCGAGGCGGGCATGCCCGGCCTCGCGCGCCGGCACTGGATCGCGCTGGCCACCATCACCCGCCGCGAGGTGAGCCGGATCCTGCGCATCTGGAGCCAGACGCTGGTGCCGCCGGCGATCACCATGACCCTGTACTTCCTGATCTTCGGCGGGCTGATCGGCTCGCGCGTGGGCACGATGGACGGGATCCGCTACATGGACTTCATCGTCCCCGGCCTGGTGATGATGAGCGTGATCCAGAACAGCTACGGCAACATCTCCTCCAGCTTCTTCGGCGCCAAGTTCGGCCGCCACGTGGAGGAGCTGCTGGTGAGCCCGATGCCGGACTGGGTGATCCTCGGCGGCTACGTCGCCGGCGCGGTGCTGCGCGGGCTGATGGTGGGCGTGATCGTGCTCGGCATCGCCATGCTGTTCACGCGCGTGCGCATCCCGCATCCGTTCGTCACCTTGAGCACGGTGCTGCTGGGCGCGACGATCTTCTCGCTCGCCGGCTTCATCAACGCGGTGTTCGCCAAGAAGTTCGACGACGTGGCGATCGTGCCGGTGTTCATCCTGACGCCGCTGACCTACCTGGGCGGCGTGTTCTACTCGGTGCGGCTGCTGCCCGGCTGGGCCGAGGCGGCGACCCACGCCAACCCGATCTTCTACATGGTCAACGCGTTCCGCTACGGCCTGCTCGGGGTCAGCGACGTGCCGCTGTGGGTGGCCTACGCGCTGATGCTGGGCTTCGCCGTGGTGCTGGCGGCGATCGGCCTGTGGCTGCTGCGCCGGGGCACCGGCCTGCGGTCGTAGAAGGGGACGGAGGTAATTAAGTTCGGGACGGAGCACGCGCTCCGTCCCGAACTTAATTACCTCCGTCCCCAAAAGAACGCGCGCGCGGTGGCGGTGGTCGCCGCCGCGGTGGTGGCGACGTCCTCGCCGCGGTCGCGCGCCAGCGCCTCGACGATGTGTGCCAGGTACATCGGCTCGTTGCGGCGGTGCGAGGGTTGCGGCCGCACCGTGCGCGGCAGCAGGTAGGGCGCGTCGGTCTCGATCATCAGCCGGTTCGCCGGGATGCTGCGCACCAGCTCGCGCAGGTGCTGGCCGCGGCGCTCGTCGCACAGCCAGCCGGTGATGCCGATGTGCCAGTCGCGGTCGAGGTAGTCGAACAGCTCCTCGCGGGTGCCGGTGAAGCAGTGCACCACCGCCTGGCCGATGCGGCCCTCGAAGCCGCGCAGGATCGCCATGAAGTCCGCGTGCGCGTCGCGCTGGTGCAGGAACAGCGGCTTCGGCGTGCCGGCGGCGGCGAGGCCTGCGGCGATCTCCAGCTGGCGCTCGAACGCGCGGCGCTGCGCCGGCCGCGGCGAGAAGTCGCGGAAGTAGTCCAGGCCGCATTCGCCCACCGCCACCACCTCCGGGTGCGCGAGCAGGGCGCGCATCTCGGCGTCGCACTCCTCGGTGTATTCGGTGGCGTGGTGCGGGTGCACGCCGGCGGTCGCGTACAGGTAGCCGGGGTGCGCGCGCGCCAGCGCCAGCGCCTTCGGCGAATGTTCGCGGCTGGCGCCGGTGACCACCATCGCCGCCACGCCGGCCGCTCGGGCGCGTTCGAGCACGGCGTCGCGGTCGTGGTCGAAGCTGTCGTGGGTCAGGTTGGCGCCGATGTCGATCAGGTGCATGGAAGGCGGGAACGGGGAACAGGGAACGGGAGGGGAAACAGGGAGATTATCCTTTGTGGATGGAAGGGTTTCCCATTGCGCCGCTGCTGCCTCGGATCGCCGCCTCGCTGGCGGCGCATCCGCGGCTGGTGCTGGAGGCGCCGCCGGGCGCGGGCAAGACCACGCAGGTGCCGCTGGCGCTGCTCGGCGCGCCCTGGCTCGCGGGCCGGAAGGTCGTGATGCTCGAGCCGCGCCGCGTGGCGGCGCGCGCCGCGGCCGGCTTCATGGCCAGGCAGCTCGGCGAGGCACCGGGCGAAACGGTGGGCTACCGCATCCGCTTCGAGCACCGGGTCTCCGCGCGCACCCGGATCGAGGTCGTCACCGAAGGCATCCTCACCCGCATGCTGCAGGACGACCCTGCGCTGGAGGGCGTCGGCGCGCTCCTGTTCGACGAATTCCACGAGCGCCACCTCGCCGCCGACCTGGGCCTGGCGCTGGCGCTGGACGTGCAGGCCGGGCTGCGCGAGGACCTGCGCATCGTGCTGATGTCGGCCACGCTCGACGGCGAGCGCCTGGCGCAGTTCCTGGACGCGCCGCGGCTGTCGAGCGCGGGGCGCAGCTACCCGGTGGAGGTCGCGCATTTCCCGGCGCGGCGCGACGAAGCGCTGGAGCCGCAGGTACGGCGGGCGGTGGCGCATGCGCTGCAGGCGCATCCGGGCGACGTGCTGGTGTTCCTGCCCGGGCAGCGCGAGATCGCGCGCGTGCAAGCCGCGCTCGAGGCCGAGCCGACGGTGGCGGCGGCGCAGGCGGAGGTGCTGGCGCTGCACGGCGAGCTGCCGGTGGAGCAGCAGTCGCGCGTGCTGCAGCCCGCGCCGGCAGGGCGGCGGCGCATCGTGCTCGCGACCAACGTCGCCGAATCGAGCGTGACCCTGCCGGGCGTGCGCGTGGTGGTGGACAGCGGCCTGGCGCGCGAGCCGCGCTTCGATCCGAATTCCGGCTTCTCGCGGCTGGAGGTGGTGGCGATCGCGCAGGCCTCCGCCGACCAGCGCGCCGGCCGCGCCGGCCGCGTCGCCGAAGGCTGGGCGTACCGGTTGTGGCCGCAGTCGCAGCGGCTGGAACCGCAGCGGCGCCCGGAGATCGCGCAGGCCGACCTCGCCGCGCTGGCGCTCGAGCTCGCGGCCTGGGGCAGCGACGGCCTGCGCTTCGTGGATCCGCCGCCGCCCGGCACGCTCGCCTCCGCGCGCGACCTGCTGCTGCGGCTGGGCGCGCTGGAAGGCGGAGGCGAGGGCGGCGGCGCGGCCCGCATCACCGCGCTCGGCCGGCGCATGCTCGCGCTCGGCACGCACCCACGCATCGCCGCGATGCTGCTCGCACCGGCGGATCCGCGCGAGCGCGCGCTGGCCTGCGACCTCGCCGCGCTGCTGGAGGCGCGTGATCCGCTCCGCGCCGGCGGTGGGCCGCGGTCCGACGCCATCGCCGACCGCTGGCGCGCGCTGGCCGCGTTCCGCGACGGCCGCGTGCCACCCGACGCCTCGCGCGGTGCGCTCGCCGCCATCGACGCCGCGGCGAAACAGTGGCGTCGGCGCACCGGCGTCGAGGCCGCGCCGCCGCGCGAGGCACCCGCGCACCTGCTCGGCGATTTGCTGCTGCACGCCTATCCCGACCGCGTCGGCTTCCGCCACGCCAGCGACCCGAAGCGGTACCAGCTCGCCAACGGCCGCATGGCGCGCATCGCCGACGACAGCGCGCTGCACGGCGAACCCTGGATCGTCGCCAGCGAGTTGCGCCACGAGGCGCGCGACGCGCTGGTGCTGCGCGGCGCGCCGCTGGACGAGGCGCGCCTGGAACGCGACTTCCCCGAGCGCTTCAGCGAAGGCGAGCACGTGCGCTGGGATCCGGCGAAGCGCGCGCTGGTCGCGCAGCGCGAGCGCCGCTACGACCGCATCGTGCTCGACGCGCGCCCCGCCGGGCGCGTGGATCCGGCCCAGGCCGCGCGCGCGCTCACCAACGCGGTGCGCGAACTCGGCCTGGAGGTGCTGCCGTGGAACGAGTCCGCGCGGCAATGGCAGGCGCGCGTCGCCGCGGTGCGCGCCTGGGTGCCCGAGCTCGCGGCGCAGCTGCCGGACCTCGCCGACGCAGCGCTGCTCGCCACGCTCGACGACTGGCTGCTGCCCGCGTTCGCCGGCAAGACGCGGCTGGACGCGCTCACCGAAGGCGAGCTCGCCGAGGCGCTGCGCAACCGCGTGGACTGGAGCCTGCGCGCCCGCGTCGACGCGCTCGCGCCCGCGCGCATCACCGTGCCGTCCGGGATGGCGCGCGGCATCGTGTACGCGCTCGACGCCGACGGCCATCCGCAGCCGCCGGTGCTGGCGGTGAAGCTGCAGGAGCTGTTCGGCCTCGCCGATACGCCGCGCATCGCCGACGGCCGCGTGCCGCTAACGCTGCACCTGCTCTCGCCCGCCGGCCGCCCGCTGCAGGTGACGCAGGACCTGCGCGGGTTCTGGGACCGCACCTGGCCGGAGGTGCGCAAGGAGATGAAGGGCCGCTACCCGAAGCATCCCTGGCCCGAGGATCCCTGGAGCGCGCAGCCGACGCACCGGGCGAAGCCGCGCGCCTGAACGGCGCCGCGCCGCGCGGCCGCGCCTACACGCGCGCTCAACGCGCGGCTGCACAGACTGTCGCGACGCCGCCGACGCGGCACCCGACAGGAGCCCCGCCATGAACCAGCTGAGCAACCTTCCCGAACGCGCCCGGCACCTCGCCGGCCAGGTCGGCAGCGGGCTGCGCGACGCGGTGCCCGGGCGCGCCGTGCAGTGGGTCGAGACCGGCGCCGCGCTCGCCGCGCTCAAGACCGGCGGCCGCGTCGCCACCCGCTTCGTGAAGCGCAACCCGGCGCTCGCCGCGGCCGCGGTCGCCGGCGCCGGCCTGCTGTGGCTGGCCGCGCGCCGCCGCGCCAAGCACCGCGAGGACACGGAAACCGCCGACGGCGGCACGACGCGCCGGGTCGAGGCGCGCCGCGCGGCGCGCGGCAACCGACGTACCGGCGCGGCCGGCACGCGCGCGTCGGGCCGCAAGACCGCGTCGTCCGACTAGTCGTCCCGTCCCGGGTCCGCCTCGTCCCCCGACGCCGCGGGCAGCTCGATCACGAAGCGCGCGCCGCCGCCCTCGCGGTCCTCGTACCAGAGGTTGCCGTCGTACTGCGCGAGGATCTGCTTCGCCAGCGACAGGCCCAGGCCGCTCGACAGGCCATCGGTGGGATCGGTGTCGCTGAGCCGGGTGAACGGCTTGAACAGCTGCGCCTGCCGCGCCGGCGGCACGCCCGGGCCGCGGTCCTCCACCCACAGCTGCCAGAAGCCCGGCGCGCTGTTGCGGATGGACAGCTCGATGGTGCTGCCCGGCGCGTACTTCATCGCGTTGCTCACCAGGTTCTCGGCCACCTGGCGCAGCACCAGGCCGTCGATCGCCACGTAGCTGCGCACCGCCGGCGTGCTGATCTGCATGCGCAGGCCGCGGTTTTCCAGCAGCAGCTCGTAGCGCTGCACCAGCCAGTCCAGCACCTCGTTGAGCGTGGTTACCGCAGGCGCGGGGCGGGCGTCGTGGGTGCGCCGCGCCTGGGTCTCGAGGTAGCGGCGGATGTAGCCCAGCGCGTCGCCCGCGCTCTCGTGGATCATCTGCAGGTAGCGCGGGATGCGCTCGGGCTTGCAGTTGCCGGTGCGCAGCACCTCGCTTGCGAAGAGCACGCTGCTGAGCGGGTTCTTCAGGTCGTGGGCGACCAGGTTCACCAGCTCCTGGCGCTGCGCCGCGACGCGCTCGAGGCGGTCGCGGGTGAGCTTGAGGCCGACGTGCGCGGTGACGCGCGCGAGCAGCTCCTCGGGGATGAAGGGCTTGGTGACGTAGTCCACGGCGCCGGCGTCGAACGCGCGCAGCAGCATCTCGCGGTCCTGCGCGGCGGTGAGGAAGATCGCCGGCACCCCGGACAGCGACGGGTCGGCCTGCAGCCGCACCAGCAGGTCGAAGCCGTCCATGCCCGGCATCATCATGTCGAGCAGCAGCAGGTCGGGCACCGCTTCGGCGGACATCGCCAGCGCTTCCTCGCCGGTGGCGGCGGTGCGCACTTCGTAGCCGTGCCGGCTCAGCAGCGCGCTGACCGCGCGCAGGTTCGCTGGCTGGTCGTCGACCACGAGGATGGAGCCGGAGAGCAGTGTGCCGGATGTCGACGCGCTGGCCATGTGTGTCCCGTCGGGAACGCGAGGCCGGCGCCGCCCCCAGTCCGACGCGAGCCCCACAGCCACGGTAGCAGAATCCGTGTCTAGCGCGCGTTCAGGCCGGCGCCCGGGTCGTCCAGCCGGGCCCACTGCCCGGGCGCGAGCGCGCCGAGCGCTTGGCCGCCGACTGCGACGCGGACCAGGCGCAGGGTCGGCAGGCCGACCGCGGCGGTCATGCGCCGCACCTGGCGGTTGCGCCCTTCGCGGATGGACAGCTCGAGCCAGGCGTCGGGCACGGTCTTGCGGAAGCGCACCGGCGGGTCGCGCGGCCACAGCGCCGGCGGCGCTTCGAGCAGGCGCGCGCGCGCCGGCAGGGTCGGGCCGTCGCGGAGCGCCACGCCTTCCCGCAGCGCGCGCAGCTGATCCGGTCCGGGCGCGCCTTCCACCTGCACGAGGTAGGTCTTCCACTGCTTGTGCCGCGGGTCGGTGAGCCGGTGCGCAAGTGCGCCGTCGTCGGTGAGCAGCAGCAGCCCCTCGGAATCGAAGTCCAGGCGCCCGGCCGGATACACGCCCGGCGGCAGGCCGAAGCCGGCGAGCGTGGGCCGCGGCGGCTCGCTGCGGTCCGTGAACTGGCACAGCACGCCGTAGGGCTTGTTGAACGCGATCAGCACGGCAGCTCGCCCGCGATCGCGCGCGCCTGCGCATGCACCCACTCGCGGAACGCGAGCAGCGCGGGGTGGTCGGCCGAGCGCGGCGGGTACACCAGGTAGTGCGCGTAGTCGCTGGGCAGGCGCCGGTCGCTGAGCACCACCAGCTGGCCGCTGTCCACCAGCAGCTTCGAGCGCACCAGCCGCGCCAGGGCGACGCCCATGCCTTCGGCCGCGGCGCGGTGCAGCGATTCCAGGTCCTCGAAGTGCGCGACGTAGCGCAATGGCGCGCGCCCGCCGTGGCGCGCGAACCATTCGTCCCAGGCCGGGCCCCCGCCTTCGCCCAGCAGCGGCCATTCGTGCAGCGTGTCGTCGGTGGGCCGGCCGAGGCGCTGCAGCAGCGCCGGGCTCGCGACCGGCACCAGCACTTCGTCGAGCAGGTGTTCGGCGACGACCCCCGGCCATTGGCCCCGGCCCATGCGCAGCGCCGCGTCCACGCCGGGTTCGCGGTCGAAGTCCACCAGCCGCTCGGACGAGAGCAGGCTCAGCTCCAGCCGCGGGTGCGCGGCGAGGAATTCGCCGAGGCGTGGCACCAGCCAGGCGGAGGCCATCGAGGGCAGTGCGCTCACGGTGAGGCGGTCGCCGCGGCGCGCGGCGAACGGCTTCAGCTCTTCCGCGAGCGCGTCCAGGTGCGGGCCGATGCGGTCGAGCAGGCGGCGCCCGTCCGCGGTCAGCTGCACGCCACGCGGACCGCGGTCGAACAGGCGCCGGCCGAGCCGCTCCTCGAGCGCGCGGATCTGGTGGCTCAGCGCGCTCACGGTGAGGTTCTGCGATTCGGCCGCGCGGGTCAGGTTGCCGGCGCGCGCCGCGGCGGCGAAACCGAGCAGGGCGTGCAGGGGCGGGCGGCTCACGGCGCCCCGCCGGCGTCCAGCGCCCTGTCGTTGGCTTGAATCGGATTCAAGGCAGGCTTGCCGAATGGTCGCTTTTTCCCGGGGCGAGCATGCGCTGGAATTGCGTCCTGTTCAACGGGGCGGCGACCCGCCCGAGGAGGCGACATGACCAGGCATCCCGTCCGGAAGGTGTTCCGGGACCTGCTCTCCCTGCAGGGCTACCCGCTGCCGTTCGAGTCCATCGAGCGGCTGGTCGAGGCGGACGGCGCGGCGGCCGCGGTGTGCGGCACGCTGGCGCTGTCGCCGTTCCGCTGACCGTGGCTACAGGGCGGCGAGCGCCGCGTTGAACGTGGCGCTCGGCCGCATCGCGGCGGCCATCTTCGCCGGGTCGGGGCGGTAGTAGCCGCCGATGTCCACCGGCTTGCCCTGCACGGCGACCAGCTCGGCGACGATCTTCGCCTCGTTCCCGGCCAGCGCCTGCGCCAGCGGCGCGAAGCGGGCCTTGAGCCCGGCGTCGGCGTCCTGCGCGGCCAGCGCCTGCGCCCAGTACAGCGCCAGGTAGAAGTGGCTGCCGCGGTTGTCGATGCCGCCGAGCTTGCGGGTCGGCGACTTGTCGTTGTCGAGGAACTGCGCGTTGGCGGCGTCGAGCGCATCGGCCAGCACCTTCGCCCGGGCGTTGCCGGTGGCCTCGGCGAGGTGCTCGAGCGAGGCCGCGAGCGCGAGGAATTCGCCGAGCGAATCCCAGCGCAGGTAGTTCTCCTCGAGGAACTGCTGCACGTGCTTCGGCGCGCTGCCGCCCGCACCGGTCTCGAACAGGCCGCCGCCGGCCATCAGCGGCACGATGGACAGCATCTTGGCGCTGGTGCCCAGCTCCATGATCGGGAACAGGTCGGTCAGGTAGTCGCGCAGCACGTTGCCGGTGACCGAGATCGTGTCCAGGCCCTGGCGGATGCGCGCGAGCGAGTGCTTCATCGCCTCCACCGGCGACAGGATGCGGATGTCCAGGCCGGCGGTGTCGTGCTCGCGCAGGTAGCGCTCGACCTTGGCGATGAGCTGCGCGTCGTGCGCGCGCGCCGGGTCGAGCCAGAACACCGCCGGGGTGCCCGACAGCCGCGCGCGGTTCACCGCCAGCTTCACCCAGTCGCGGATCGGCGCATCCTTGGTCTGGCACATGCGCCAGATGTCGCCCGCGGCCACGCGGTGCTCGAGCAGCGTGTTGCCGGCCTCGTCCAGCACGCGCACCACGCCGTCGGCCGCGAGCTGGAATGTCTTGTCGTGCGAGCCGTATTCCTCGGCCTTCTGCGCCATCAGGCCGACGTTGGGCACGCTGCCCATGGTCGCCGGGTCGAAGGCGCCGTTGGCCTTGCAGTCCTCGATCACCGCCTGGTAGATGCCGGCGTAGCAGCGGTCCGGGATCACCGCCTTGGCGTCCTGCAGCGCGCCCTGAGCGTTCCACATGCGCCCGGCGTCGCGGATCATCGCCGGCATCGAAGCGTCCACGATCACGTCGCTGGGGACGTGCAGGTTGGTGATGCCCTTGTCGGAGTTCACCATCGCCACGCCGGGGCGCTGCGCGTACAGCGCGTCGATGTCGGCGCGAATCGCCGCCTGCTGCGCCTCGGGCAGCGCGCCGAGCTTCGCGTACAGGTCGCCGATGCCGTTGTTCGGATCGAAGCCGATGGCCTGCAGCGCGGCGGCGTGCTTGTCCAGCACCGGACGGTAGAACGCCCGCACCGCGACGCCGAACATGATCGGGTCGGAGACCTTCATCATCGTCGCCTTCAGGTGCAGCGAGAACAGCACGCCCTGGCGCAACGCGTCCTCCACCTGCGCCTCGATGAAGCGCTCCAGCGCGGCGGTGCGCATCACCGCGGCGTCGACCACTTCGCCGGCCTGCAGCTTGAGGCCGTCCTTCAGCACCTTGCGGCTGCCGTCGTCGCCGGCGAACTCGATGCGGGCGGTGGTCGCGGCGGGCAGCGTGGTGGACTGCTCGCTGCCGTAGAAGTCGTCGGCGTCCATGTGCGCCACGTGCGCCTTCGAATCGGCGGCCCACTGGCCCATGCGGTGCGGGTGCTTGCGCGCGTAGGCCTTCACCGAGGCCGGCGCGCGGCGATCGGAGTTGCCTTCGCGCAGCACCGGGTTCACCGCGCTGCCCTTGACCCGGTCGTAGCGCGCCTTGGCCTCGCGCTGCGCGTCGTCGGCGGGATCCTCGGGGTAGTCGGGGAGGGCGTAGCCCTGGCGCTGCAGCTCGGCGATCGCGGCGCGCAGCTGCGGCACCGAGGCGCTGATGTTGGGCAGCTTGATGATGTTGGCGTCCGGCGTCGTCGCCAGGCGGCCGAGCTCGGCGAGGTCGTCGGGCACGCGGCGCTCGGGCGGCAGCACGTCGGGGAACTGGGCGAGGATGCGGCCCGAGAGCGAGATGTCGCGCGTCTCCACCGCGATGCCCGCGGTGCCGGCATAGGCCTGCACGATCGGCAGGAAGCTCGCGGTGGCGAGCAGCGGGGCTTCGTCGGTGAGGGTGTAGAGGATGGTCGGCTGGGACATGGCGGCTCGGGCGATGCGGGCAAGCCGCCATTGTCGCCCGGGCCGCCGGGGCCGTGCCAGCGTTACTGGATGTCGAACTCGCGGGTCTGCACCACCATGCCGTTGTTGAGGATCTCCAGGCGGTAGCGGCCGGCCGGCCAGCCGTCGGGCTTGCTGATGCTGAAGTCCGTCACCTGCGCGCCGGCGGGCACGTCCTTGTCCTGCGTGTCCACCACCTGGCCGTCCTGGAACGTCCAGCGCGCGGTCAGGGTGCCGCCGGCCCCGTCGGTGGCCACGGAGGCGTGGATGGTGTCGCCGCTGGCGAAGGTGGTCGCGGGCGCGGTGACCCGGTTGTCGCCGCTGACCGCGTTGCCGAGGTCCACGGTGGTGACGGTGACGCCGGCGGGCGCGGGTTCGCCCATGCCCGGCGACTGCGCGCCGGTGTCGGTGGCCGGCGGCGTGCCGGTGTCGGCGGTGGTGTCGGCGTCGTTGTTGCGGTTGCAGCCGGCGAGCGCGATGCCCGCGGCCAGCGCCACCGCGAGCGCGGTGCCGGTGTGGATGCGTTGCATGGGAACCTCCGTGGGGATGGGGAAGCGGTGGAACGATCGGCCGCTCATTCGGCGGGGAGCTTGAGGACCTGGCCCGGCTTGATCAGGTCCGGGTCGTGGATCTGGTCGCGGTTCGCCTCGAAGATCGCGCGCCAGCGGCTGGCCTTGCCGTAGCGCTGCTGCGCGATCGCGGAGAGCGTGTCGCCCTTCTGCACCGTGTAGGTGGTGTTGCCGCCGTCGGGCTGCGTGCCGGCCGGCATGGTGTCGGCGTGCGATTGCACGTTCGAAAAATCGGGGCGGTTGCCGCCGCCCGCCGCCTGCGACGGCTGCAGCGAGAGCCCGTCGTTGCGCTTGTCGTTGGCCATTGCGAATCTCCTGCGCCGTGGAGGCGGCAGGCTCGCACCCTGTGCGTAAAGCCGCGGTGGCGGCGGCGTGACGGCCGGTTTGACGAAGCTTACTGGCGCGCGTCGCGCAGCGCGGGCGGCGGCGCCAGGCCCGGCGTGGCGCGCCAGGGATTGATGTCGAGGCCGCCGCGCCGCGTGTAGCGCGCCTCGACCGACAGCGTGCGCGGTGCGCAGCGTGCCATCACGTCCACGAAGATGCGCTCCACGCACTGCTCGTGGAATTCCGCGTGTTCGCGGAACGACACCAGGTAGCGCAGCAGGCCGGCGCGGTCGATGCGCGGCCCGCTGTAGGCGATGCGCACGCTGGCCCAGTCGGGCTGGCCGGTGACCGGGCAGTTGGACTTGAGCAGGTCCGAACGCAGCGTCTCGGTCGCGACCTCGGCGGCGTCGGCGACGAGCAGCGACGCGTCCGGCGGGCCGTAGGCGGCGACGTCCACGTCGAGCGCGTCGAGCAGGAAGGCGTCGTCGGCCTGCGCCACCGGCGGCAGCCCGGGCGCGACCTGCACCGGGCCGCCCGCGGCGCGCGACAGGTCGGCGGCGATGCGCGCGCGCACCTCGCCGGCGTCGGCGAAGCGCGTGCCGTTGAACGAATTGAGGTAGAGCTTCAGCGACTTGGATTCGACCAGGTGCGGCGTGTCGGCCGGCACCGTCAGCGTGAGCGTCGCCACCACCGGCTTGCCGCGCGGGTCGAGCCACGACACCTCGTAGGCGTGCCAGCGGTCGTGGCCGGCGAACGGCAGCGGCGCGCCGTCGGCGAGGCCGAGCGAAGCGCGCCCCTGCGCGCGCGGGATCGGGAACAGCAGTGTCGCGTCGTACTGGCGCGGATAACCGACCTGCCGGCCGAGGACGCCGCCGTTCACGTCACTGGACCGTGAACTCGACGATGCCCGCGGGCACGCCGTCCACGTCGATCTCGACGGTGTAATGGCCGGCCTGCATGCCGTCGGCGCGCGAGAACGCGAAGCCGACGTGGTCGCCCGCCATCGGCTTCTCCTCCTCCTTCACCGACAGCCCGTCGGGGCCGCTCCAGTACACCTTCGCGGTGCCGCCGCGGCCGCCGGTCGCGATCGAGGCGTACACCGTGTCGTCCACCGAGTACGCCGGCTTGGCGCCGGTGGCCGACTGGTTCGCGTCGAGCGCGGTGCCGAGGCGGACGGCGTCGGCCGCGACCTCGACCGCCTCGACCGGCGGCGCGTCGGGCGCGTTGATCGCCGCGCCGGGGCCGGAAGCGGCGGCGTCGTTGGCCGGACCCGCGGCGGCGCCGTCGGCGTCCGCGGTGGCCTCGGCGTCGGCGGCGGGGACGTCGATCTTCTCCTCGCAGGCGGCGAGGACGATGGCGGCAAGGACGGCGCAGAACGCCAGGCGCAGCGGCTTCATCGAGGCTGACCTCTCAAATCCGGGGGATTGGACCGGCGCGCGATTATACGGCCGGGGTGCGCGGCGGCCGCGTGCGCGCGGCCGGTGGAAACCCGGCGTTCAGGCGCGGTGGCTCGAGGCCAGGTACTCGGCCGAGCGCATCTCGATGAGGCGCGAGGCGCAGCGCTCGAAGGCGCCGGCCAGGCGTTCGCCGGCGTACAGCGCCTCCGGCGGCGCGGCGGCGGTGCACACCAGGTTCACCTGGCGGTCGTAGAGCTCGTCCACGAGCGTGACGAAACGGCGCGCGGCGTCGTCGCTGCGCGCGTCCATCACCGGGATGCCGCCGAGCAGCACGGTGTGGAACTCGCGCGCGATCTCGATGTAGTCGGCCGCGCCGCGCGGCCCTTCGCACAACGCCGCGAAGTCGAACCAGGCCATGCCCTTGCTGCGCGCGCGCACCGGGATGCGGCGGCCGTCGATGCGGATGCCGGCGTCGCGGTGGCGGCCGTCCACCAGGTTGCTGTCGCCGCCGAGTTCGCGCCAGCGCGCCTCCAGCCATGCCTCGGACTCCGCGTCGAGCGGCGCGCGGTACACCGGCGAGCGGGTCAGGGCGCGCAGCCGGTAGTCGTGCGGGCTGTCCAGGTGCACCACGGTGCAGGCCTGCTCGATCAGCGCGATCGCCGGCAGGAAGCGCTGGCGCTGCAGGCCGCCTGCGTAAAGCCCGGAGGGCGCGATGTTGGAGGTGGTCACCAGCACCACGCCTTCCGCGAACAGGCGCTCGAGCAGGCGCCCGAGCAGCATCGCGTCGCCGATGTCGGAGACGAAGAACTCGTCGAGCACCAGCACCCGCAGCGACGCGCGCCATTCGCGCGCGATCGCCGCCAGCGGATCGGCCTCGCCGGCGTGCGCGCGCAGCCGCTCGTGCACGCTGCGCATGAAGCGGTGGAAATGGGTGCGGCGCTTCCGCGCGATCGGCAGCCCCGCGTAGAACAGGTCCACCAGGAAGGTCTTGCCGCGGCCCACGCCGCCCCACAGGTACAGCCCGCGCGGCGGCGCCGGCGCGCGCCGGCCGAACAGCCGCGCCAGCGCGCCGGGCGCCTGCGCGTCGGCCGCGAGCAGCGCGGCATGGATGCGGTCGAGCTCGCGCAACGCCGCGTGCTGCGCCGGGTCGTCGCCCCAGTCGCCGCGGGCGACGCCGGCGGCGTAGCGCTGCGAGGGCAGCGCGTCGCCCGCCTCAGCCATGCGGCAGCCAGGCGCGCACGCCGTGGCGGATCGCGCCGCGCAGGTCCATCAGCTTGCGGTGGAAGAAGTGGCTGGTGTCGGGCATGCGCACCAGGGTCGGCGGATTCGGCAGCTTCGCCACCCAGGCCGCGACCGCCTCCGGATCCACGATCTCGTCGGCGTCGCCCTGGACCACGAGCCACGGACAGGACGGCGGCACGACCGACTTGAAGTCCCAGGCGCGGCCCACCGGCGGCGCGATCGAGAGCAGCGCAGACGGCTGCAGTTCCGCGGCCATGCGCAGGGTGACGTAGGCGCCGAAGCTGAAGCCGGCGAGCCACAGCGCGGCATCGGGGCGCTGCGAGCGCACCCAGGCCACGACCGCGCGCAGGTCCTCGCACTCGCCCTCGCCGTCGTCGAAGCTGCCCTCGGAGGCGCCGACGCCGCGGAAGTTGAAGCGCACCGTGTCCGCGCCGCACTCGCGCAGGGCGCGCGCGGCCATGGTCACGACCTTGTTGTGCATGGTGCCGCCCTCGGTGGGCAGCGGGTGGCAGACCACCGCCACCACCGGCAGGCGCCGCTCCTCGGCCGGGTCGACCGCCACCTCCAGCGCGCCCGCCGGGCCGGCGAGCATCAGGGTGTCCGAGGTGGCGGGGAACGCGGGGCCGGTCATGGCGGGCATGCGCGGCGCGGGCAGGGCGGGGTGCCTGCCCGGCGTCGGGTCAGATCTGCGACAGCATCCAGTCCACGGTCGCCTTGACCTGCTCGTCGGTCAGGGCCGGGTTGCCGCCCTTGGGCGGCATCACGCCGTTGGCGCCGGTGAAGCCCTCGATGGCGTGCTGGTAGAGGGTGTCCTTGCCCTGGGCGATGCGCGCGGTCCAGTGCGACGGATCCAGCGTGGGCGCGCCGCCGACGCCGGAGGTGTGGCAGCCGGTGCAGAGGTTGTTGTAGATCACCGAGCCGTCGAGCGTGCCGCCGTAGGCCACCTGCGAGGCGGCCGCCGCCTGGGCCGCGGCCTGCGCGGCCGCCTGGGCCGCCGCACCCGTGGCGCCGGCGTACACCGCGCCCTCGGGGGCGATGCGGGCCTGCTCGCGCGCCTTCGCCTGCGGAGTCACCTCCGGCGGGATCAGGCTGTTGAGGTGGGCGCCGAACAGGATCAGCCCCAGCGTCACCAGCATGAGGAAACCCACCACCATCGCGAAACGCTTGAGGAAGTCGAGGTCGTAGTTGCGCACGATGCACCCGTGGAAATGAGCCAAATGCCTTGCGGCGCCCGCCGAGCGGAACGATGGCGCGCCCGGAGGGATTCGAACCCCCGACCAATGGCTTCGGAAGCCACTACTCTATCCGGCTGAGCTACGGGCGCAGGGGACCGTTCCGCGGCGAAGGCGCTGCCGCAAGCCGCCATTCTCGCATGATTGCGCGACCGGGCGCGACGCCGGGGCCCCGCGCGGGGCCGCCCTGATAGGCTGGAGGACGATGGACGCGCTACCCGAAACCGGTGCCGGCGCCGCCTGGCGGCGGCGCCTCGGCCTGTACTGGCGGCTGGTCCGCGGCGACCGCCCGATCGGCTGGCTGCTGCTGCTGTGGCCGACCTGGTGGGGCCTGTGGCTGGCCGCCGGCGGGGTGCCGCCGTGGTGGCCGCTGCTGGTGTTCTCGCTGGGCGTGTGGCTGACGCGCTCGGCCGGCTGCGTGATCAACGACTATGCCGACCGCTGGCTCGACCCGCAGGTCGCGCGCACCCGCGGCCGCCCGCTCGCCACCGGCGAAGTCTCCGGGCGCGAGGCGCTGGCGGTGTTCGCGGTGCTGATGCTGGCCGCGTTCGCGCTGGTGCTGACGCTGAACCGGCTGACGGTGCTGATGAGCGTGGTGGGCGTGGTGTTGGCCATGACCTACCCCTACCTCAAGCGCTACACCTACCTGCCGCAGGTGTACCTGGGCATGGCCTTCGGCTGGGGCATCCCGATGGCCTTCGCGGCGGTGCAGGGCGAGGTGCCGGCGCTGGCCTGGCTGCTGTACGTGGCCAACATCCTGTGGTCCACCGCCTACGACACCTGGTACGCGATGGTGGACCGCGACGACGACCTCCGCATGGGCGCGAAGTCCACGGCGATCCTGTTCGGCGACATGGACCTGGTGGCGCAGGGCGTGCTGTACGCGGCGTTCCTGGGCGCGCTGGCGCTGGTGGGGCGCAACGCCGCGCTCGGCGCGCCGTACTGGTGGGGCCTGGGAGTCGCGGCGCTGCTGGTGGCCTGGGAATTCCGCATGGCGCGCGGGCGCGACCGCGACGGCTGCTTCCGCGCGTTCCTGCACAACCACTGGGTGGGCGCGACGGTGTTCGCGGGCATCGCGGTCGCGCTGTGGCGATGAGGGACAACATGCCTGCTTCGATCCCGGCCGCTCCGTGGCCAGAACGCCTGGCGCTGCGCTGCGCGGCGTTCGGCGAGCGCTGGTTCCCGGACGCCTGGGTGTTCGCGGTGGTCGGCGTGGTGGGGGTGGCCGCGGCGGCGATGGCGTTCGGCGCCTCGCCACGGGCGACGGCGGAGGCCTTCGGCGGCGGCTTCTGGAGCCTGGTGCCGTTCACCATGCAGATGGCGTTCGTGGTGATCGGCGGCTACGTGCTGGCGACCGCGCCACCGGTGGCGCGCCTGGTCGCGGCGCTGGCGCGCTGGCCGCGCACGGGCCGCGGCGCGGTCGGCTTCGTGGCGCTGGCGAGCATGCTGAGCTCGCTGCTGAGCTGGGGCTTCTCGCTGGTGTTCGCCGGCCTGCTGGTGCGCGCCCTGGCGCAGCGCAGCGAACTGCGCATGGACTACCGCGCCGCCGGCGCGGCCGCCTACCTCGGCCTCGGCGCGGTGTGGGCCATGGGGTTGAGCTCGTCGGCGGCGCAGCTGCAGGCGAACCCGGCGAGCATGCCGCCCGGGCTGCTGCCGATCACCGGCGTGCTGCCGTTCACGCAGACGATCTTCCTGTGGCAGTCGCTGCTGCTCACGGCGGCGCTGATCGTGGTGTCGCTGGCGGTCGCCTGGCTGACGGCGCCGCGCGGCGACGCGGCGCGCACGGTGGCGGACTTCCCGGAGGCGGCGGCGCTGGCGGTCGCGCCGGAGGCGGGCGCGCGGCGCACGCGCGGCACCCGCCCCGGCGAGTGGCTCGAGTACAGCCCGCTGCTGGTGGTGCTGCTGTCGCTGCTGGGCTTCGGCTGGCTGGCGCTGCAGTTCGCGGCGAAGGGACCGGTGGCGGCGATCGCCAACCTCGACACCTACAACTTCCTGTTCCTGTCGCTGGGCCTGCTGCTGCACTGGCGGCCGCGCAGTTTCCTCGACGCGGTGTCGCGCGCGGTGCCGTCCACGGCCGGCGTGCTGATCCAGTTCCCGCTGTACGGCAGCATCGCGATGCTGCTCACGCACGTGGCCGGCGCCGACGGCCAGACCCTGGCGCACCGGCTGTCCACGCTGTTCGTGCAGGTGGCCTCGCACGACACGTTCGCGGTGGTGATGGGCGCGTACTCGGCGGTGCTGGGCTTCTTCGTGCCCTCCGGCGGCGGCAAGTGGATCGTCGAGGCGCCCTACGTGATGCAGGCGGCCAACGACCTGCAGTACCACCTCGGCTGGTCGGTGCAGGTGTACAACGCCGCCGAGGCGCTGCCCAACCTGGTCAACCCGTTCTGGATGCTGCCGCTGCTCGGCGTGCTCGGCCTCAAGGCCCGCGACATCGTCGGCTTCACCTTCGTGCAGCTGCTGGTGCACGTGCCGCTGGTGCTGGGGCTGCTGTGGCTGCTCGGCACGACGCTGCCCTACGTTCCACCCGTGATGCCTTAGGAGAATCGATGCTCAAGCTGGTCCTGCTTGTCGTCGCCTGCTTTGCGATATTCACGCTTGCCGCTGCGTTGCTGCGCCACCGTGGCGGGGCCGGTGCGATCGGCTTGCCCTATCGGCTGGCGACGCCGCTGTTCTCGCCGGCCGAGCGTTCATTCCTCGGCGTGCTCGATGTCGCCGTCGGGCCGGGACATCGGGTGTTCGGCAAGGTGCGGGTCGCCGACCTCGCGCAGCCCAAACCGGGATTGGGCGCTTCGGCTCGGCAGGCGGCTCTGAACCGGGTCGCATCGAAGCATTTCGACTTCGTGGTGTGCCGGGCGGACGATCTCGGCGTGGTCTGCGCGGTCGAACTCAACGATCGGTCGCATGCGAGCCGGCGCGCCCAGGCGCGAGATGCGTTGTTGGCACAGGTGTGCGCCACGATCGGCCTGCCGCTGCTCGTGTTGGAAGCTCGCCAGGCCTATCAACCGCAGGAGATTGCGCGACAGTTCGCCGCAGTGGTCGCGGCCGGACAACAGCGATCTGAAGACCTGCCGAAGTCGCTCGCCTGATACGGGGCTAGGGCGCGCGGGTGCAAATCCAGGCGTCGATTCGCATCACCCCGGCACGCTGCAATGCCGATGCAGCGGCGTGCAATGTGGCTCCGGTCGTCATGACGTCGTCGAGCAGCGCAAGGTGCGAAGCGCAATGCGTTGCTGTCTCGACCGCGAATGCACTGGCCAGGTTTTCCCGTCGCCCGAATGCGTGCAGGGATGTTTGCGGCGAGGTTGCGCGAGTCCTCTTCAGCAAACCGGTCCGCAGCGGGATCGCAAGCGCCTTGGCGATCGGCTTCGCGAGTTCGAGGGCCTGGTTGTAGCCGCGGGCGCGCAGGCGCGCGCGGTGCAGCGGGATCGGGACGATCGCGTCCGGGCGCGGCGCGGCGGCGCAGGCGTCGAGCATGAGTTGCGCGAGCAGGCGGCCGGCGGCCATGTCGCGGTGGAACTTGAAGCGCGGCAGCCAGCGGTCGAACGGTGGCGCGTAGAGGAAGGGGGCGACGACCAGCGTCAGCGGCGGCGGCGCATGGCGGCACGCATCGCAGGGGTCGCGCGCGCGCGTACTGGTCGCATCGGCCGTGCCGGCGGTGATGGGCAGCGGAAGCCCACAGGTCGGGCAAGCCTGGCGGATGCGGGGCAGGGCGGCGTCGCAGGCCGCGCAGAGATCCCGCCCGTCCGTGCCGCGTTCCCCGCACCAGAGGCAGCGCGGTCGCCACGGAAGCCAGGTGGGGCGCGGCGCCGGGGGCCGTGGTGGCAGAGGGGAAAGCGGCACGGCCGCGGGCAAGGGTCCGAGGCCGTCAACCCGAACACCCGCCGCGAGGTTGACACGCTCCGGCATGGTTTCCAGACTGCCGGGCTCCGGTCCGTGCCGCTATCGGGAAATCCCCATGTCTGCTGTCAGCCAGGTCCTCGCCGCGCCCGTCACGGCGCAGCCCCGCCACGACTGGACCCGCGAGGAGGTGCTGGCGCTGTTCGCGCTGCCCTTCACCGAGCTGCTGTTCCGGGCCGCCACCGTGCATCGCCAGCACTTCGACCCCACCCAGGTCCAGGTCAGCACCCTGCTGTCGGTGAAGACCGGCGGCTGCCCCGAGGACTGCGCCTACTGTCCGCAGGCCCAGCGCTACCACACCGGCGTGCAGGCACAGAAGCTGATGTCCACCGAGGCCGTGCTGGAGAAGGCGCGCCAGGCCAAGGCCGCCGGCGCCACCCGCTTCTGCATGGGCGCCGCCTGGCGCTCGCCCAAGGACCGCGACATCCCGAAGGTGGCGGAGATGATCCGCGGGGTGAAGGCGCTGGGCCTGGAGACCTGCGCCACGCTGGGCATGCTCAGCGCCGGGCAGGCCACCGCGCTCAAGGCCGCGGGCCTGGACTACTACAACCACAACCTCGACACCGCGCCCGACTTCTACGGCGAGATCATCCACACCCGCGAGTTCCAGGACCGCCTGGACACGCTCGCGCACGTGCGCGACGCCGGCCTCAAGACCTGCTGCGGCGGCATCGTCGGCATGGGCGAGTCGCGCGAGCAGCGCGCCGGCCTGCTGCAGGCGCTGGCCACGCTGCCGGCGCATCCGGATTCGGTGCCGATCAACCGGCTGGTGGAAGTCGCGGGCACGCCGCTGGGCGACCGCCACGCCTCCAGGGAACTGGATCCGCTCGAGTTCGTGCGCACCATCGCGGTGGCGCGCATCCTGATGCCGAAGTCCATGGTGCGCCTGTCCGCCGGCCGCGAGGCCATGAGCGACGAGCTGCAGGCGCTGTGCTTTGCCGCCGGCGCCAACTCGATCTTCTACGGCGAGAAGCTGCTCACCACCGGCAACCCGGACACCGCGCGCGACATGGCGCTGTTCGCCCGCCTGGGCCTGGAGCCGATGCCGGTGGAGGTGGATGCCGACGGGCACGACCATGCCGGCACCGTGCATGCGACCATCTCCGCCCCGGAAGCCGTCGCCACCGCCTGACCCCATGACCGCGCGCATCCACCTGCAGGACCGCATCGACGCCCAGCGCCTGGACCGCGAGGCCCACGGCCGCCGCCGCGTGCGCCGGGTGGTGGCGCGCCGCGACGGCGTCGGCTGCGAGATCGACGGCCGCTGGCTGCTCGACTTCTGCGGCAACGACTACCTGGGCATGGCCCAGCACTTCGCGGTCGTGGACGCGATGCAGGACGCGGCCGCGCGCCACGGCGCCGGCGGCGTCGCCTCGCACCTGGTCAACGGCCACCACGCGGCGCACGAGGCGCTGGAGCGCGAGCTCGCCGACTGGCTCGAGGTGCCCGCGGCGCTGGTGCTCGGCAGCGGCTACGTCGCCAACCTCGCGGTGGTGCAGTCGCTGCTCGGCGACGGCGACGTGTGCGTGCAGGACAAGCTCAACCACGCCAGCCTCATCGACGCCGCGCGCCTGGCCGGCTGCCGCCTGCGCCGCTACCCGCACGGCGACGCGGAGGGCGCGATCCGCCAGCTGCGCGCGCATCCGGAAGGCGCGGCGATGCTCGCCACCGACGGCGTGTTCAGCATGGACGGCGACGTCGCCCCGCTGCGCCACCTCGCGGTGGTCGCGCTCGCGCAGCACGCGCTGATGTACGTGGACGAGGCGCACGCGATCGGCGTGCTCGGCCCCGACGGCCGCGGCAGCGTGGCCGCAGCGCGCCTGGGGGTGGCCGAGGTGCCGCTGCGGCTGGTGACGTTCGGCAAGGCCCTGGGCAGCCACGGTGCCGCGATCTGCGGCGACGCGGCGCTGGTGCGGCACATCGCCGAGACCGCGCGCCCCTACATCTACACGACGGCGACGCCGCCGGCGCAGGCCGCGGCGACGCTGGCCGCGGTGAAGCTCGCGCGCCGCGAGCAGTGGCGCCGCGACAAGCTGCAGGAATCCATCGCCCACTTCCGCGCCGGCGCGCAGCGCCGCGGGCTGTCGCTGCTGCCGTCGGACACGCCGATCCAGCCGTTGCTGGTCGGCGACGACCGTGCCGCGGTGGCGATGGCGCAGGCGCTCGAAGCGCGCGGCTTCTGGGTCGCCGCGATCCGCCCGCCGACCGTGCCCGAGGGCACCGCGCGCCTGCGCATCACCCTCGGCGCCGGCCACGACCGGCTGCAGATCGACGCCCTGCTGCAGGCGCTCGACGAAGCGCGCGGCCAGGTGCAGAAGCACGCCGCCACGGCCCCGGCATGAGCGCCGCGGCCGCCGGCCGCGCGCAGGCCTTGCACGTCGAAGTCGTCGGCAGCGGCCCGCCGCTGGTGCTGCTGCACGGCTGGGCCATGCACGGCGGCGTGTTCGCGCCGCTGGTGGAGCGCCTGCGCGGGTCGCGCACGCTGTACGTCGTGGACCTGCCCGGGCACGGCCACAGCCGCGACTGTGCGCTGCCGTTGCAGCTCGAGCCCTGCGTCGCCGCGGTGGCGGCGGCGGTGCCCCCGGCGCCGTGGTGCGGCTGGTCGCTGGGCGGCCTGCTCGCGCTGCACGCGGCGGCGACGCGCCCGCAGGCGGTGCCGGCGCTGGCGATGCTGTGCGCGACGCCGCGCTTCGTGCGCGGCGACGGCTGGAAGTACGGCGTGTCCGCGGAGATCTTCCGCGACTTCGCCGCCGGCCTGCGCGGCGACTACCGCGCGACGCTCGACCGCTTCGTCGCGCTCGAGGCCTTCGGTTCCGACCATGCGAAGGACGAGATCCGCGCGCTGCGCGACGACCTGTTCGCGCGTGGCGAGCCCGCGGCCAGCGTGCTGGCGGACGGCCTCGAGCTGCTCGAGACCGCCGACGTGCGCGGCGCGTTGCCGGCGCTGGCGGCGCCGAGCCTGTGGCTGGCGGGGCGCCGCGACCGGCTGGTGGATCCGCGCGCGATGCGCGAGGCCGCCGGGCTCGCGCCGCGCGCCGCCGGCGTCCACGTGGTCGAGCACGCGGGCCATGCGCCCTTCCTGACCCACGCCGACGAAGTCGCCTCGCGACTGCTCGGCTTCCTGCAGGCCGTCGGCGCATGAACGTCCCGCACGATCCCGCCGACGCCTTCGACGCGCGCCAGGTGCGCCGCGCGTTCTCGCGCGCCGCCGGCAGCTACGACGAAGCCGCCGCGCTGCAGCGCGAGATCGAGGCGCGGCTGCTGGAGTCGCTGGACTTCTGGCCGGCGAAGCACGGCGACGACCATCCGCCGGCCTGCGTGCTCGACCTCGGCAGCGGCCCCGGCCGCGGTGCCGCCGCGATGCGCGGGCGCTGGCCGAAGGCGCGGGTGGTCGCGATGGACCTGGCCCTGCCGATGCTGCGCGAGGCGCGCCGCCGCGAGCGCTGGAACCCGTTGCGCCGCGGCATCGACCGCGTCTGCGCCGACGCGCGCGCGCTGCCGCTGGCCGACGGCAGCGTGGACGTGCTGTTCTCCAACCTGTGCCTGCAGTGGATCGAGGACCTGCCCGCGGTGTTCGCGGGCTTCCGCCGGGTGATGCGCCCGGGCGGGCTGCTGATGGTCTCGACCTTCGGGCCGGACACGCTGCACGAGCTGCGCGCCGCGTTCGCCGCCGGCGACGACGCGCCGCACGTCAGCCCGTTCGCCTCGATCGCGGAATTCGGCGACGCGCTGATGCACGCCGGCTTCCGCGACCCGGTGCTCGATCGCGATCTCACCGTCTCGCGGCATCCGGACCTCGCTTCGCTCGTGCGCGAGCTGCGCACGCTCGGCGCCACCAATGCGCTGCGCGCGCGCCGCCACACGCTCACCGGCAAGCAGCGCTTCGCCCGCGCCGCCGAGGCCTACGCCGCGGAATTCGGCGAAGCCGACGGCGAGGGCGTCCGCGGCCTGCCGGCGACCTGGGAAACCATCACCGCGATGGCCTGGGCGCCCGAGCCGGGCGCACCGATCCGCCACGGCGGCGCCGAGATCGCCAGTTTCCCCGCCGCCCGCATCCCCATCCGCCGCCGCTGACCGCCCGCGGCTAAAAAGTGCTGTCAGCGAGGCGGCGGACGCGGAAGATCGTGCGGCCCTGGTAGGGCGTGCCCTGCGGGATGGCCTCGTAGCCGAGCTCGCGCAGCCGCGCCTGCACCGCCGGGAAGTGCGGCTGCTTGGTGAACCAGATCGCGGTCGGATCGTAGTCGTCCGCCAGCTCGTCGGCCACGTCCTCGTCGTAGCTCGGCCCGTAGCGCGGCTCGACGCGCGGCAGCAGCGAGAGCTTCTCGACGTCTACGCCCATCTGCAGGTACAGGCTGTAGCGCGCCATGTCGTCGACGATGTTCACCTGCGTCACCGGCCCCGGAGCGCGCGCGGAGATCGCTTCCTGCCAGGCCTTGCCGTCCTTGTGCGTCGGCCACAGCGCGGTCGCGAACTCGAGCGCGAGCAGCAGCGCGCACCACGCCACCAGCCAGCGCTGGCGCGGCAGCGCGCGTCCTTCGGCGGCGAGCTGCCGCGCCGCCAGCAGCGCCAGCGGCACGAACAGCGGCAGGATGTACAGCGGCAGGCGCGAGCGCGACACGCAGAACACCAGCAGCGGCAGCGCGACCCAGAGCGCGAGCAGCAGCCCGGCGCGGTCGGCATCGCGGCCTTCGGGCGAGCGCCACGCGCGCAGCCGCGCGGGCAACGTGCGCAGCCAGCGCCACAGCGCCGGCGTCCACGGCAGCGTGCCGATCGCCAGCGTCGGCGCGTACACCGCCAGCCAGCCGTACCACTCGCCGTGGCGGTTGAAATCGTTGCTGGCGACGCGGTCCACGACTTCCGCGCCGACGAAGTACTGCAGCAGGCCAGGGTTGCGCAGCACCACCGCCAGGTACCACGGCAACGCGACCAGCGCGAACAGGGGCAGCGCCCACCACTGCAGCGCGCGCGGGCGGCGCATGCCATCCGCGGCGACGGCCGGCGTGAGCAGGTCGAACGCGAACACCGCGAGCAGCGGCAGCAGCCCGGGCGGGCCCTTGCACAGGAACGCCAGCCCGAAGCCGGCCCACATCAGCGCCAGCCAGCGGCGCGCCCGCCCGGCGTCGCCGAAGCGGGCCTCGACGAAGCCCCACATCGCCAGCGCTTCGCAGGCCGCGAGCAGGTAATCGGTGGTGATCAGCTGCGCCGCGCCGAAGGGCAGCAGCATCGTCGCGAACACCAGCGGCGCCTGCAGCGCGGCATCGCGCGCCGGGGGCGCGGGCGCCGCGCCGATCGCGGCGGTCGCCGGCGCCGCCGGCAGCACCAGCCGCCGTGCCATGCGCCATGCGAGCCATGCGCACAGCAGGTAGGACAGCGACGACGGCAGCCGCGCCGCCCACGGGTTGCGCCCGAACGCTTCGACGCTCGCCGCGATCGCCCAGTAGGTCAGCGGCGGCTTGGTCCAGTGGCCGACTTCGCCGCTGCGGTGCGGCTCCAGCCAGTTGCCGCTGTCCACCATATGCATCGCGACGTTGGTGTAGCGGCCCTCGTCCGGATCCCAGATGCCGCGCAGGCCGGACAGCAGCAACGCCAGCACGAGCGCCAGCCCGGCGAGCCAGGCTGCGGGGGAACGGAGGCGTTGCGTCGCGGTCATCAGGTCATCCGGCGCAGGGTGTCGTCGCGGCGCCAGAAATGGTGGTACAGCGCGGCCGCGATGTGCAAACCGATCACCCAGTAGAAGGCCTCGCCGATGCTGCCGTGCAGGTCTTCCAGCTGGTGCGCGAGGGCCTTGTCCACGGCCAGCGGCGAGGGCAGCGCGACGCCGGTGAAGGGCACCATGACCGCCTTGCCGTCGGTCCACGCGGTCGCCAGGCCGAGCAGGGGCATCGCCACCACGAACGCGTACAGCGAGAGGTGCAGCAGCCGCGACAGCCACGCCTGCCACTCCGGCAGCGCGGGAGAGATCGGCGGCGCGCCGTGCCGCATGCGCAACGCGATGCGCCACAGCGCGAACGCGAACACCAGCAGGCCGGCCCAGAAATGCCCCTGCATCATCAGCGCACGCCCGTCGCTGCCGCGCGGGAACAGGCCGCGCTGCTCGATGAGCAGGTACGCGGCGGCGACCAGCAGCGCGGTGAGCCAGTGGATTCGCCGTAACCCGGCGCTGTAACGCGGACGCATCGCTGGAATCATCGGAGCTCTCCCGGATCGGCGGCGGGATGCCGCGCAGGCGCCGACGCTATCGCGGCGCCGGCCGCGCGTCCATGAGCTGGATCAATCGGCGGGCGGCCCACGGCGATGGCTCACGCGGACGCGGCGCGCGATGCGGATGCGAACGATTGCGAGATCGCGTCCAGGTCGACGTTGCCGCCCGTGAGCAGCACGCCGACGCGCTTGCCGGCGAGCCGCTCGCGCTGGTCGAGCACCGCCGCGAACGCGATCGCCGACGACGGCTCCACCAGCAGCTTCAGCCGCGTCCACAGCAGGCGCATCGCCTCGAGGGTGCGCGCATCGTCCACGACCACCGCGCGCGCGCCGCTGGCGCGCAGGATCGCGAAGTCCGGTGCGCCGAGCGTGCCGCGCAGCCCGTCGCAGATCGTGTCCGGCACGAAGTCGATGTCCAGGCGCCCCGCCGCCAGCGAACGGGCGGTATCCGCCGCGCCCGCCGGCTCCGCGAGCAGCAGCTCGCAGCCGGGTGCGGTCGCGCCGAGCGTGAGCGCACAGCCGGACGCGAGCCCGCCGCCGCCCACCGGCGTGGCCAGGACGTCGAGCCCGCCGGTCGCGTTGAGCAGTTCGAGCGCGGCGGTGCCCTGGCCCGCGATCACGCGCGGATCGGTGTACGGATGCACGAAGGTCGCACCGGTCTCGCGCTGCACGCGCGCGGCGGTCTCCTCGCGCGCGGCGATGGTGGGCGCGCAGCGGTGCAGGATCGCGCCGTAGGCCTGGATGGCGGCGAGCTTCGCGGCCACCGCGCCCTCCGGCACGACCACGTGGCAGGGGATGCCGCGCGTGCTTGCCGCCAGGGCCAGCGCGGCGCCGTGGTTGCCGGAGGAATGCGTGACCACGCCGCGCGCGGCTTCCCCGTCGGACAGCGACCACACCGCGTTGCAGGCGCCGCGGAACTTGAAGGCGCCGGCGCGTTGCAGCGGCTCGCACTTGAAGTGCAGTTCGCAGCCCGCGAGCGCGTCGAGCGCGCGCGAACGCAGCACCGGGGTCACGTGGGCGTGGGGCGCGATGCGTGCCGCCGCGGCGAGCACGTCGTCGAAGGTGGGCAGCGTCACGGGGTCCATGCGATATCGTAAACCGTTCAGGAAGCGGAACGCCGCAGCAGGCAGGATTAAGCACCGATTCAATGCCCGGCCACGATGCTGGCGGGGCCTTCCAAGGGGAATCCCCGCCATGAACCGCAAGCTGCTGCTCCTGCCCGCGCTCTCCGCCGCGCTCCTCGCCGGCTGCGCGACCTACGGCTACAGCAGCCACGGTGGCGGCGGCTACTACTACGGCCAGCCCGGCACCGAGTACCACTATTACGGCTATCCGTCGTACTACGGCTACGGCTCTCCGTACGGGTATGGCTACGGCTACGGCGCGCCCTACTACTGGGGCGGCAGCATCGGCTACTACTACGTGCCGTCCTGGCACGGCGGCCACGGCCACCACCACGGCGATGGCCACCACCATGGCGGCAACGATGGCGGCGGCCACGGCAACAACCCGCCGCCGCAGGGCCAGCAGCCCGATCGCCCGCGTCCGCCGTGGCGCGACCTGGACCGCGTCGCCCGTCCGCAGTCGGCGCCGAAGATGCCGCCGCCGGCGGAGGCGCGCGAGGCCGGGGCACCGCGCGTCCGCACGCCCATGCCACGCGCCGAATCGCGCCCGGTGACCCGGATCCCGCGGGTTGGTGGCGGGAAACGAGACGTACGTCGCACTCCGGAACACTGAGCGGCCTTGCGCGCCCTGTAGCGCGCCCCCCAAGCTATCCCGACGCCACCCGCGGCCCGACCGGTCGTCCTGGCCAAGCAGCGATTCGCTGCCGCACGCGCTTCATGCCGACGCCCGGCGGGGCTCTCCGGATCCCCCCTGTTCCGCTTCCCCGACGGGCGTCGGCGCCTTTCGCCTGCACTGCCCCGGAAAAGGATGAGGGACCGATGCCCCCCGACATCGGTCCCCCGGTGCTTCCCCGACGTGCGCCGGCCAGCCCTGTTCCATCCTGGCCCGAGCGCCCCTGACGCTGTGTGCCACGCCGGGTGCACGGGAAGGTACGCAGGAAGCGTGCCAAGTCCGCGGCCGGGGCTTTCGGCCGTCCATTCCGGCCCCTTCGGCGGCATCGCGCGATAATTCCCGCGCCGGGGGTGACGCGCAGCGTCAGCCGGTGCCCAATCCCGACCAAGCGCGACCATGCCCGCCAGCGCCCGCACGCCATCGCCGTTCCACCGCTACGACGTCATCGTCGTCGGCGGCGGCCATGCCGGCACCGAGGCGGCCCTGGCCGCGGCGCGGACCGGCGCCCGCACCCTGCTGCTGACCCACAACCTCGAGACCGTGGGCGCGATGAGCTGCAACCCGGCCATCGGCGGCATCGGCAAGGGCCACCTGGTGAAGGAGATCGACGCGCTCGGCGGCCTGATGGCGCGCGCCGCGGACGCGGCCGGCATCCAGTGGCGCCGGCTCAACGCCTCGAAGGGCCCGGCGGTGCGCGCCACGCGCTGCCAGGCCGACCGCGCGCTGTACCGCGCGTTCGTGCGCCGCGCGGTGGAAGCGCAGCCCGGCCTCAGCGTGTTCCAGGCGGCGGTGGACGACCTGGTGATCGAAGGCGGCGCGGTGCGCGGCGCGGTGACCAACACCGGCTTGCGCTTCGAGGCGCCGGCGGTGGTGCTGACCGCGGGCACCTTCCTCGCCGGCAGGATCCACGTCGGCGAGACCCAGTACGCGGCCGGCCGCATGGGCGACGCGCCCGCCACCGCGCTGGCGATGAAGCTGCGCGAGGGCCCGTTCGTGGTGGACCGGCTCAAGACCGGCACGCCGCCGCGCATCGACGGCCGCACGCTCGACTATTCGGTGATGGAGTTGCAGCCGGGCGACGAGCCGCGGCCGGTGTTCTCGTTCCTGGGCTCGCGCGACGACCATCCGCGCCAGGTGCCGTGCTGGATCACCCACACCAGCGAACGCACCCACGAGATCATCCGCAACGCGCTGCACCGCTCGCCGCTGTATTCGGGCCGGATCGAGGGCATCGGCCCGCGCTACTGCCCGTCCATCGAGGACAAGGTGGTGCGCTTCGCCGACAAGGCCTCGCACCAGGTGTTCGTCGAGCCGGAAGGCCTCGACGTGGTGGAGATCTACCCGAACGGCATCTCGACCTCGCTGCCGTTCGACGTGCAGCTCGCGCTGGTGCGCTCGATCCGCGGCTTCGAACGCGCGCACATCACCCGGCCCGGCTACGCGATCGAATACGACTTCTTCGACCCGCGCGGGCTCAAGGCCTCGCTCGAGACCAAGGCGGTCGCCGGCCTGTTCTTCGCCGGCCAGATCAACGGCACCACCGGCTACGAGGAGGCGGCGGCGCAAGGCCTCGTCGCCGGCCTCAACGCCGCGCGCTTCGTGCGCGGGCGGGAGGCGTGGGCGCCGCGCCGCGACCAGGCCTACATCGGCGTGCTCATCGACGACCTCGTGACGCAGGGCACCAGCGAGCCGTACCGGATGTTCACCTCGCGCGCCGAGTACCGCCTGCAGCTGCGCGAGGACAACGCCGACCTGCGCCTGACCGGCATCGGCCGCGAACTGGGCCTGGTGGACGAGGCGCGCTTCGCCGCGTTCGAGCGCAAGCGCGAGGCCATCGAGCGCGAGACCGCGCGCCTGCGCGCGTTGTGGGCGGCGCCGAACAACGCCTTCGGCCGCGAAGTGGTGGAGACGCTGGGCGTGCCGGTGTCGCGCGAGGTGAACGCGCTCGACCTGCTGCGCCGCCCGGAGCTCGGCTACGCCGCGCTGGCCGCGCTGCCGTCGGTGGCGCCCACGGTGGACGATCCCGCCGTGGCCGAGCAGGTGGAGATCGCCGCCAAGTATTCCGGCTACCTGGACCGCCAGCGCGAGGAGATCGCGCGCCACCAGCGCAACGAAGCCACGCCGATCCCGCCGGGGTTCGACTATGCGCAGGTGCACGGCCTGTCGGCGGAGGCGCGGCAGAAGCTGGAGCGCGTGCGCCCGGAGACCGTCGGCCAGGCGCAGCGCATCCCCGGCGTCACGCCGGCCGCGATCTCGCTGCTGCTCGTGCACCTCGCCCGATCCCGCCCTCCCACCGCCGAGCCCGAACGATGCGCAAGCTAGCCTGCCTCCTGCTGCCCCTCGCCCTCGCCGCCTGCCACCGCGATCCCGGTGCGGCCGCGGCGCAGGCCGATCCCGCGCAGCCGGTGCGCGTGGCCGAATGGCCGCTGCCGGCCGCGGCGGGATCGGCGTATCCCGACCTCGCCACGACGCCGGACGGACGCCTGCTGCTGGCCTGGATCAACCGCACCGAGGGCCGGCGCAACGCGCTGCAGTTCGTCGCCATGGCCGAGAACGGGCACTGGCAGAGCGCGGCGCGGACCATCGTGGTCGGCAACTCGCTGATGGCGAACTGGGCCAACACCCCGCACATCGCGCAGACGCCCGACGGCGCGCTGTGGGTGCAGTTCATGCAGCAGCGCGGCAGCGGCCACGCCGGCGACATCGCGCTGGCGCGCTCCACCGACGGCGGCTTCAACTGGTCCAACCCGGTGGCGGTGAACGACGACGGCGTGGAGGCCGAGCACGGCTTCGCCGCGCTGTGGCCCGCCTCGCGCGACACGCTCGGCGTCGCCTGGCTGGACGGCCGCGACAACCTCGGCGGCGAGCGGCACAACGAGGGCGACCCGATGCGCGGCGCGCATGCCATGCCGGGCGAAGGGCGCACCGCGCTGCGCGCGGCCGTGTTCGACCTCAACCTCGAGCGCAGCGGCGAGACGGTCGTGGACGTGAAGACCTGCGACTGCTGCCAGACCGCGATCGCCACGACCTCGCGCGGCCCGGTGCTGGTGTACCGCGACCGCGACGACGACGAGGTGCGCGACATCAGGGCCGTGCGCTACGGCGACGGCGCGTGGGGCACGCCGGTGGCGGTGCATGCCGACGGCTGGAAGATGGCGGGTTGCCCGGTGAACGGCCCCGCCGTCGCGGCCAGCGGCGACACCGTCGTGGTGGCCTGGTACACCGAGGGCCAGGACGGCCAACCCAAGCTGCTGGCGGCGCGCAGCGCCGACGCCGGCGACAGCTTCGACGCGCCGGTGGCCGTGGACCAGGGCGATGCGGTGCAGGGCCGCGCCGCGCTCGCCATCGACGGGCGCCAGGCCTGGATCCTGTGGCTGCGCCAGGACGAGTCGGGCCAGGCGCTGTGGCTGTCGCGGCGCTCGCCCGACCTGCAGCGCGAGTACCAGCGCCTCGAGGTCGCGAAGCTGCAAGGCCGCGGGCGCGGCACCGGTTTCCCGAAGATCGCGCTGCGCGGCGGCGAGGCCTACGTGGCGTGGACGGACGTCGTGGACGGCGTGCCGCGCCTGCGCGGCGCGGTGCTGCGCCCCTGAGCGGGCCGCGCGCGGCGGATCAGCGCAGCAGGGCGTGGCGCGCGCACCAGCGCGCGTACCACACGGTGAACAGCGCGACGGCGATGACCATCGCCGGCAAGGGCAGGGCCTGGGCCGGGCCGAGCAGCGCGAGCGCGTCCATCGCCCCGAACGCATGGCCGAACTGCAGCACCGCCGCGAACAGCGACAGCAGGAACAGCGGCTTCGCCGCCTTGCGCCGCAGCAGCAGCGCGATCGCACCGGCGAAGCCGGCGAACACCGCGACCCCGTACACCACGAACACCCAGGCCGGCCGCGCCGCGTACAGCTGCTGCTGCGCCGCGGGCAGGGCGGCCAGCCGCTCCGGCGTCATCAGCAGGTCCACGCACCAGGCGGCGACGCCGACCAGCATCCACAGGGCGATGAGCACGCCGACCACCCAGTACCAGCCGGGCGGATGGCGCGGGTCGATCGGGTGCGCAGGCATGGCGCGGGTCAGGCGGCGGCGGGCCTGCCGCCGAGGATCCGCGCGGGCAGGAACAGCAGCGCGCGCAGGAACGCGAACAGCGCCGCGAACGTGATCCCGACGAGCCGGAACGGCAGCGAGACGAGCCACACGATCGGCCAGGCCACGAGCGCGAGCAGCGCCAGCGGCCAGCAGACCACGAGCAGGAGCAGCCAGAGCAGGAAGGTCGCCATGGCGCGGACTATAGCGCCGCGGGCGGGCGGTTGCGCCCGGCCGCCCGCGGCGCTTGCCGTCCGTTCAGGCGAGCCAGCCGTCGCGCTCGCCGCGCCGCGCGAGCAGCACCAGCAGGATCGCGACCACCAGCACCACGCCCTGCATGGCCAGCGCGGTGGTGCCGGCCACCGACCAGCCGCCGGCGATCACGAACAGGCCGATGTCCTGGGCGATGACGCCGGCCAGCGACAGCCACAGCAGCTTGGTGGCCCAGCGCTTGCGCATCAGCAGCCCGAGGCAGCCGACCGCGCCGCCCGCAGCTGCCCGGACGTGCCGTTGCCACCCAGCCAGCGCCCGCTGACCCGGGCCAGGAAGGCATAGAGGTAGAGGCCGACGATGCCGGCGAAGATGCCGCCGAGCAGGCAGACCAGCAGCATGGTGGCCAGCGAGACTTCGTCGAGCATGTGGCGGAGGCTCGCGCGGTCCAGCGCTTCGCCGATGCCCGCCAGCGCGGCCAGCGGCAGCACCATGAACTTCGGGTCGCGGTCGACGATGGCCTGGATCGTCCTGCGCGGCTCGATCCAGATCGAGAGCCAGGGGCTGCCCATGTCAGTTGCCCTCGCCGGTGCCGGCGCCGATCACCGCTTCCAGCTTCGCGGTGTCGATCAGGTTGGTCATCTCCAGCATGCCGGCGTTCACCGCCGGATCGGAAAAGATGCCCTGGGAGGCGACCTGGCCGAGCAGCTGGAATGCGTTGCCGATGGCCTCGGCCCCCTCGTACCGGGCTGCGTCGCGGGTCTGGGCCGCGCAGGATTCCGCCAGCAGGCGGGTGTACAGCGCCGCGGTCCGCGCGTTGATGTCCTGGCGCACCTCGGCCGGCATGGCCACGTACCCCGAGATCTCGCGGTTCAGCGCCATCGCCGAGAAGATCCACTTCACCAGCAGCACCCGGTCGGCATCGGACGTGGACGCGACGAGGCACTTCGACAGGTCGTCGCCGTAGACGCCGGCGTGCGCGGGAGCGGCGCCGAGCGACAGCGCGGCGGCCAGCGCCGAGGACAGCAGGAGCTTCATGTTTCCCCCCAAGGGAAGCGGACCAAGGCTGGAGTATGCCGCGCCGCGCGGCCGCGCGCCTCAGCGCTCCAGGCGCCAGTTGACCGAGGCGCGGTTCTCGACGGTGCTGGACTCGATCTCGATGTCGAAGCCCTTGCGCAGCAGGTACTTGAGCGTGAGCACCTGGCCGGTGCCGAGCAGCGACACGCCGTAGCCCACGTAGACGCGCGGCGAGAGGTATTTGCCCACGCCGAGCACGCTGCCGCCGAGCGCGCGCGACTGGGTGACGCCCGCGTCGTCCAGGCCGATGCGCGCGCCCAGCTGCGAGGCCAGCAGGCTGCTGCCGGCGGAGAGCGCGGCGCTGGCGGCGTCGAGCTGGCGGCTCTCGGCGCCGCTGACGGTGGACAGCGGGCGGCCGAGCGCAAGGTAGGCGAGGGCCTCGGACTGGTCCATCGCCGGGTTGCTCCACACCTCGGCCTGCGGGCGGCTGGCGCGGCCCGTGACCGAGATGCCGGCGGTGACGTCGCCGACGTTGCGCTCGGCGCGCACGTCGAGCATCGGGTCGTCGATCGGGCCGTTCTGCCACAGCAGGCGGCCGCGGGTGATCTCGAGCTTCTGGCCGTAGGCGGTGTAGCGCCCGCCGACGTCGAGCGCGCCGTTGCCGGTCATCTCCTGTCCGGGGCGCGAGACCACGCGCAGGCGGCCGCCGAGCGTGCCGTCCAGGCCGAAGCCGTTGAGGCGCACGTCCTCGCCCATCGCCAGGGTGAGGTCGAGCGCGAGCGGCGTCGCCAGGCCTTCCTCGGGGTGCTCGGGGTCGAGCACCACGACATCGTCGGACACCGACACGCCGCGGTCGAGGCGCTCGAGGTCGATGCGGGCCTCGGGCACGGTGACGGTGCCGGTGACCTGCAGCGGCTGCTTCGCGGCGTAGCGCACCACCACGTCGGGGTCGGCGACCGCGTGCAGGTCGCGCGTGTCGGACACCAGCACGTCGCTGCCGCGCAGGCTCAGCACCAGGGGCGTGTCGTCGCCCTGCCAGCCGAGCGTGCCCTCCACGCGCAGCGTGCCGTCGCCGGAGACCAGGCTGCCGGTGATGCGCGCGGTGCCGTCGGGCAGCGCGTCGAGGCGGACGTCGCCGTCGTGCGGCGCGATCGCCAGCGCCGGCAGCTCGGTGGCGAAACCGCTGAGCCGCGCGCTGCCGCCGATCGCCGGCGCGGCGCGCGTGCCGCCCAGGGTGATGCGCCCCGCGAGCCGGCCGGTGGGCTCGACGATGTCGGGCGAGAACAGCTCCATCCAGGTGAGCTCGTCGGTCTCGAGCGCCACCTCGCCGGCCAGCGGCGCGTACGCGTCCCAGCCGGTGCCCAGCCGCGCCTGCAGGCGGCCGTCGCCGTTGACGACGGCGTCGAGCGTGGCGTCCACGCGTTGCGCATCGAAGCGCGCGTCGAGCAGCAGGTCGCGGTAGGCGACGAGGTCGTTGCGCGAGCGGCGGCTGTTGCGCATGCCGCCCGCCGGCGAGGCGACGCGCAACGTCCCGCGCCAGGCGTTGCCGGCGGGCGCGACGTGCGCGTCGATGGCGAACGCGCCGTGCAGCAGCCACGGGCGCTCGTCGCCGCGTTCCGGCAACCAGGGCGCGACCAGCGCCAGCGGCACGTCGCGGCCCTCGACGTCCACGCCCGGGCGCGGCCAGCCGCCCGCGGCACACAGCGTGCCGGCGGCGCCTTCGCCCTCCGGCACGAAGCAGGTGCGCGCGATGCGCCAGCCGCCGGCCTGCTGCGCGAACGTCGTCGGCGCCTGCAGCGACCAGGCGGCGCCGCGCACCGGCTGCACGCGCAGCCGGGCCAGGCCGGCCTGCCAGCGACCGCCGCGGCGGTCGGTGCTTCCCGCCAGCGACACGCTGCCGAGCGGGCCCGCCGCCTCGGCCTCGAGCTGCAGCTGCTCGACCGCGCCGCGCGCCTGCGCATGGAAGCGGTCGAACGCGGTGCCGGCCTCGACGCCGCTGGCCTCCACCACCAGTGCGCCGCCCGCGCCGCGCCACGGCAACCGGCCCTGCGCGCGCAACGTGCCGGCCTGCCAGGCGCCGAGGCGCAGGCCCTCGCCGGCGAGGTCGGCGGTGAGGTCGGGTGCGTTGCGCGCGCCGCCGAGCGCGAGCGTGCCGCGCAGCGTGCCGGCGCCGTCGGGGAGCAGGTCGTCGAGGTGCAGCGGCGCGAACGCCGCGCGCACGTCGAGGCGGCCAACGATCGTGCCGCGCGCCTCGACGCGGCTCGCGCCGAGCGTGAGCGCGATGTCGCCGGTGTACGCCGTGGACGCGCCGCGCGCGGCGGCCGCATCGCCCGGCGTGCGGACCGCGAGCGTGGCGTGGCCGCCGAGCGCGCGTCCGCGCAGCCGGCCGCCGAGGCGCGGCGCTTCGAAGCGCATGTCGAGGCCGCCGCCGTCCCGGGTTTCGCCGCGGGTGGCGATGCGGCCGTCCACCGCGCCGTCCCAGTCGGGCAGGAAGTAGCCGGGATCGAAGCCCGCGAGCGCGACGTCGCCGTTCCAGGCCAGCGCGGGCGACCAGCGCGCCTCGCCGGTGGCGTCGAGCATGCCGGTCGGCATCGTCGCGTGCAGGCGGCGCACGGTGGCGCGGGCGCGGTCGCCGCGCACGTCGAGTTCGAGGCGCGCCTGGGCGTCGTCGCGCGCGAGCGTGGCGCGGCCGATCGACACCCACGCGTCGGCGGTGCCGGCGAGGCCGAGGTCCGCGTCGGCCACGACCACGGGTGCATCGCCGCCGCCACGCAGGTGCAGCCCGCGCGCGTTGAGCGCGAGCGAGATGCCTGGCTGCGCGGACGCGCCCGCGTCGCGCGCCGCGATCGCCTCGCGCAGGTCGATGCGGCCGCTCGCGCGCACGCGGCCCTCGAGCAGGTCCACCGCCAACGGCTTCAGCACCAGCACCTGGTCCTGGAGGACCACGTGCGACGGCCGCAGCGTCGCCTCGAAGCCGCCGCGGGCGAAACGGCCCTGCAGGCGCGCATCGCCGGCGGTGCCCGCCGCGCGCAGGTCGAAGGCGATCGGCGTGCCGGCTTCGCCACGGCCGGCGAGCAGCGCGGGATCGAATGCCTCGCCGTCGGCGCGCAGCGTCCAGCGCGGGCGCTCGCCGCCGGTGTCGTCGTCGAGCACCAGCGTCGCGCGCACCGGCGCCGGCGCGTGGCCCGCGACCGCCACCACCAGGTGCGCCAGGTCGCCGCGCACCACCAGCCCGAGCCGCGGCGGCGTGCGGCCCGCGGGCGCGGGCAGCACCGCGGTCGCGGCCAGGTCGCTGCGGTAGCCGTCGGCCGGTGCGTAGTCGCCGTGGAGGGTGAAGCGGCCGCGGTCGCTGTCCACTGCCAGGCGCTCGACGTGCAGCCGCCCGTGCGCGGCGTCCAGCCCGCCGCGCGCGTTGCGCACGGCGAGCACCGGCGCGCCGTCCTGCAGCACCGCGAAGCCGTCGATGCGGATGTCGTCGGCCTGCAGCGCCAGCGGCGGCGCGATGCCGGGCAGCGATTCCGGCCAGCGCGGCAGTTCGAACGGCGTATCGCTGCGCGGCAGGTCGAGCGTGGCGCCGCGCACCTGCAGCGCGTCGAGGCGCAGGCGCCGGCCGAGCAGCGGCCGGAGCGCGGGATCCAGCACCACGAGCGCCGCGTCGAAGCGGATCGTGCCCATGGCGCAACTCGCTTCCGGCGTCGGCACGCAGGCCGGGTCGCGCCGGCGCGGCATCGCGAAATGCACGTCGTGCAGCGTGAGCGGCCCGGACACCGGGCCTTCCGCCCGCGACCAGGTGAGGGTGGTGCCCGCGGGCAGGCGCGCGACGATCTGCCGCAGCAGCACGTCGCGCCCGCCGACGGTGGTCAGCAGCCAGGTGAGGACCAGCACCGCCAGCAGGAACACGCCTGTCCCCAGCACCACGCTGCGCAGCGCCAGCACGCGCAGGCGGGCTCGGCGCCGGGCGCGCAGCTCGGCGATGCGCGCTTCGTGCCCGTCGGCCGGCCGGGGCGTGCTCACAGCGGCGCCCCGATGCTGAGGTAGAGCTGGAACTTCGAGTCCGGGTGGTCCAGCCCGCGCGCGACGTCCACGCGCACCGGGCCGACCGGCGAGCGCCAGCGCGCGCCGACACCGACGCCCGTGCGCCAGTCGGGCAGGCGCCCGTCGAACGCGCTGCCGGTGTCCACGAACACCGCCGCGCCCCACGGCCCGTCGCCGAAGTAGCGTTCGTACTCGGCGCTGGCGGTGATCACGTTCTTCGCGCCGACCGAATACACGCCGTGCGTGGTCTCCACGCGCGGGCTCACCTCGCGCTCGCCGTAGCCGCGGATGCTGCGCGCGCCGCCGGCGTAGAAGCGCAGGCTCGGCGGCATGTCCACCAGCGCGTTGGTGAAGGTGTGGCCGAGCTCGCCGCGCAGCAGCAGGCGGTCGCTGGCGCCGAAGCCGAGGAACCAGCTGGCGCTGGCGTGCAGCTGCGAGAAGTCCGCATCCGATCCGGCGCCGCGCAGGCCGGCGCGCAGCTCGACCGTGACCGCGCCGCCGCGGCGCGGGAACACGCGGTCATCCACGTCCACGTACTGCGCGTTCAACGCCGGGAACACGAAGCTGGCGTAGCGGTAGTCCACGGGGGTGTCGGCGTCGCCGCCGCCGGCGGCCCCGTCGTCGGGCAGCAGCGCATAGGCCCAGCGCTCGCGCAAGGCGTGCAGCGAGGCGTTGGCGGTGAGCTTGCGGTTCACCTGGCCGCTGCGGCTGGCCACGAACTCGACGCGCCGGGTGTCGATGTAGTCGGTCTGCTCGTCGGCGAACTGCAGGCTGCCCGTGTACCAGCCGTCCAGCCAGGCGAAGGCGGGGATCCGGTACTGCAGCGTGAGCGTCTTGCGCTTCTGCGCCCAGTCCACCTGGCCCAGGGCCTTGTGGCCGCGCGAGTTCAGGTAGCGCCGCTCCACGCCCAGGCGCGCGCCGGCGCCGCTCTCGGTGCCGTAGCTCAGGCCGTAGGTGTAGATGCTGCGCTTGGCGGGCGTCAGCGTCACGGTCACCGGCACGCGCTTGTCGTCGCCGGCCTGCGACGGGTCGGCGTCGATCTCGATGCCGCTGAAATAGTCGAGCTCCGCGAGCGAGGTGCGCAGGCGGTCGAGCTTGCCCTGGTGGTAGTAGCTGCCTTCCTCCCAGTACACCAGCTTGTCGAACAGCTTCGGGTCGATCGGCCGGGTGGGCTGCTGCACGAAGGTGACGTGGCCCATGTCGAAGCGGTCGCCGCTGGTCCAGCGCAGGGCGATGTCGGCGGCGTGGTCGGCGCGCGTCACCTCCACGCGGTGCTCGGCCAGCGCCGCGTCGAAGTAGCCGCGCTCGGCCAGGCGCCGCGAGATGCGCGCCTTGCTGGCGTCGTACAGGGTGCTGTCGAACACGTCGCCCTCGCGCGGCGCGAACGCGGCGAGTTCCTCGCGCATGTAGCGGTCGCGGCGGGCCTCGCCCTCGATCCCGACGCGGAACCCGCGCACGCGTACCGGCGTGCCCGGCACCACGGTGATCGTGACCACCTCGCTGTCGCGGTCGCGCGCCACCGTGACCTCGGGCGAGTAGTAGCCGAACGGCGCGAGCGCTTCGCGCGTCTCGTCCTCGGCCGCGCGCACCAGGTAGGCCATGCGCCGGCCGGAGACGTCCTTGCCGATCGCCTCCACCAGCGACAGCGACAGGCGCACGTTCTGTTCCATCGCCTCGTCGAGGCCGACGATCTCGACGCGCTGCACCACCGCCGCCCGCGCCGCGCCGGCGGCGGCGAGGAGGCTGATGGCGACGGCGATGGCGGCGAACGGGTGGGGGGCCGGGCGCATGGGCCGCAGCATACCCGCCCCGCCCGTGGTCAGGCGGAGAGGTGCTCGATCGCGGCGACGCTGCCCAGGCGGTCGGCGAGGCGCTGCAGTAGGGCCAGGCGGTTGCCGCGTACCGCGGCATCGTCCACGTTCACCATCACCTGGTCGAAGAACGCGTCCACCTGCGGGCGCAGGCGGGCGAGGCGCCCGAGCACGGCCACGTAGTCGCCGGCGGCGAGGGCCGGGTCGGTGTCCGCGCAGGCGGCGTCCACGGCCTCGGCGAGCGCGGCCTCGGCCGGCTCGCGCAGCAGCGTGCGGTCCACCGTGGCGGGGATCGCGCCCTCGGCCTTCTTCAGGATGTTGCGGATGCGCTTGTTGGCGGCGGCCAGCGCCTCGGCCTCCGGCAGCGTCGCGAACGTGCCGATCGCGGCGAGGCGGCGGTCGAAGTCGGCGAGCGAACCGCCGGCGACGGCGAGCACCGCGGCGAAGTGTTGCGGCGGCACGCCCTTGTCGGCGTAGTAGCCGCGCAGGCGGTCGAAGATGAATTCGCGCAGCTCGCCCACGTCGGCCGGCGCTGCGGGCGCCTTGCCGGCCGCGACCGGGCCCACGCCGTCGCGCGCCTTCGCGAGCAGCGCGTCGAGGTCGAGCGCGAGCCCGCCCTCGATGATGGTGCGCGCGAGCGCCAGCGCGTTGCGGCGCAGCGCGAACGGATCCTTGTTGCCGGTCGGCTTCAGGCCCGCGGCGAAGCCGCCGGCCAGGGTGTCGAGGCGCTCGGCGATCGCCAGCACGCGGCCCAGCGGCGAAGGCGCGATCGCGTCGCCGGCGAAGCGCGGCATGTAGGCCTCGTCGATCGCGTCGGCGACCGCGGCGGGCTCGCCCTCGGCGCGCGCGTAGTAGCGGCCGGCGATGCCCTGCAGCTCGGGGAACTCGTTGACCAGGCGCGACTGCAGGTCGGCCTTCGACAGTTCCGCGGCGCGGCGCGCGAGCGCGGGGTCCACGCCGGTGGCCGACGCCACGATGTCCGCCAGCGCGGCCACGCGCGCGACCTTGTCGGCCACGCTGCCCAGCGCCGCCTGGTAGGTGACGCTGCGCAGGCCCGCGTTCATCGAGGCCAGGCCCTGCTTCAGGTCCTCGTCGAAGAAGAAGCGCGCGTCGGCGAAGCGCGGGCGGATCACCCGCTCGTAGCCCTTGCGCACCTCGTCCGGATCCTTCGAGGCGATGTTGGCGATGCCGATGAAGTGCTCGGTCAGGCGGCCGTCGGCGTCGAGCACCGGGAAGAACTTCTGGTTCGCCTCCATCGTCGCCACCAGCGCTTCCTGCGGCACCGCGAGGAACTCGCGCTCGAACCCGCAGAGCACCGCGCTCGGCCACTCCACCAGGCATTCCACCTGGGCGAGGTTGGCAGGGTCGAGGCGCGCCACGCCGCCGGCGGACTCCGCGGCCAGTTCGACCTCGCGCACGATGCGCTCGCGGCGCTCGTCCGGGTCCACCAGCACGCGCGCGCTGCGCAGCGTGTCCACGTAGTCGCCGGGCGCGCCGATCGACACGTGGCTGGCCGACATGAAGCGGTGGCCCCGGCTCACGCGCCCGGCGCGCAGGCCGAACAGCTCGCCGTCCACCACGTCCTCGCCGAGCAGCAGCACGAACCAGTGCACCGGCCGCGCGAAGCCTTCGCTGCGCGCGCCCCAGCGCATCGGCTTGGGGATCGGCATCGCGGCCACCGCCTCGCGCACGATCTCCGGCAGCAGCGCCGCGGTCGCGGCGCCCGGCGTGGTCGCGCGGTGCACGAAGCGCTCGCCCTTCGCGTCGCTGGTGCGTTCCAGCGCCGTCCAGTCCACGCCGGCCTTCGCGGCGAAGCCCTGCAGCGCCTTCGTCGGCCGGCCCTCGGCGTCGAGCGCGATGTTCACGTACGGGCCGAGCACCTCCGAACGCTGCTCGGGCTGCTCGGTGGCCACGCCCGGCAGCAGCACCGCGAGGCGGCGCGGCGTGTACAGCGGCCTGGCCTCGCCGCGCTCGAACGCGATGCCGCGCTTCGCCAGCCCGTCCACGACGCCGTCGAACAGCGCCTGCGCCAGGCCCGGCAGCGCGCCGACCGGCAGCTCCTCGGTGCCGATCTCGACCAGCAGCGGCTTCATCGCGTCGGCGGCGCTCATCGCGCGCCCTCCGCGGCGGCGCCGCGCAGGCCCGGGAAGCCGAGCTTCTCGCGTTGCGCGTAGTAGGCCTCGGCCACCGCCTGCGCCAGCCTGCGCACGCGCAGGATGTAGCGCTGGCGCTCGGTCACCGAGATCGCGCGGCGCGCATCGAGCAGGTTGAAGCTGTGCGAGGCCTTCATCACCTGCTCGTAGGCCGGCAGCGGCAGGCCGAGTTCCACCAGCCGCAGCGCCTCCCGCTCGCAGGCGTCGAAGCGGTGGAACAGTTCGCCGACGTCGGCGTGCTCGAAGTTGTACGCGCTCTGCTCGACCTCGTTCTGGTGGTACACGTCGCGGTAGTACACGGGCGCGCCGTCGGGGCCGTGCGTCCACACCAGGTCGAACACGTTGTCCACGTTCTGCAGGTACATGCACAGCCGCTCGAGGCCGTAGGTGATCTCGCCCATCACCGGCCGGCACTCCAGGCCGCCGGCCTGCTGGAAGTAGGTGAACTGCGTCACCTCCATGCCGTTGAGCCACACTTCCCAGCCCAGGCCCCAGGCGCCGAGCGTCGGCGATTCCCAGTTGTCCTCGACGAAGCGCAGGTCGTGCACCAGCGGATCGATGCCGAGCGCGCGCAGCGACCCCAGGTACAGCTCCTGGATGTCGTCGGGGTTCGGCTTCATCACCACCTGGTACTGGTAGTAGCGCTGCAGGCGGTTGGGGTTCTCGCCGTAGCGGCCGTCGGTGGGGCGGCGGCAGGGCTGCACGTAGGCGGCGTTCCACGGCTCGGGGCCGATCGAACGCAGGAAGGTGGCGGGATGGAACGTGCCCGCGCCCACTTCCAGGTCCAGCGGCTGGATGAGCACGCAGCCGCGCTCCGCCCAGTAAGCGTTGAGGCGCTGGATCAGTTCCTGGAACGTCGGGCCGGTCATGCGGGGGATCGCGGGCGGGAAGCGGGCTAGTATAAGGGCGTGAATGCGCCCTTCCTGATCCTCGAGACCGGCCAGCCGGTCGCTTCGATGCGGCGCCACGGCGGCTTTCCCCACTGGATCCGCGTCGCCGCCGGGCTCGGCGGCGGCGAGGTCGCGGTGGTGGACGTGGAGCGCGGCGGGGAAATCCCGGATCGCGACGGTTTCGCGGGCGTCGTCGTCACCGGCTCCGGCGCCATGGTGACCGACCGCCTGGCGTGGAGCGAGCGCACCGCCGCCTGGCTGGCCGACGCCGCGCGCGCCGGCTTCCCGGTGCTGGGCATCTGCTACGGGCACCAGCTGCTCGCGCACGCGCTGGGCGGCACGGTCGCCGACAACCCGGCGGGGCGGGAAATGGGCACGGTCGAAGTGGAACTGCTGCCGGAGGCCGCCGGGGATCCGCTGTTCGCGGGGCTGCCGCCGCGCTTCCCGGCGCAGGCCACGCACCTGCAGACGGTGCGGGAGGTCCCGCCGGGCGCCGCGACGCTGGCGCGTTCGGCCGGCGACGCCTGCCAGGCGTTCCGCTGGGGCGAGACCGCGTGGGGCCTGCAGTTCCATCCTGAATTCGCGGCCGCGCACATGCGCGGCTACATCCGCGCGCGGCGCGATGCGCTTGTGGGGGAAGGCCGCGACCCGGCCGCGATGGCCGCCGCGGTGCGCGCGGCGCCGCACGCGCGGCGCGTGCTGCGGCGGTTCGTGCACCACGCACGGCGCATCCACGGCCGCTGATCCGCGCTGCTAGGATGGGCGCTGGCGCCGGAACGCGACAGGGACATCGGGGGAAACCGGGATGGATGCAGGCGACGACGTGAACAAGGTGCCGGCCTCCGCCGGCGCGCAGTGGCTGCTCGACGGCATCGCGAACCTGCGCAGGGCGCCCTGGTCGCTGGGCCTGCTGGGCCTGATCTACGGGTCGGTCGCGCTGCTGGTCTCGCTGGCCGCGGAGGCGAATGCCGGCGTGTTCCTGGCCCTGGAGCTGCTGCTGGTGCTGGTCGGTCCGCTGCTGATGGCGGGCTTCATCGTCGCCGCGCGCAGCGTCGCGGACGGCGGCGAGGCGCGCCCTGCGCACCTGCTCGAGGGCATGCACGGCGGGCGCACCGCGCCGCTGCTGGCCACGCTGCTGCCCAACGTGCTCGCGCTGGTGCTGTGCGTGGTGCTGCTGTTCGTGGTGGTCGGCCCCGGGCCGCTGGCGGAGTTCGCGCAGGCGGTGGAGCGCGCGGGCCCGGACGCCGCGCCGGACCCGGCGGTGTTCGCGGGCCTGCCGTTCGGGCGGCTGGCGCTGTGGCTGCTCCTGGTGCTGGTCGTCGGCATCGTCGCCAGCTTCTTCACCTTCGTGGCGATCCCGGAAATCATGTTCCGCGGGCGCCCTGCCTTCGACGCGATGGGGCGCAGCTTCCGCGCCTGCATGCGCAACCTCGGCGCGCTGCTGGTGTTCCTGGTGCTGACGTTCATCGCCGTGGCGGCGCTGTACATCGCGCTGTCGGTGCTGGCCATCGTCGTCGGCGCGGTGGCGGGCGAGGCGGCGATGCGGGTGGTGGTGCAGCTGCTCGGCTCGGCGTTGGTGATGCCGGCGCTGCTGTCGGCGATCTACTTCGCCTGGAAGCAGATGCTGGGCAACGCGCGCGACGCCGGTGCGGCGCGTCCGGTGGCCGGCATCATCGCCTGATTCCCGCCACCACCACGCGCGTGCCGGCGATGCGGTCGTGCAGCGCCTGCCTGCGCGGCGCGGCGAGCGCCAGCGCGTGGCCGAGGTTGAGGGTGAGCCAGGAGAGCAGGCTGGCCGCCTCGCGCAACGCGGCACGCCGCAGGCCGGGCGCGCCGCCGGCGGCCGCTTCGACGCGCAGGCCGAGCAGGCGCTTGCCGGGCGAGCCGTGCCACGGGGACACGTCGCCGGCCACGTGCCAGGCGAAGGCGAGCAGGGCGTAGCCCGCGCACCACGGCAGCAGCAGCGACCACAGCGCGCCTTCGACGCGCGCCGCGGCTTGCAGCAATGCCGGCTCGTGCAACAGGGCCCGCGCCAGGGCGGGCAGCGGCGTGCCGTCGAGCAGGCCGTCGACCAGGCGGCGGGCCACCGCGTCCGACAGCGCGCGCGACGCCGCGGCGAACGCCTGCGCGGCCGGTGCGCTCCAGCGCCAGGTGAGCGCCGTGGCGAGCGCGCCGACGGCGCCGGCATCGAGCAGCCAGGCCAGGCTGCGGCGCAGGAACGGGGCGGGGCGCGCGTTCGCCGCGTTCACGCCTGCGGGCGCGAGCGCGCCAGCGCGGCCGCCGCGAGGATGCCCGCCTCGTACAGCGCCACCATCGGCAGCGCGAGCAGCAGCTGCGAGACCACGTCGGGCGGCGTGATGATGGCGGCGACCACGAAGATGCCGACCACCGCGTAGCCGCGCCATTCGCGCAGCTGCGCCGGCGTCACCCAGCCGAGCAGCACCAGGATCACCAGCGCCACCGGCAGCTCGAAGCTCGCGCCGAAGGCGAGGAAGATCACCAGCACGAAGTCGAGGTAGGCGTTGATGTCGGTCATCATCGCCACGCCCGGCGGCGTCACCTTGGCCAGGAACGAGAACACCGCGGGCAGCACCACGAAGTAGGCGAACGCACAGCCCGCGTAGAACAGCAGCAGCGCCGAGCCCAGCAGCGGCAGCGCCAGCCGGCGCTCGCGCCGGTACAGGCCCGGCGCAACGAACGCCCACGCCTGGTACAGCAGCCACGGCATCGCCGCCACCAGCGCCACGAAGAACGCGAGCTTGAGCGGCGCGAAGAACGGCGAGGCGACTTCCACCGCGATCAGCTGGCCGCCCTTCGGCAGCTTGTCGAGCAGGGGCTGCGCGAGCCAGCCGTAGAGGCGGTTGGCGAACGGCAGCAGCGCGGCGAACACCAGCACCAGGCCGACCACGCCGCGCAGCAGGCGCGCGCGCAGTTCGACGAGGTGGTCGACCAGGGTCGGGCCCTGGCCCTCAGCGCGATCCATCGGCGTCTCCGCCTTCGCGCGGTTCGCCACCGGCCCGCGCGTTGCCCGGGTCCGGGCCGCGCATCAGCGCGTCCGCTTCCGCACGCAGCGCCGCCTGCGCCTCGCGCATCGCGGCGCCGCTGTCGCGCAGGCTGCGCTGCAGCTCCTCGGCGGCGAGGTCACGCTCGAGTTCCGCGCGCACCGAGTGCCATTGCGCGCGCGCGCGCCGCACCCACAGCCCGGCGAAGCGCGCGGCCCTGGGCAGGCGCTCGGGGCCGAGCACCAGCAGGGCGACCATCGCGATCACCACGAGTTCGGAGAAGCCGATGTCGAACATGGCGTCCTGTCCGCCCGGCGCGCGCCGCCCGCGCGGCGCTTACTGCACGACCGGCGGGTTCGGCGGTTTGCGGTCGCCGGGCTTGTCGGCCTTGTCGGCGTCCGTGGTCGCGCTCGGCGTGACCGCGGCGTCGGACGGGCTGGAGGCGCGGGCGGCGTCGGACTTTCCGTCGTCGTCCTGCAGGCCCTTCTTGAAGCCGCGCACGGCCTCGCCCAGGTCCTGGCCCACGTTCTTCAGGCGCTTGGTACCGAACACCAGCACCACGATGACCAGCACGATGAGCCAGTGCCAGAGGCTGAAACCACCCATGTCAGTGTCCGCCGGATCGGAAAGCGCAAGGATACCGCAGCGTCGCCGCCGCCCGCCCCGTCAGGGCGCGGCCGGCAGCGGCTCGACGGTGGCCGGGTTGTCGTCCACCGGCTGGAACGCGCCGGGCTGCGCCTCCGGCGCGGTGACCGTGGTCGCCGGCAGCACCGGCTCGGCGGCGGCACCGGAGGCCGGCGCGCCCGTTGCGGCCATGGCCGGGCGGGCCGGCGGGGCGTCATCGCCGGCGCGGGCCGCGCGGGCGGCGGCCGAGGCCTCCTCCAGCGCGTCGCGGAAACCGACCACCGCGTCCGACGGACGGCGCGCGTAGCGGTCCTCGAAGATCATGCGCGGCGTGGTGTCCTGGCCGTAGACGGCTTCGTTGGCGGCGTCGTCGATCGCCAGCACCGCGCCATCGAGCGCGACGCCCGCGAACAGGCCGCGAGCGCGCGACCACGACCAGATTTCCGCCTTCAGCTGGCCGTCGGTGGCGGCGGTGGCGTTGCGGCCGACCGGGCCCGCGGCCACGCCGGCGTCGGCGCCGAGGGTGAACTTGCCGTTGACGATCGAGTCCAGCCCGCGCTCGCTGCGGAACACCAGCACGATGTCCGCGGACTGCACGCCGGCCTGGAAGCCGATGCTGCCCCCGGTGAGGGTGACGAAGCTCGGGTTCGACCAGGTGCCGTCGGCGCGCCGCACCGAGAGCAGGCCGTGGCCGCGGCGACCGCCGATCACCAGGCCGGCCTTGATGCTGTCGGGCACGACGATGATCGCGTGGGCCTCGTCGAGCAGCTTGCCCGGGATCGCCGATTCCGGGATCGCCTGGATGTCGGTGAGCACGCGCACCGCGTTGCGGGCGCGCGCGTCCTCGGTGGAGCCGGCGAAGGCGCTGGCGGAAGCCGCGGCGAGCAGCAGCAGCGCGGCGGCCCGGCGCAGGCGGCGGGCGAGGGCGAAGCGAGGGGCGGGCAGGGACATGGACGGCTCCGGCATTCGGTCTTGGGCCCCCGTGGGGCGTCGGCGTTCAGGCTAGGGGCGCGGCGATGAACGCGGGGGAAATCGTAGTCCGCGGCGGCCGCGACGGCACCTCTGTCATCCTATGCCGATGACCGACGCCGTGCTGCTGGTGAACCTGGGGACGCCCGATGCGCCGACCGCGCCGGCGGTGCGCCGCTACCTCGCCGAATTCCTCGCCGACCGGCGCGTGGTGGGGCTGCCGCGCTGGCTGTGGCTGCCGCTGCTGCGGCTGGTGGTCCTGCCGCGCCGCGCGCCGCGGGTGGCGCGCAAGTACGCCTCGATCTGGCTGCCGGGCGGCTCGCCGCTGGCCGTGCACACCCGCGCCCTGGCCGAGGCCGTGGCGGGGCGCATGCCCGGCGTGCGCGTCGCGCACGCGATGCGCTACGGCACGCCCGCGCTCGGCGATGCGCTCGCCGCGCTGCGCGCCGACGGCTGCCGGCGCGTGCTGGTGCTGCCGCTGTATCCGCAGTACTCCACCACCACCACCGAGAGCGTGGCCGACGTGCTGGCGCGCGCACCCGGGCCGGACGTGCGCATGCTGCGCGACTACCACCTCGACGCGCGCTGGGTCGCCGCCGTCGCCGATGCCATCCGCGCGCACTGGCAGGCGCGCGGGCGCGGCGAGCACCTCGTGCTCTCCTTCCACGGCATCCCGCAGCGCATCGTGGACGACGGTGACCCCTACGCAAACCAGTGCGAGGCCAGCGCGCGCGCGATCGCGGCCGCGCTCGGCCTCGACGACGGCGACTGGACGCTCGCCTACCAGTCGCGCTTCGGCGCCGACCGCTGGCTGCAGCCCGCCACCGCCGACACGCTGGACGCGCTGGCCGCGCGCGGCGTGCGCCGGGTGGACGTCGCCTGCCCGGGCTTCGCCGCCGACTGCCTGGAGACGCTCGAGGAGATCGCGATGATGCTCGCCGAGGCCTTCGCCGCGCGCGGCGGCGAACTGCGGGCGATCCCCTGCCTCAACGCCGCGCCTGCGCACGCCGACGCGATCGCCGCGATCGCCGCGCGCGAACTGGCGGCATGGGCATGAGCTCGGGAACGCAAGGGATCGCGCTGCGCGAGTTCGCCCTCGACCTGCCCTCGGGCCGCATCGCCGGCCTGCGCGGCGGCACGCCCGGCGCGCCGCGCGTGATCGCGCTGCACGGCTGGCTCGACAACGCGGCGAGCTTCGCGCCGCTGGCCGCGCACCTGTCCGGCATCGAGCTGGTCGCGCCCGACCTGCCGGGGCACGGCCGCAGCGCGCACCTGCCGCCCGGCGCCGACTATTCCTTCGCCGCCGCGGTGCATGCCGTGCTCGACATCGCCGACGCGCTCGGCTGGGAGCGATTCGTGTTGCTCGGGCATTCGATGGGCGCGGGCATCGCCAGCCTGGTGGCCGCGGGATGCCCGGAGCGCGTGCAGCGGCTGGTCGCGATCGAGGCGCTGGGCGCGCTCGCCGAAACGCCCGAGCGCACCGCCGCGCGCCTGCGCGAAGCGGTCGCGGCCACGCGTGCGTTGCGCGGCAAGCGCCTGCGCGTGTTCCCCGACGTCGCGACGGCGGTGCGCGCGCGCATGCAGGGCGTCACCGGCAGCGCGCTGTCGGAAGCGGCGGCGCGCCTGCTGGTGGAACGCGGGCTGGCGCCGGTGCAGGGCGAGGGCGGCATCGGCTATGCGTGGAGCAGCGATCCGCGCCTCACCCTGCCGACGATGATGCGGCCCACGGAGGCGCAGGTGCGCGACCTCGTCCGCGGCATCGCCTGCCCGACCCTGGTGCTGCACGCCGATCCGCCGCAACCCTACCTGCCGGAGCCGCTGCGCAGCGAGCGCGCGGCGCTGCTGCCGCAGGGCCGGCTCGTGGTGATGCGCGGCGGCCACCACCTGCACATGGAGCAGCCCGCGGAGGTCGCCGCGGCGATCGGCGGGTTCCTCGAGGGAGGGGACTAGGGACTGGGGATTGGGTCAGCGGCGGGGGCGCAGCTGCAGCTGCATCCGCACGCCGGCTGCCGCGGGCTTGAGCCAGGCGACGACGGCGCGCCGGTCCTTTTCCCACGCCTGCGCCCGGCCTGCCGGCGGCGCCCCGACCCGTGCCGGCCGCCAGCCTTCCGCCTGCAGGCGCTCGCCGAGGCGCGCGGCGACGGCGTCCAGTTCGCCGGGCACGTCCGCCTCGATCGTCGTCGTGTCGCCCGCGTGCTGCACCTGCACCAGCGCGTACCCGTCCGGCAGCGGGACGTCGGGCGGGAAATCCCCGGGCAGCGCCGCGGCTTCGCCCACGGTGATGCGGACATCGCGGCCGCCCGTGTTCAGGGTCACGGTCTGTGCCAGGGCCGCAGGCGCCGGGCCGATGGCCAGGGCGGCGGCGAGCAGCAGCGGGGGCGTGGCACGGGCCATGCCGGCAGCATACGCCGCGCGGCCGGCGGGCCGGCCACGGCCGGGCTACTGGAGCAGCGCGCGCAAGGCCGCCTTGGTGCGGCGGCCGTGGGCATGGAACCAGTCGCGCTCCTCGCGCCAGGCCGGGAAGCGCGCCTCGACCTCGCGCCAGAACGCGCGCGAATGGTCCGGGCGCAGCAGGTGGCAGAGCTCGTGCACCAGCACGTACTCGAAGGCCGACGGCCGCGCGAGCACCAGCGCGAGGTCGAGCGCGACGTTGTCGTCCGGCGACAGCGACCCCCACTGCGAGGACATCACCTTGAGCAGGACGCGGCGCGGCGGCCGCGGCAGCGTCGGCAGGTAGCGCGGCAGCCAGCGGCCGATGTCGGCGCGCGCCTCGCCTTCGTAGAAGTCGCGCAACGCGCGGCGCAGCGCGGCGGCGCCGGCGCGCGGCGGCACGGTGAACACCAGGCCGGCTTCGTCCCGGCGCAGGCACGCGTAACGGCCCTCCTGCCAGCGCAGCGGCAGCGGTTGCGCGCGCAAGGGCAGCGACGCCGTTTCGCCCGGCAACAGCGGCGCCACCGCGTCGGTGGCGTAGTGCGCCAGCTGCACGGCCACCCAGTCGCGGTGCTCGGCGAGGAAGCGGTCGCCCGCGGCGAGGCTGGCGCGCGGCGGCAGGGTCAGGCGCGCGCCGCGCTCGTCCACCGAAAGCTTCAGGCGGCGCGCGCGCGGGTCGCGCACGCGCGCCACGGGCACGGCGCGCCCGTCGTCGAGCGCGAGTTCGATGCTGTCGCGCTCGATGCTGCGGAATCGTTGCATGCGGCTATTGTAGGAGCGCCGCGTGGCGGCGGCGTCGGCCGCGATCGCGGTTCATGCCGCGCCGCGCGTTCAGCTTTCCGCCCTGGACAGCTTGAGCGCGGGTTCGAGCACGGCGAACAGCCGCTTGAGCTCGCCGGCCATCAACGCGAAGCGCGCGTCCAGCTCGGCGTGCAGGTCGTCGCGCTCGGTGGATTCGAGCGCGTCCACCGCGCCGTCGAGCAGCTTGAACTTGCGCACCACCAGGTCCTCGCCGAGCACGAACGAAACGTGGTCGTCGAGCGCCAGCGCCAGGCGCGTGACCTGCTTGCCGGCCTCCAGGTGCTTGCCGATCTCGTCGCCGGTGAGCTCCTGGCGCTGGCACTTCACCACCGCGCCGCGGTCGGCCGGGTCCTTGAGCTCGCACTCGTCGCCCAGCGACAGGCCTTCGGGCAGCGGTTCGCCGGCGATCCAGCCGGTCAGCACCGCGCGCGGCGCGATCTCGGCGTTCAGCGGCAGCGCGGGGAAGCTGCCGAGCGCGTTGCGGATCTCCGACACCACGTTCTCCGCCTGCTTGCGCGAGGAGGTGTCCACCGCACACAGGCCGTGCGCCAGGTCGAGGATGGCGTCGGTGCGCCCCGGGCGCACGAAGGCGCGCGGCAGCAACTCGTGGACCAGTTCCTCCTTCAGGCGCTTGCGCGTGCGCCCGCCGGGGCGGCGGCCCTCCTTCTTCTCCAGCTCGGCCAGCTTCTTCTGCAGCAGGTCGTTGACCACCGCTGAAGGCAGCAGCCGGTCCTCGCTGCCGACGCTCAGCCAGACGGCGTCGCCGACGCGGTGCGAGAACGCTTCGCTGTCGCGGCCGAACGGCGGGATGAAGCCGCGCGAGGACAGCTCCAGCGTGCCCACCGGCTTCAGCGCGCAGGCGGCGAGGCGGTCTTCGAGGTCGGAGAGTTCGAGCGAGGTGGGGAAGCGGAACAGCGTCAGGTTGCGGAAGAACATGCGGGCGCCGGGAGAGGGGAGAGGGGAGACGGGAGAGGGGCGGAAGCGGGTGGCGCGGGAACGGGGGGTGGAACGGAGGCGTCAGTGCTCGTCCGTCTCCCTCTTCCCGTCTCCCGTTTCCCGGCCGCCGAGCCAGGCATGCGCGTCCGGCAGGGGGCCGCCGCGCGCGCCGAGCGCGAGGAAGTCGAACAGCTTCGGGTCCGCGAGCTGCGACGGGCGGATGTCGCCGAGCGCGCGCGCGATGGTCTCGATGCGGCCGGGCGATTCCTTCTCCCAGGCCTCGAGCATGCGCTTCACCTGCTTGCGCTGCAGGTTCTCCTGCGAACCGCACAGGTTGCAGGGGATGATCGGGAAGCCCTTCGCCTCGGCGTAGGCGGCGATGTCGTCCTCGCGCACGTAGGCCAGCGGGCGGATCACCACGTGCTTGCCATCGTCGCTGAGCAGCTTCGGCGGCATGCCGCTGAGTTTGGCGTGGAAGAACAGGTTGAGGAAGAACGTGGCCACCATGTCGTCGCGGTGGTGGCCGAGCGCGATCTTGGTGAAGCCTTGCTGCGCGGCGAAGGTGTACAGCGCGCCGCGGCGCAGCCGCGAGCACAGCGAGCACATCGTCTTGCCCCCGGGCACGACGCGGGTCACCACCGAGTAGGTGTCCTGCTCGAGGATGTGGAAGTCCACGCCGATCGAGCGCAGGTATTCCGGCAGCACGTGCTCCGGGAAGCCCGGCTGCTTCTGGTCCAGGTTGACCGCGGTGATCGAGAACGAGACCGGCGCCTTCCGCTGCAGCTGCAGCAGGATGTCGAGCAGCGTGTAGCTGTCCTTGCCGCCGGACAGGCAGACCATGACCTTGTCGCCCTCCTCGATCATGCCGAAGTCGGCGATGGCGCGGCCGACCTGGTGGCGCAGGCGCTTGGCGAGCTTGAGCTGCTCGCGGCGCGCGCGTTCGGCGCGCGGCGCCGGCTCGGCGAGGGGGATGACGACGGACATCCCGCAATTCTACCGCCCGCCGCCGTCCCCGCGGCCGCGTCCGGGCGCCCGCGTTTGGCTTAAGCTGCCGCCGTGAACCAGCCCCTCGACCCCGCCGAGCTCGCCCGCATGGCCGAACGCCTGGCGGCGCTGCGGCTGGAGCACCGCGACCTGGACGCGGCCATCGCCCGCCTGCAGCTCGACATCCAGGCCGACGAGCTCGCGGTCAAGCGCATGAAGAAGCGCAAGCTGCAGCTCAAGGACCTGATCGCGCGGCTGGAGAGCGCGCTCATCCCCGACGAGCCGGCGTGACATAGCGCCGGCCGGGGTCGGCTCCGGGCGGCGCGCCAGCCGGCCATGGGCCGGCGCTACCGTTGCGCGGGGCTGATCTTCTCGATGGTGTGGCGCAGTTCGCGGCCGAGGATGACCTTGGCGTCGCGCGCCCAGGCCGACAGCCGCTCGTCGAACACCAGCTTGTTGTTGGCGTCGGTCCACACCAGCTTGAGTTCGCGCAACTTCTGGATGAAGCCGCGGAACAGCGAGCGGTCGAAGAACTCCGGCGCCGCCGGCGCGTACAGCAGGCTCAGGCGCTGCGCGGCGAGGTGGCACAGGCCCTCGAGCTCGCCGGCGCCGAGCGTGCCCGGGCCGTTCTTGGCCAGCACCGAGATCGCGATGTAGTAGCGCTCGAACGCCTGCTGCAGCGGATGGCCGATCGCGCGCAGCCGGAACACCTCGTCGCTCTGGCCGGTGTTGCGGGCGAGGATGCCGCCGTCCTCCTCGCTCACCAGCTCCAGCAGGCCCTCGCGGATGAACACCTCGATGGTGCGTTCCAGACGGCCCGCGAACTGCTCGTCCGTCCACGGCAGGAACAGCTCCGCCTTGAGGAACGGATACATGGACTGGCCCAGGCGCAGCACCGAGGCGCGCGGCATGCGCCGGTTGTGGTGGAAGCAGCACGCGATCCAGCCCGCCGCGGTGAACAGGTGCAGCACGTTGTTGCGGAAGTAGCTCAGCTGCACCGCGGTGTCGGCGTCCACCGAGATCACGTCGCCGAGCGGGTGCGGGATGCGGCTGAGCATCCCGATCTCCTCGCCGTGGGCGACGATCTGCTCCGGCGTGTGCGGCGTCACCGTCACCCGGTCGCCGTACGGCACTTCCGCCAGCAGCGTCTTCGACAGCGCGATCTGCGCCAGCAGGTCGGCCTCGCCCATCGCGTGCTTGGGCGTGGACAGCAGCGCCAGCGCCAGCAGGTTCACCGGGTTGACGTCGGCGGCGCGGTTGACGTGCTCCTGGATCCGCTGCGCCGCGGCGTCCACCGTGGCCGAGAGCCAGTCGGGGCGCTCGTTCTCGTCCAGCGGCTTGCCGTCCCAGTCGGGCGCATGCTCGGCGAGCAGGTCGTCGAGCAGGATCGGCTCGCCGAAGTTCACCACCACCTGGCCGTAGTTGCTGCGCAGCACCTTGGGGATGCCCATCAGCAGGCCGAGGATGGACTCCTTCTGCTTCGGCTTGCCGGTGAGCTCGTCGTGGTAGCTGTCGCCCTCCATCAGCTTTTCGTAGCCGATGTACACGGGCTGGAACATCACCGGGCGCGAGGGCTGGCGCAGGTAGGCGCGCACCGTCATCGCCAGCGTGCCGCCCTTGGGCTGCAGCAGGCGGCCGGTGCGCGAGCGCCCGCCCTCGATGAAGTACTCGAGCGAGTAGCCGCCGGCCACCAGCTGCGCCACGTATTCGGAGAACACCGCCGAGTACAGCGCGCTGCCGCGGATCTGGCGGCGGATGAAGAACGCGCCGCCCTTGCGCAGCAGGGTGCCGATCACCGGCAGGTTGAGGTTGACGCCGGCCACGATGTGCGGCGGCACGATGCCGCGCGTGTACAGCAGGTAGCTCAGCAGCAGGTAGTCCATGTGGCTGCGGTGGCAGGGCACGTAGACCACTTCGCGGCCGGGCGCCGCTTCCTTGAGCTTGTCCAGGTGGTGGACCAGCACGCCGCGATAGATGCGGTTCCAGACCGAGGTGAGCAGGAACGAGGCCGAGCGCACCACCGGGTGCGAGTAGTCGGCCGCGATCTCGTAGGCGATGGCGTGCGCCTTCTTCCACGCCGCCTCGAGGCTGGACTTGTCGCGTCGCGCCTGGTCGGCGATGGCCTCGCGCACCGCCTCGGCGGCCAGCACCTTGTCCACCAGCAGGCGCCGCGTGGACAGGTCCGGGCCGATGATGGCCTCGCGGATGCGGTGGAAGTGCGTGCGCAGCACGCGCGAGAGCTTGCGTACGGTGCGCTCGGGCTCCAGGCCCTCGGCCAGCAGCTCGCGCACCGACACCGGCGCCGCGAACTGCACCAGCGTGTCGCGGCCGTTGAGCAGGATCGCGAGCAGTCGCCGGAAGCGGCCGACCAGCGCCCAGTTCTCCGAGAACAGCACGTGGAACCAGCCGCTCTGCTTGTCCGGCGAGCGGCCGACGAAGATGGACACCGGCACCAGGCGCACGTCGAGCGCCGGATCCTCGCGGTGCGCCTCGATGAGCCGCGCCAGCGAGCCGGAGTGCGACTTCACCGCGGGCGGCCGCTTGTTCGCGGCCAGCGCGGCGGCGCGGTTCAGCGTGCTGCCGGCGTTGCGCCGCGACAGCGCCAGGTAGGCGCGCTTGCGGCCGATCGGATCGCCGGGCAGCGGCCGCAGCGGCGAGGGCAGGCCGGCCTCGCGGCAGGCCCGCTCCAGGATCAGCGCGTTCGAGAGGCCGTAGTCCTCGAGCACGTAGCAGACCGGGCCCTCGAACTGCAGGCTGTCGGTCGAGGGCTCGATGCGCAGCCCGATCCAGGGCTCCAGCAGCTTGCCGAGCAGGCGCGCCCACAGCGGCCGCGCGCCGCCGCGCCCGCGGGGGGCGGGGGGCGTGGCCTGGGACGGCGGAGCCGGGGGCGGGGGCGGCGGAGCGGGCTGCTCCGGTTCCCCGAAGGGCAGGGTCGGCTGGATCGGCATCGTGGGGATTATCGCCGAGGGGCGTCGGCGGCGGGTCCGGGCGTGGCCGGGGCGGCGAGCGCGGCCTCCGCGTGGCGCAGGTAGTCCGAGACGTACCAGCGGCCGTCGATCCGCTCCAGCGAGACCGTGGTGTCGATGTCCGCGCCGGCGAAGCGGTAGCGCATGCGCACCGTGGCCCGGTCGCCGGTTTGCTGCTGCAGGCTGGCGTCGAGCGTGGCCAGGCCGCCGTCCACGTCCAGGCCGTAGCGCTGCAGGACGCGCTTGAACGCGGCGGTGAACGGGCCGATGCGGCGCAGGCTGGCGTCCATGCCGGCGTCGCGGAAGTCCTCGGGCGAGGCCAGGCGGGTGCGGCGCGCGGCGGCCGCGAGCTCGGCGATGGCGGCGCGGGCGCGCTCGCGGTCCGACAGCGGGGCCGCCGCTGCCCAGCGGCTGGCGGCCGCGATCAGCTGCGCGTAGTGCTGGCGCTCGTCCGGGCTGTAGCCGGCGGTGTCGCTGGCCACGTACTGCGCGCCGAACTGGCCGAGCGCCAGCGCCGCCGAACGCAGCTCGCCGGCGGCGTTCGCGAACTGGCGGTCGAAGGTCGCCTGCAGCGCCTGCTCCGAACCCGCCTCGGACAGCGCGTGCAGCATCTCCGGCAGCCGGCTGCCGAACGGCAGTTCGTCCAGCGGCCAGCGGGTGCGGCCCTCCTTCCAGGCGGCCTGCAGGCGCGCCCGCATCTCCGGCGGCACGGCCTCGATCGCGAACGCCTCCAGTTCGTCGTTGCGCAGGTGCGCGGTGAGCTGGCGCACGGCCTGGGCAGGCCGCGTGGCCGCGGCGGTGGTGGCCGGCGCGCCCGGCGGCTCGTCGGCGTCCCGCGGCCGGCACGAACCGGCCAGCAGCAGGCAGGCCAGGGCGAGCAGGACGGTGGCGCAGCGGATCGTGGTTCGCATCTCGGCAGGCGCCCCTCCCCGGGCGCCCCCGCATCTTGGCAAAGAAAAAGGAGGCCGGGGCCTCCTCAAGTCCGGCCTGGGCCGGAGGACAGTCAGTTGTGGCATGGCTCCGGCCGGGGGCCGGATGGAGGCAGGCTAACCCGGCCCGGCAAGCTGATGCAATACCTCAATAATCCTGCGCTAACTTGTTGATTCAATTGCGCATGTCGTCCAGGGCGGCGCGCTTCGCGGCGCGCTGCATGGCCGCGGGCTGGTTGCGGGCGGCGCCGATGGCGGCCGATTCCCAGGAGCCGTACATGGGGTTGGGCAGCGCCCACCAGCGCTCGCCGATCCAGCCCAGGTAGGGCGCCATGGCGGCGCGGCGGCCTTCCAGCGTGTTGTCCGGCAGGGCGATGAAGTCCGTGACCTGGTCGCCGACCTGCATCAGCACCCGGTAGCGCTGGCCCACGAGGCGGCGGCGGCAGGTCTTGTCCGAGCCCTTCGATTCGCAGCCGGGCACCTGCATGCCGAGGCCGAGGAACTGCGACGCGTCGGCGATCGGGAAGCCGGCGCGGCGCAGGTTGTCGGCGGTCGCCTCCGCCTGGTCGGCGTCGCGGTTGCTGATGTAGAAGACGGTGACGCCCTTCGCCGCGGCGGCCTGCAGGAATTCGACCGCGCCCGGCAGCGGCTTCGCCTGGGCCTCGGACACCCAGGCGCGCCAGGCGTCGTTGTCGAAGCCCTTGCCGTCGCGGATCTGGCGCACCTGCTCGGGCGAGTTGTCGAGCACGGTCTCGTCCACGTCCACGATGATCGCCGGCGGCAGGCCGCGCGGATCGTTGTCGCGGTCGCCGTGCGGCAGCGCGTCCCACGACGGGTCGGCGAGCGCGGCGTCGAGGTGCTCGAGCGCGCCGCGGTAGGCCTGGCGCAGCACCAGGTCGCGCTCCACCGAAGTCTGGTACCAGAGCGTGGCATCGAGGTCGTCGTGCGGCGGCGGATCCACGACGCGGTAGGCGTCGGCGGCGGACGACGAGGCCGCGGCGACGGCGGCCGCATCGGCGGCGCCGTCGTGGGCGGTGACGGTGACGCAGCCCGCGAGCAGGGCGCTGGCGAGCAAGGCGGCGGGCAGGGCGAGGCGCATCGGCGGCTCCGGCATGACGGACGATCCGCCGAGTGTAGCGAGCCTAGGAGCCGAGCAGCTCCCGGATCGCGGCGAAGCCCGCGCTGGCACGCTCGGCCTTGCGCTGCGCGTCGGCCACCGGGTCGGCGCCGTCGCGCTGCAGTTCGGCCGCCGGCAGCTCGTCGAGGAAGCGGCTGGGCAGGTTGCGCTGGCGCTCGCCCCAGCGCTGCGCCTCGCGCGAGTACGACAGCCACAGCGCTTCCTTCGCGCGGGTGATGCCCACGTACAGCAGGCGCCGCTCCTCGTCGAGGCGGCCTTCCTCGATGGACGCCTCGTGCGGCAGGTTGCCGTCCTCGAGGCCGACGATGAACACGTAGCGGAACTCCAGGCCCTTGGCCGCGTGCAGCGACATCAGCCGCACCTGGTTGCCGGCCTCGCCCTTGTCGGCATGCGACAGCAGCGCCAGCGCGGCGGCGAGGTCGCCGGCGCCCGCCGCGCCGCCACGCCCGCCGCCCGGGCCGCCGTCGAACCAGTCGGCCAGCTCGTCGAGGTTGCGGCGCCGCGCCTGGAACTGCGCCTCGTCCTTGCACTGCGCGCGCAGCGCGGCGAGCAGGCCGCTGCGTTCGTTGAGCTTGCGCACCAGCTCGGCCGGCGGCAGGCGTTCCGCATCGTGGCGCAGGCCGCGCACGATGTTCGCGAACGCCTGCAGCGCGTTGCCCGAGCGCGCCGGCAGCTGCTTGAGCAGCGCGATGGACTCGGCCGCGCGCGACAGCGGCAGGTGCGCGTGCTGCGCCAGCTCGGCGAGCTTCGCCAGCGTGGTGCCGCCCACGCCGCGCGCCGGCGAGGCCACCGCGCGCAGGAAGGCCGCGTCGTCGTCCGGGTTGGCCACCAGCCGCAGCCAGGCCAGCGCGTCCTTCACCTCGCCGCGGTCGAGGAAGGCGGTGCCGCCGGTGAGGTGGTAGGGGATGCGCAGCATCTGCAGCGCCTTCTCCAGCGGCCGCGACTGGTGGTTGCCGCGGAACAGGATGCAGAAGTCGCTCCACGGCGCGCCGCCGGCATGCTTGTGCGAGAGGAACTGGATCTCGGCCGCGACCTTCTCCGCCTCGTGGGCCGCGTCCTTGCACTCCCACACCCGGATGCGCTCGCCGTCCGGATTGCCGCTCCACAGCGTCTTCGGGTGCTCGTGCGGGTTGTGGGCGATCAGCGCGTTGGCCGCGCGCAGCACGCGGTTGCTGCAGCGGTAGTTCTGCTCGAGCTTGATGATCCTGAGCGCGGGATAGTCGTTGGCGAGCTGCAGCAGGTTGTCGGGGTTGGCGCCGCGCCAGGCGTAGATGGACTGGTCGTCGTCGCCCACGCAGGTGAACAGGCCGCGCGGCCCGGCGATCGCCTTGAGCAGGCGGTACTGCGCGTCGTTCGTGTCCTGGCACTCGTCCACCAGCAGGTAGCCGATGCGCTCGCGCCAGGCGGCCACCGCGTCCGGGTCGCTCTCGAGCAGCTGCACCGGCAGCCGGATCAGGTCGTCGAAGTCCACCGCGTTGAACGCGGCCAGGCGCTGCTGGTAGCGCCTGTACAACTGCGCCGCCTCGCGCTCGCGCGTGCCGCCGGCGGCGGCCAGCGCCGCGTCCGGGTCCAGGCAGGCGTTCTTGGCGCGCGAGACCAGTTGGCGCATCGCCTCCACCGCGTCGGGCTTGGTGCCGGGCGGCAGCAGGTCCTTGAGCTGGGCGGCGGTGTCCTCGGCGTCGAAGATCGAGAAGCCGCGGCGCAGCCCCAGCTTCGCGTGCTCCACCTGCAGGATGCGCAGGCCGAGCGCGTGGAAGGTGCACACCGTCAGGCCTTCGGCCGCGTCGCCCTTGAGCCGGCGCGCCACGCGCTCCTTCATCTCGCGCGCGGACTTGTTGGTGAAGGTGATCGCGGCGATGCGCCTGGCCGGCATCCGCCCGCTCGCCACCAGGTGCGCGATCTTCTCCACGATCACCCGGGTCTTGCCGCTGCCGGCGCCGGCGAGCACGAGCAGCGGGCCGTCCACGTGCAGCACGGCCTGGCGTTGCGGGGGATTGAGCATCGGGAGGGGAGACGGGAGACGGGAGACGGGAGACGGGAAGAGGGAGACGGACGGATTTTCCGGGCGCCGGGTCGCCGGTGATCTTACAATCGTTCCCGCTGCGCGCCCCGTCTCCCCTCTCCCGTCTCCCGTCTCCCGTCTCCCGTCCCATGGCCAAGCTGTACTTCTACTACTCCGCGATGAACGCGGGAAAGACGACGACGCTGCTGCAGTCGGCGCACAACTACCGCGAGCGCGGCATGCGGGTGGCGATCCTGACCCCGCGCCTGGACCACCGCGACGGCAGCGGCACGGTGGCCTCGCGCATCGGCCTGCGCGCCGAGGGCACGCCGTTCGGCCACGACGACGACCTCGAGCGCATGGTCCGCGCCAGCGTAGAGAACCACGGCCCGCTGCACTGCGTGCTGATCGACGAGGCGCAGTTCCTGACCAAGGCGCAGGTCTGGCAGCTCACGGAGATCGTGGACGCGCTGAAGATCCCCGTGCTGTGCTACGGGCTGCGCACCGATTTCCGCGGCGAGCTGTTCGAGGGCAGCCAGTACCTGCTGGCCTGGGCCGACGAGCTGCAGGAGATCAAGACCATCTGCCACACCGGCAGCAAGGCGACGATGACCGTGCGCGTGGACGCGAAGGGCCGCGCCGTGCAGGACGGGCCGCAGGTCGAGATCGGCGGCAACGAGCGCTACGTGTCGGTGTCGCGCCGGGAGTTCAAGCGGATCATGCGCGGCGAAGCCGGCATCGAGCCGCTGCAGGCGCCGCTGCTCTAGCGCCGCCGCGCCGCGGGCCGCGGACCGGCCGCGACGGCCGTGCCCGCTCCGATGCAGGCGTTGGCGAGCACCGCGATCTCGCGTCCCACGGCGCTGCCCTGCGGCAGCGCGTTGCGCGCCTCCGCCGCCACCGCGCGCAGCGTCGCCAGCGCCTGCGGCTGCCCGGGTCCGTCGCAGCGCACGCGCGCCGCGCTGGCCGCGGCCAGCCAGGACACCTTGCGCACGCCGATCTCGCGCGGCGCGCGCGCCCCCGCCAGCGCGTCGAGCCCCGCCATCGCGGCCTTGTCGCCGCGGCCGGCCTGGTAGCGCAACAGCGCGAGCCGCGCGCGCAGCGCCAGCGGATGCGACGGCCCCAGCGCGTCGCGCACCGTGCGCTCGCCCGCGCGCAGGCCCGCCAGCGCGCGCGCGTCGTCGCCGAGCGCGGCGTCCACCTGTCCGAGCAGGCTGTCGAGCTCGCCCACGGCGGGATGCGCCGCGCCGAAGGCCGCGACGCGCATGGCGCGCGCCGATTCCAGCAGCGGCCGCGCCTCGGCGTTGCGCCCGATGCCGTGCAGCACCATCGCCTTGTGCGACAGCAGCTCGGCCATCGCCGGCGAACCGCCCTTGTCGCGCAGCCGCGCCAGCGCAGCGTCCAGGTGCGCCAGCGAGGCCTCCGCATCGCCGCGCTCCCAGGCGATGCGCGCCAGCCCGTCCTCGTCGTCGGCGACGTCGGGGTGGCCGGCGCCGGCATGCGCGGCGGTCCAGGCGCGCGTGGCGTGCAAGGCCTCCTCGGCCTCTGCGTAGCGGCCGATCTCGACCTGCATGCTGGCCAGCGCGCGGCGCGCGGCCACCGTGGCCGGGTGGCCCTCGCCGTGCAGCTCGCGCGCCAGGTCCACCGCGGCGCCGCAATCGCGCTCGGCGCCGACGGTGTCGCCGAGGCTGCGTTGCGCCAGGCACATGTTGCGCAACAGCGCCACGGACAGCGGATGCCGCGCGCCGACATCCGTGCGGAGCTTGCGCAGCGCGACGCGATAGTCCTGCAGCGCCTCGGCGTACCGGCCGGCATCGGCGCGGAGCCCGGCGAGGTGGGCGAGGCTCTGCACGGTGCCGGCGGCGTCGCCGATCACGTCGCGCCGCAGCGCGAGCGCGCGCTGGAACAGCGGCCGCGCCAGTTCGGCCTCGCCGGCGGCGCGACGGCATCGTCCCAGCTGCATCCAGTAGTCCGCCACCTGCACCGGCAGCTGCCGCTGCTCGCGCTGCGCGAGGCCGGACAGCGGCGACATCAGCCCGATGCAGGCGGCGTGCGCGCCCAGCGCCAGCCGCGCGCGGCCGCCCTCGGTGGCCGATTCCAGGCGCAGGCTCGACGGCGCGTCGTCGCCCAGTGCCGACACCAGCGCCGACTGCTGCTCCAGCAGCGCCAAGGCAGGCCTGTAGTCGCCCATGCCCAGGCGCAGGCGCGCGACCACGCCCAGGAGCTCGGCGCGCGCCAGCGGCTGGCGGGCGAGTTCGCGCTCGCCGCGCTGCACGCCCGCATCGAGCAGCGCGCGCACGTCGAGCGGCGCGTCGGCGCCGCCGCTGCCGGCGCGTTCGAACAGGCCGATCACGAAATCCTGCAGCGCCTGCGCGCGGCTGGCCTCGCGCACCGCCTGCCGCGCCTGCCAGGCCACCAGCACGAAGGCCGCGGACATCGAGAGCGTGACCAGCAGCGTCGCGGCCAGCGCCCAGCGGTGCCGCGACACGTACTTGCGCAGCCGGTAGCCGAGGTTCTGCGGGCGCGCGTGCACCGGCTTGCCGTCGCGGTAGCGGGCGATGTCCAGCGCCAGCGCCTCCACGGACGGATAGCGCTGCTCGGGACGCTTGGCCAGCGCCTTGAGCACGATGTTGTCGAGGTCGCCGGCCAGCGTGCGCGCCAGGCGCCGGCGCAGCGCGCGCTCGCGCACCGACTCGTCCGGCGGCGCCGCGCGCTGCAGCGCGTGCGAGGGCCGGGTCGGGTCGGCGGCGACGATCGCTTCCTCCCATTCGGCGTCGGTGCGGCGCTTGAGCGCGTACGGCCGGCTTCCGGTCAGCAGCTCGTGCAGCACCACGCCCAGCGCGTACACGTCGGTCATGGTGGTGACCGGCTCGCCGCGCACCTGCTCGGGCGCGGCGTAGTGCAGGGTGAACGCGCGCAGCCCGGTGCCGGTACCGGTGTGCTCGGGCTGGGCGCCGTCGGTGTCGAGCAGCTTGGCGATGCCGAAGTCCAGCAGCCGCACTTCCTCGTGCGGCGTCACCAGGATGTTCGACGGCTTGAGGTCGCGGTGCACGATCAGGTTGGCGTGCGCGTGGCTGACCGCGTCGCAGGTCTGCAGGAACAGGCGCAGGCGCGCGTCCAGCGACAGCTTGCGGCTCGCGCACCATTCGGTGATCGGTTCGCCCTCGACGTACTCGAGCGCGAGGTAGGGCTGGCCGTCGCTGCTGACCCCGGCGTCGAGCAGGCGCGCGATGTTCGGGTGCGCCAGGCGCGCCAGGATCTGGCGCTCGCGCACGAAGCGCAGCTGCAGGTTCGGGTCGGCGAGGCCGGGGCGCAGCAGCTTCAGCGCCACGCGCCGCTGGTACAGGCCGTCGGCGCGGCCGGCGAGCCACACCTGGCCCATGCCGCCCTCGCCGATCAGCCGCTCGAGCCGGTACGGGCCGACCAGCGTGCCGGGCCGCGGGCCGGGCGGCGGCGCCACCAGCGGCTCGGCGAGGAAATCGGAATGCGCATCCTCCAGCGCGAGCAGCGTCGCGAGGTCGCGGCCGAGGTCCGGGTCGTCCTTGCGCATCATCGCCAGGCTGCGCTGGCGCGTCTCGGGATCCAGCTCGAGCAGGGCGTCGAGCAGCGGCGACAGCTGGCGCCAGCGTTCGGCGTCCATGGCGGCCGCGTCAGCCTTCCTGCAGCGACGCGAGCAGGAACATCCGCGCCTTCTGCCAGTCGCGGCGGATGCTGCGTTCGGAGCGCTTGAGCAGGGCCGCGATCTCCAGCTCCGACAGGCCGGTGAAGTAGCGCAGCTCCACGATCTGCGCCAGGCGCGGGTCGACCGCGGCGAGCCGGGTGAGCGCGGCGTCCAGGCCGAGCGTGTCCTCGTCCAGGCGGAGGCCGCCCTCGATGTCCTCGGGCAGCTCGGCGACGCGGTGCAGGTCGCCGCCGCGTTTCTGCGCCAGGCGCTGGCGCGCGTAGTCCACGACCACGCTGCGCATCGCCGAGGCGGCGTACGCGAAGAAGTGGGCGCGGTCGTCGAACTGCGCGGCGTTGCGGCCGACCAGCTTCAGGTAGGCCTCGTGCACCAGCGCGGTGGCGTCCAGGGTGTGGCCGAGCTGGCCCGCGAGCTGGCGCCGGGCCATGGCGTGCAGTTCCTGGTACAGCGTGGCGAGCACCCGGTCGAGCGCGGCACGGTCGCCCTCGCGTGCGGCATCCAGCCACAAGGTGATGTCGGCGGTCTCAGCCACGGTCTTTTCCCCGAAGACGCAGGCCAATATAGCCCCGGGGTGACCGATTGTCGCCGGGATTGACGTTCCGCCCGCGCCGGGCTGCCGGGCGCCCCTCAGCGCTGGCAGTGGCCGCACCAGGCGGTGGTCCGCTGGCCGATCGCCGCCTCGCGCAGCGGCCGGCCGCAACGCGGGCAGGGCTCGCCGCCGCGCCCGTAGGCCGCCAGCTCCTGCTCGAAGTAGCCGGGCACGCCGTCCGGGCTGATGAAATCGCGCAGGGTGGTGCCGCCGCGGGCGATCGCGGCCGCCAGGATCGCCTTCACCGCGTCGGCGAGCATCCGGTAGCGCGCGCGCGAGATGCGCCCGGCGGGGCGCAGCGGCGAGATGCCGGCCGCGAACAGCGCCTCGGCGGCGTAGATGTTGCCCACGCCCACCACCACCTTCTGGTCCATCAGGAACACTTTCACCGGCGCCTTGCGGCCGCGGCTGCGCGCGAACAGGTAGTCGCCGTCGAAGTCGCCGGACAGCGGTTCCGGCCCGAGGCCCTGCAGCAGCGGGTGCAGGGTGCCGGGCGGCTGCCACAGCAGGCAGCCGAAGCGGCGCGGGTCGTTGAAGCGCAGCACACTGGGGCCGCCGCGGCGCGCGGGCGCCAGGGCGATGTCCACGTGGTCGTGCGCGGCCACCGGCGTGCCCGCGGGCAGCACGCGCAGGCTGCCCGACATCCCCAGGTGCAGCAGCGCGCTGCCCGCGTCGGTGTCGAGCAACAGGTATTTGGCGCGCCGGCGCACCGCCTCGATGCGCTGCCCCGGCAGGCGCCGCTTCAGCTGCGGCGGGATCGGCCAGCGCAGGTCCGGCCGGCGCAGCGTCACCGCCTCGATGCGGCGTCCCAGCAGGTGCGGCGCGAGGCCACGGCGCGTGGTTTCGACTTCAGGCAGCTCCGGCATCGCGGTAAAGTGGATGCAGCCCACGCCGGATGCAACCACGATGCGCTTTTCCGCCGTCCGTCTCCTGACCGTTCCGTTGCTGTCGGCCGCGCTGGGCCTGTCCGCGCTGCTGGCGCCGGCGCCCGCGCGCGCCGCCAATCCGACGATCGGCGACCTGGCGCCGACCGCGGTGGGCCAGGATCCGGACGGCAAGCCGGTGCGCCTGGCCGACTACCGCGGCAAGGTGGTGGTGGTCGCGTTCTGGACGTCCTCGTGCGGCTACTGCCTGACGGAAGTGCCGACGCTGGAGAACGTGCAGCAGCAGCTCGGCCGCTTCGGCCTGCAGGTCGTCGCGGTGAACCTCAACGATTCCGACAAGGACTACAACGAGATGCTGCGCCAGATGCGCAAGTTCTCGCTGGTCCTGGCGCGCGACGGCGGCACTTCGGTGGCCGAGGCCTGGGGCGTGCGCATGTTCCCGAACCTGTGGATCCTGGATCCGGAAGGCCGCATCGTCGCCCATCGCGAGGGCTACCTGGACGAGGCGCTGCCGGGCATCCTCGCGCAGATCCAGCGCACCGTCGCGGCGCACCAGTCGCAGCAGCCGCAGGCCCAGCCGCAGCCGCAGGGCTAGCCCGCGGCGAGGTACTCGTCCTTCAGCCGCACGTAGTGCCGCGCGCTGTAGTACAGCGCCTCGATCTCCGCGTCCGAAAGCATCCGCGCCTTGCGCGCCGGATTGCCCAGCCATACCTCGCCGCTGCCCACGACCTTGCCGGGCGGGACCAGCGCGCCGGCGCCGACGAAGCCGTGCTTCTCCACCACCGCGCCGTCGAGCACGATGGCGCCCATGCCGATGAGGCAGGCGTCGGCGATGCGGCAGGCGTGCACCACCGCCTTGTGGCCGATGGTGACGTCCTCGCCGATCACCGTGGCGAAGCCGCCGAGCTTCGCGTGCGGGCCGTCGTGGCTCACGTGGACCACGGTCCCGTCCTGGAGGTTGGTGCGCGCGCCGATGCGCACGAAATTGACGTCGCCGCGCACGACCACGCCGGGCCACAGCGACACGTCATCGCCCAGCACCACGTCGCCGACCACCGTGGCCATCGGGTCCACGTATACGCGCGCGCCGAGCGTCGGCAGCACGCCACGGTAGGGACGGAGGTTCATGGCAGCTCCCGGAAGGTGTCCACGACGCGCTCGAGGGCGTCCCCGGGCACGTCGAGGTGGAGGACGAGGCGCAGGCGCGGGCTGTCGCCGATGGAGAGGCGCACGCGGCGCGCCTCGGCGCGTTCGCGCAGGCGCGGCAGCGACACGGGCGCGACCTCCACGAACACCATGTTGGTGTGCCGGTCCACCGCGGCCACGCCGGGCAGCGGCGCCAGCGCCTCGGCCAGCCCTGCGGCGCGGGCGTGGTCCTCGGCGAGCCTCGCCACGTGGTGGTCGAGCGCATGCAGCCCGGCTGCCGCGAGCACGCCCGCCTGGCGCATGCCGCCGCCCAGCACCTTGCGCCAGCGCCGCGCCGACGCGATGAGCGCGCGGCTGCCGACCAGCACCGAGCCCACCGGCGCGCCGAGGCCCTTGGACAGGCACACCGACACGCTGTCGAAGTGTTGCGTGATCTCGCGCGCCGGCACGCCGCAGGCGACGGCCGCGTTGTAGAGGCGCGCGCCGTCGAGGTGCAGCGCCAGGCCGTGGCGGTCGCACAGCGCACGCGCGCCGGCGAGGTAGGCCAGCGGGAGCGGCCGTCCCTGCCAGGTGTTTTCCAGGCACAGCAGCCGGGTCCGCGCATGGTGGTCGTCCAGCGGCTTGATCGCGCGCTCCACCGCGTCCAGCGGCAGCGTCCCGTCCGCCGCCTGCGGGAGCGGCTGCGGCTGGATCGAGCCGAGCACCGCCGCGCCGCCGCCCTCGTACTTGTAGGTGTGCGCGTCCATGCCGACGAGGTATTCGTCGCCGCGCGCGCAGTGCGCCATCAGCGCCGCGAGGTTGGACTGGGTGCCGCTGGGCAGGAACAGCCCGGCCTCGAAGCCGAGCTCGTCCGCCAGCCGCGCCTGCAGCGCGTTGACCGTGGGGTCGTCGCCGTAGACGTCGTCGCCCACCTCGGCCGCGGCCATGGCCGCGCGCATCGCCGCGGTGGGGCGGGTGACGGTGTCGCTGCGCAGGTCCACCCAGCCGTCGCCGGCTGCGCCCCCGCCGGAAGCCGCTTGCGTGTCCATGCGCCCATGGTAAGCCGGCCGCGCCCCGGCCGCGCGGGTACACTCGCCGCATGAAGATCGCCAGCTGGAACGTCAACTCGCTCAACGTGCGCCTGCGGCACCTGGAGCAGTGGCTGCAGGAGGCCGCGCCGGACGTGGTCGGCCTGCAGGAGACCAAGCTCGAGGACCTGCGCTTCCCCGACGACGTGCTCGCCGGCCACGGCTACCGCAGCGTGTTCGCGGGGCAGAAGACCTACAACGGCGTGGCGATCCTGGCGAAGGGGCGCGCGATCGAGGACGTGCAGGTCGGCATCCCGGGCTTCGACGACGAGCAGAAGCGGGTCATCGCCGCCACCGTGGACGGCGTGCGCATCGTCAACTTCTACGTGGTCAACGGCCAGGAAGTCGGCAGCCCGAAGTACGAGTACAAGATGCGCTGGCTGGAGGCCGCGCGCGGCATGCTCGAGGCCGAGCTCGCCGCGCATCCGCGGCTGGTGGTGCTGGGCGACTTCAACATCGCGCCTGCCGACGTGGACGTGCACGACCCCAAGCGCTGGCGCGAGAAGATCATGTGCTCCAGCGCCGAGCGCGAGGCGCTGCGGCGGATCCAGGCGCTGGGCCTGCACGACAGCTTCCGCCTGCACAACGACGGGCCCGGCCACCATTCGTGGTGGGACTACCGCCTGCAGGCGTTCGAGCGCGGCTGGGGGCTGCGCATCGACCTGCTGCTGGTGTCCGAGGCGCTGCGCGGCGACTGCAGCGCCGGCGGCATCGACCTGGCGCCGCGCCGCCTCGAGCGGCCGAGCGACCACGCGCCGGCCTGGCTCACCCTGGGCTGACGCCCGCGCCGCGGCCAAAAAGAAAGGCCCGGCGTCCTGCCGGGCCTTCGCGCGTCCCTGCCGCCCGTCCGGGGGCCGAATCCCGCGATGGGGTCGCTCCTGCGTTCCTTCCTCTGGACTGGTCGCCGACGGTGCGCCTCAGCGCACGCGGCCGCGACGGAACAGGTTGACGATGGCGAGCAGGATGATCGCGCCGATCAGCGCCGCGATGAATCCCATGATGTCGAAGCCTGCCGAAGCGCTGGTGCTGCCGCCGATGAGCGGGGCGATGAGCCAGCCGCCGATCAGTGCACCGATGATGCCGACGACCACGTTGAGCAGGATGCCCTGCTGGGCGTCCGTCCGCATGATCAAGCTGGCGAGCCAGCCGATGATGCCGCCCACGATCAGCCAAATGATCAGACCCATGTTCACTCTCCTTATGCGCGGTTTGGGGGGAAGGGCTCCCCTTGGGGCCGCGACAAGTCTGTATGGGAGGTCGTGACGGCAGCGTCAGCGGAAGGCGCGCCCGGGCATGAGCCGCAAGTGCTGGAAAATCAGGGCTTTGCGTCGCGCAACGCGGCGAGGAGCGCGGCCCGGGGCAGCTTGCCGGTGGCGTTGCGGGGCAGGGCGGCGACGCGCCGCAGCGGCCGCGGCAGGAACACCGGGTCCACCGCGGCGCGCAGCGCGGCGAGGATGCGGGCCTCGTCCAGTCCCGGCGCCACCGCGAGCGCGGCGAGCCGGCACACGCCGGTCGCGGGGTCGGGATCGAGCGGGAACACCACGCCGTCCTCCACGCCCGCGATCGCCTGCAGCCGGCGCGTGAGGTCGGCGAGCGACGCGCGCTTGCCCGCGATCTCGAGCAGGTCGGCGTCGCGGCCGCGCAGCACGAAGCGGCCTGCGGCGTCGAGCTCGACCAGGTCGGCCAGCACCACCGGCGCCGGCAGCTGCGGCGCATGCACCTCGGTGCCGCCCGGGCGGGGCTGCACGCGCACGCCGGGCAGCGGCGTCCACGCCTCCTCGCGGGCGGTGCGGCGCGTGGCGATGACGCAGGTTTCGGTGGAACCGAAGAATTCGCGCAGCTCGCAGCCGAACCGCGCTTCGGCGGCGGCGGCGAGCGCGGCCTGCAGCGGCGCGGTGGCCGAGACGATGCCGGCCAGCGGCGGCGGCGCGAGCGAGGCGTCCGCCTCGCAGGCGGCGAGCAGCGCGCGCAGGTGCACCGGCGTGGTCACCAGCAGGCGCGGCGCGGGCGCCTCGTGCAGCGCGCGCACGATGTCCTGCGGGAAGAACGGCCGCGCCGCGTGCACCGCCACCTCGGCGAACAGCGGCAGCAGCACGCTCAGCTCCATGCCGTACATGTGCTGCGGCGGCACCGTCGCCACCACGTGCGCGATGTCGCCCGCGGGCCACAGGTGGCGAAGCGCCACCGCGTTCTGCAGGGTGCTCGCGCGGAACGAGGCCCAGGTCTTGGCGTGCGCGCATGGCGTGCCGGTGCTGCCGGAAGTGAAGCCGATCGCGGCGAGCGCGTCGGCGGCGACGCAGGGCCGTTCGCCCGCGAGCGGTTCCGCCGCGAACGCCGCGCCTACCATCGCGTCGTCGATGGCGTGGCTGCCGGGATGGCGCGCCGCGATGTCGGCGACGCAGCCCGGCGCGCCCGACGGCGGCAGCAGCACCGCCTGGCCGCGCAGCGCCGCCGCGCAGAAGCCGAGGAGGAAGCGCGCGCGGTCCTCGCAGGCGACGATCGCGTGTCGCGCCTCCGGCAGCCGTGCGGCGAGGCTGGACGCACGCGCGAGGAACGCCGCCAGCGGCACCGCGCCGCCCGGCCCGAACACGATCGGGCGCGCGCCGTCGCCCGCGGCGAGCGGCAGCGTGCGGAGCGCTGGATCGTGGACGGCTGCGGACATGGAAGGCCTGCGTTTTTCCCCGGCGGTACTTTACGCTGGCCCCCGTCACCACGGAGCCACGATGACGACAGCGCACCCGCCGAGCGCGCCGCCCGCGATGCCGCGATGGCACTGGCGGGCGTGGGACGCGCAGGCCCACGCCCGGCCGGGCGCCGCCTGGGACGCGGCGCACGCCTGGCTGGCGACGCTGCCCGACCTGCCCGCCGGCGCGCTGCCGATGCATCGCGACGCCCGCGGCCGCCCGCGCTTCGCCGCCGGCGTCGCGGCCGACGCCGGCTGGAGCCACAGCGGCGACGGCCTGCTCGTGGCGTTCATGCGCGGCGCGGTGCTGGGCGTGGACATGGAGGCCGAACGGCCGCGCCCGAAGGCCCTCGACGTCGCGCGCCGCCATTTCGCCCCGTCCGAGCTGGAATGGCTTGAAGCGCAATCGCGCGACGACGCGGGCGACGTCGCGTTCCTGCGCCTGTGGTGCGCGAAGGAGGCGGTGCTCAAGGCGCACGGGCACGGCCTTTCCTTCGGCCTCGACCGCGTCGTCTTCGCCGAACGCGCCGGCACGCTCGTGCTCGCCGCCGCCGACGCGGCACTGGGCGATCCCGCCGCATGGTGGCTCCATGAGTTCGCCCCGCACCCCGGCTATCGCGCCGCCCTCGCCTGGCGCGCGCCGGGCGCCGCGTAGAATGCGCGGATGCGAGAGGTGGACGCCGCGGTACGCACGGAACTGGAGGCCGGGCTCGACGCCCTCGGCCTCGACCGCGCGCTCGCCGACCCGCTGCTGGCGTATCTCGCGTTGCTCGCGCGCTGGAACGCGACCTACAACCTCACCGCCATCCGCGACCCGCGGGAGATGGTGGCCAAGCACCTGCTGGATTCGCTGGCGATGCACGCCGCCACCGCGCCGCTCGCTGCCGCGGGCGGCCGCCTCGCAGACCTCGGCACCGGCGCCGGCCTGCCCGGCATCCCGCTCGCGATCGCGCAGCCGGGCCTGCGCGTGGCGCTGGTGGAATCCAACGGCAAGAAGGCGCGCTTCCTGCGCGAGGCCATCCGCAGCCTCGGCCTGGGGAACGCGCAGGCGGTGGAATCGCGGATCGAGGCCTGGGACGCGCCGGGCGCCTTCGACGCCATCACCGCCCGCGCCCTGGCCACGCTGCCGCTGATCCTCGGGCTGGGCGGGCACCTGCTCAAGCCGGACGGCGTCCTGCTGGCGATGAAGGGGGCCGTCCCCGAGGCCGAGATCGCGGCACTGCCCGCGGGCTGGGCGGTCCGCGAGGTGCGGCCGCTCGCGGTGCCGGGCCTGGCCGCGGAGCGCCACCTGGTCGTGGTCGGCCGCACCCCCGGCGGGGATAACGCATAATCCCCGGTCCGGCCGCCGTTCGCGGCGGGCACCCATCGCACGAGGTCACGCGCCGAGCCATGGCCCGCATCATCGCTGTCGCCAACCAGAAGGGCGGGGTCGGCAAGACCACCACCGCGGTCAACCTGGCCGCGGCGCTGGCGGCCACGCCGCTGCGGGTGCTGCTGGTGGACCTGGACGCCCAGGGCAACGCGACCATGGGCAGCGGCGTGGACAAGCACGACCTGGCCGCCTCCAGCTGCGACGTGCTGCTGGAGGAGCAGCACGCCGACGCCGCCATCGTGAAGACCCCCGAGGGCTTCGACCTGCTGCCCGGCAACACCGACCTCACCGCGGCCGAGATCGAGCTGATGGACGAGGAAGGCCGCGAACAGCGCCTCAAGCGCGCGCTCGAGCCGCTGCGGGGCCGCTACGACTTCATCATCATCGACTGCCCGCCGGCGCTGTCGCTGCTCACCCTCAACGCGCTCACCGCCGCCGACGGCGTGCTGGTGCCGATGCAATGCGAGTACTACGCGCTGGAGGGCCTGAGCGCGCTGGTGCGCACCATCGACGCGCTGAAGGGGCGGCTCAACCCCAAGCTCGAGATCGAGGGCGTGCTGCGCACCATGTTCGACGTGCGCAACAACCTCGCCAACGCGGTCTCGGCCGAGCTGGTCGAGCATTTCGGCGACAAGGTGTTCCGCACCATCGTGCCGCGCAACGTGCGCCTGGCCGAGGCGCCGAGCCACGGCCAGAGCATCGTCGGCTACGACCGCGGCTCGCGCGGCGCCGTGGCCTACCTGGGCCTGGCGGGCGAAGTGCTGCGCCGCCAGCGCGAGCGCGAGCAGGCGGCACGCGAAGAACAGAGGGGAAGGAAGATGGAAGACACCGCCGGGAGCGCCGCATGACCGCCGCGCAGAAGACCGCCGCGAAGAAGCGCGGCCTGGGCCGCGGCCTGGAAGCGCTGCTCGGTCCCAAGGCCGCCGCCGAGGCGCCGCCGCTGGAGGCGCGCCCGGGCGACGAGCTGCGCAAGCTGCCGGTGGATGCGCTGGCGCCGGGCAAGTACCAGCCGCGCCGCACCATGGACGACGCCAAGCTCGCCGAGCTCGCCGAGTCCATCCGCGCGCAGGGCGTGATCCAGCCGATCGTGGTGCGCGAGGTCCCGGGCGCGCGCGGCACCTGGGAGATCATCGCCGGCGAGCGCCGCTGGCGCGCGTCGAAGCTGGCCGGCCTCGAGGAAGTGCCGGTGGTGGTGCGCGAGGTGGACGACCGCACCGTGGTCGCGATGGCGCTGATCGAGAACATCCAGCGCGAGGACCTCAACCCGCTGGAGGAGGCCAACGCGCTGCAGCGGCTGATCGACGAGTTCGACCTGACCCACGCGCAGGCCGCCGAGGCCGTCGGTCGTTCGCGCGCCGCGGTGTCGAACCTGCTGCGCCTGCTGGAGCTGCCGCCGGACATCCGCACGCTGGTGGAGACCCGCGCGCTGGAAATGGGCCACGCGCGCGCGCTGCTCACGCTCGCGCCGCAAGCCGCGGTGGCGCTGGCGCGCCAGGCCGCCGAGCACGGCTGGTCGGTGCGCGAGGTCGAGCACCGCGTGCAGCAGCTCGCCGCCGGCAAGGTCGCCAGCGGCGCCGCGGCGGCCAGGACGAAGGCCGGCAAGGCCGCGCCGCAGGCCGACATCGCCGCGCTCGAGCGCGAGCTCGGCGAGGCGCTGGGCACGCGCGTCAACGTCGTCCACGGCCGCGGCGGCCGCGGCCGCCTCGTCATCCACTACGCCAACCTCGACGCGCTCGACGGCGTGCTCGAGAAGCTGCGCCGCCAGGGCTGACGCATGCTGTCGGTCGTCGTGCCGGTCCACAACGAGGAAGACAACGTCGCGCCGCTGGTGGCGGAGATCGTGGCCGCGCTGCGCGGCCGCCCCGCGGACCAGGGCGGCGACTTCGAGATCGTGTACGTGGACGACTGCTCCACCGACGGCACGCTCGAGCGCCTGCGCGCGCTCAAGGCCGAGGTGCCGGAGCTGCGCGTCATCCGCCACCTGGAGCAGGGCCGGCAGAGCACCGCGATCCGCAACGGCGTCAAGGCGGCGCGCGGCGAATGGATCGCGACCCTCGACGGCGACGGCCAGAACGATCCCGCGGACATCCCCAAGCTGCTCGCCGAGCGCGCCAGGGCCGCGCCCGACGTGAAGCTGTTCGCCGGCTGGCGCGTGGACCGCAAGGACAGCGGCAGCAAGCGCTGGGCTTCGAAGATCGCCAACGCGATCCGCTCGCGCATGCTGCGCGACGCCACGCCCGACACCGGCTGCGGCATCAAGCTGTTCGAGCGCGAGGCCTTCCTCGACCTGCCGCACTTCGACCACATGCACCGCTACCTGCCGGCGCTGATGCAGCGCGCGGGCTGGAAGACGGTGAGCGTGCCGGTCAACCACCGCCACCGCAGCGCGGGCGTGTCCAAGTACAACAACCTGAACAGGGCGCTGGTCGGCATCAGCGACCTGCGCGGGGTGGCCTGGCTGATCCGGCGCGGCAAGGTCGCGCCGGTGGAGGAGCTGTGAGCCTGGGGCTCGGCGTCGGCCTGGCCCTGGCCCAGGCCGCCGGCGCCCCGCCCGACGCCGGCGGGTTCATGGACGCGCCGATCGCCTGGCTCGCCTGGACCGGCCTGCACGCCACCCCCTGGAAGGTGATCGGCCTGGTCGGCGCCCTGATGTTCGGCGGGCGCTGGCTGGTCCAGTTCGTGGCCAGCAAGCGCCAGGGCAAGCCGGTGATCCCGCGGATGTTCTGGTACATGAGCATCCTGGGCAGCCTGATGACCCTGTCCTACTTCGTCTTCGGCAAGAACGACTCGGTGGGGATCCTGCAGAACCTGTTCCCCACGTTCACGGCCGCCTACAGCCTGTACCTGGACATCCGGCACCGGGGCTGGCGCCGCGACCGGGCCGGCCACTAGCGCCAAGCCCCTGATTTGCGGCACAATAGGCGGCTCGCTGCGCCTTGGCCGGACCCCCGGCCCGCCCGGCGAGGCCGAAGGTCCCCGGGCTACGGGTACCACCCATTTCCCTTTCGAGGTGCGTTATGTCCCGCGTCTGCCAAGTCACCGGCAAGGGCGTGCGAACGGGCAACAACGTTTCGCATGCCAACAACAAGACCCGCCGCCGCTTCCTGCCCAACCTGCACGAGCGCCGCTTCTGGGTCGCCAGCGAGAACCGCTGGGTCAAGCTGAAGGTTTCCGCGCAGGCCCTGCGCACCATCGACAAGAACGGCATCGACTCGGTCCTGGCCGAGCTGCGTGCCCGCGGCGAGAAGGTCTGAGGAGGACGACATGGCGAGCAAGCGCGACAAGATCCGCCTGGTGTCCACCGCCGACACCGGCCACTTCTACACCACCGACAAGAACAAGAAGAACACGCCGAACAAGATGGAGGTCAAGAAGTACGACCCCGTCGTCCGGAAGCACGTGATCTACAAGGAAGCCAAGATCAAGTAAGGCTTTGGTCCTGTCGGACGAGCGAAGGCCCGCGCGAGCGGGCCTTCGCTTTTTCAGGCGTCCTTGCGGTCGCGGACGAGCGCGTCGACGACGGCCGGGTCGGCGAGGGTGGTGGTGTCGCCGAGCTGGTCGGGGGCGTTCGCGGCGATCTTGCGCAGGATGCGGCGCATGATCTTGCCGCTGCGCGTCTTCGGCAGGGCCGGGGCCCACTGGATGTGGTCGGGCGTGGCGATGGGGCCGATCTCGCTGCGCACCTCCGCCACCAGCGCCTTGCGCAGGTCCTCCGAGGGCGCGATGCCTTCCTTCAGCGTCACGTAGGCGTAGATGCCCTGGCCCTTGAGGTCGTGCGGGAAGCCGACCACCGCGGCCTCGGCCACGGCGTGGTGCGCCACCAGCGCGCTCTCGATCTCGGCGGTGCCGATGCGGTGGCCGCTGACGTTGATCACGTCGTCCACGCGCCCGGTGATCCACCAGTCGCCGTCGGCGTCGCGGCGCGCGCCGTCGCCGGTGAAGTACAGGCCGGGATAGGCCTTGAAGTAGGTGTCCACGAAGCGCTGGGGGTCGCCGTACACCGTGCGCATCTGCCCGGGCCAGGAATCCAGCAGCACCAGGTTGCCCTCGCCCGGACCCTCGATGACGTTGCCGGCGCCGTCCACGAGCGCGGGCCGCACGCCGAAGAACGGCTTCATCGCCGCGCCGGGCTTCGGCTCCGACACGACGCCTGGCCAGGGCGCGATCAGGATGCCGCCGGTCTCGGTCTGCCACCAGGTGTCCACCACCGGGCAGCGCCCGTCGCCGACCACGTCGTGGTACCAGCGCCAGGCCTCCGGATTGATCGGCTCGCCGACCGTGCCGAGCAGGCGCAGCGACTTGCGCGAGGTGGCGCGCACCCAGTCGTCGCCCTCGCGCATCAGCGCGCGGATCGCGGTGGGCGCGGTGTAGAAGAGGGTGACGCCGTGGCGGTCCACGACGCGCCAGAAGCGCGAGTAGTCCGGATGCGTCGGCACGCCCTCGAACACCACCGTGGTGCTGCCGTTGGCCAGCGGCCCGTACACGACGTAGCTGTGGCCGGTGACCCAGCCGACGTCGGCGGTGCACCAGTACACGTCGTCCTCGCGCAGGTCGAACGCAACCTCGTGCGTGTACGCCGCGAACACCAGGTAGCCGCCGGTGGTGTGCAGCACGCCCTTCGGCTTGCCGGTGCTGCCGGAGGTGTAGAGGATGAACAGCGGGTCTTCCGCATTCATGCGCTCGGGCTCGCACGTGTCGGGCTGCCCCTCCACGACGGCGTCGAACCAGCGGTCGCGCGGCATCTGCATCGCCACCGGGCCGCCGGTGTGGCGCACCACCAGCACGGTCTCGACGCTGTGGGTGCCGGGCAGCCTGAGCGCCGCGTCCACGTTGGCCTTGAGCGGGATGCGCCTGCCGCCGCGCAGGCCCTCGTCGGCGGTGATCACCAGCTTGCTGCCGCAGTCGGCGATGCGGTCGGCGATGGAGTGGGGGGCGAAGCCGCCGAACACCACCATGTGCACCGCGCCGATGCGCGCGCAGGCGAGCATGGCGACGATGGCGTCGGGGATCATCGGCAGGTAGATCGTGACCCGGTCGCCCTTGCCGACGCCGAGGTTGCGCAGCGCGTTGCCGAGCCGGCACACCCGTGCGTGCAGCTCGCGGTAGCCGATGCGCTGCGGCTCGCCCGCGGGATCGTCGGGTTCGAACACCAGCGCGGCCTTGTCGCCGCGCGCCGCGAGGTGGCGGTCCAGGCACTCGACGCTCGCATTCAGCTCGCCGTCGGCGTACCAGCGCACGTGGAAGTCATCCGTGGCGAACGAGGTGTCCTTCACGCGGTTGGGCGGCCGCATCCAGTCCAGGCGCCCGGCGGCGCGCGCCCAGAAACGGTCGGGGTCGCGCACGGATTCCTCGTACAGGCGCGCGTACTCGGCGGCGTCCAGGGGCATGGCCGGCTCCGGCTGGCAGGGTGGGCTCCGTAGTTTGCCGCAAGGCGGTGACTTCAGGCCTATGCCGCGGCGCGGCGGCGGGTTTATGTTGCCTGTCCCTCCCCGAGTCGGTGGCCGTCCATGCGCCTTTCCCGTCCCACCCTGCTGGCGATGGCCCTCTGCGCCTGCGTTGCCTGCACCCGCACCCCCACCGCCGACGCCACCGCCGGCGCCAATCCGCCCGCCGCCGAGGCACCCGCGCAGCCGGTCATCGGCATCGACCTCGCCGGCCTCGACAAGTCGGTGCAACCGGGCGACGACTTCGACGAGTACGCGAACGGCGGCTGGCGCAAGGCCACCGAGATCCCGGCCGACCGCTCCAGCACCGGCATCTTCCTGCAGGTATTCCAGAAGGCCGAGCAGCGCCTCGCCGACCTGGTGAAGTCCATCGCCGAGTCCAACCCGGCCGCGGGCACCGACGAGCGCCGCATCGCCGACTACTACGCCGCGTTCCTGGACACCGACACCATCGAGCAGCGCGGCCTGGCGCCGGTGCAGCCCGAGCTCGACGCGATCGCCGCGATCGGCGACAAGGCCGCGTTCGCGACCTGGCTCGGCCAGAACCTGCGGGCCGACGTGGACCCGCTGAACGCCACCAACTACTACACCGACCGCCTGTTCGGCCTGTTCGTGGCGCAGGACCTGCAGGATCCCTCGCGCAACATGGCCTACCTGTTGCAGGGCGGCCTGGGCATGCCGAGCCGCGACTACTACCTGTCGCAGGACAAGGACATGGCCGCCGTGCGCGACGCCTACAGGACGTACATGGTGTCGCTGCTGGAGCAGGCCGGCATCGCCGACGCCGTGGCCAAGGCGAAGGTGGTCTACGCGCTGGAGGAGAAGATCGCGAAGGCACAGGCCTCGATCATCGAGACCGAGAACGCGCACAACGCCCGGAAGTGGGCCACCGCCGACTTCGCGAAGAAGGCGCCGGGCCTCGACTGGGCCGCGTACTTCAAGGCGGCTGGCCTCGACGGCCAAGACGCCATCACCGCCTGGCAGCCGGACGCGATCGCCAAGCTGTCCGCGCTCACCGCCAGCGTGCCGCTGCAGGACTGGAAGGACTGGGCGACGTTCCATGCCATCAACCGCAACGCCGGCCTGCTGCCGAAGGCGTTCGCCGACCTGTCGTTCGGCTTCTACGGCACGACGCTCAACGGCACGCCGCAGCAGCGCCCGCGCGACAAGCGCGCGCTGTCGGCGGTGAACAACGCGCTGGGCGATGCGATCGGCAAGCTGTACGTGCAGAAGTACTTCCCGGCCTCCTCGCGCGAGAAGATCCAGCAGCTGGTCGCCAACCTGCTCGCGGTGTTCCCGGAGCGCATCGACCGCCTGGAGTGGATGGACCCGGAGACCAAGGCGAAGGCCAAGGCCAAGGTCGCGGCCACCAGGGTCGGCGTGGGCTACCCGGACACCTGGCGCGACTATTCCTCGCTCGAGGTGAAGCCCGACGACGCGCTCGGCAACGCGCAGCGCGCCGAGCTCGCCGAGTACCGGCACCAGCTGGCCAAGCTCGGCAAGGCCCCGGACCGCAACGAGTGGTGGATGACCCCGCAGACGGTGAACGCGGTGAACCTGCCGCTGCAGAACGCGCTCAACTTCCCGGCCGCGATCCTGGAGCCGCCGTTCTTCGACCCGAACGCCGACGACGCCGCCAACTACGGCGCGATCGGCGCGGTGATCGGCCACGAGATCAGCCACAGCTTCGACAACCTCGGTTCCGAGTTCGACGCCGAGGGCCGCCTGCACAACTGGTGGACGCCGGGCGACTCCGAGCACTTCAAGGCCGCCGGCCGGAAGCTCGTGGAGCAATACGACGCGTACGAGCCGCTGCCGGGCCTGCACATCAACGGCGAGCAGACGCTGGGCGAGAACATCGCCGACCTCGCCGGCCTGGAGACCGCGCACGAGGCCTACGTGAAGTCGCTGGGCGGCAAGCCGGCGCCGGTGATCGACGGCCTGACCGGCGACCAGCGCTTCTTCCTCGCCTACGCGCAGGCCTGGCGCACCAAGGCGCGCGACGCCTCGCTGCGCGCGCAGGTCATCGGCGACGGCCATGCGCCCGGCCGCTTCCGCGCGCAGACCGTCCGCAACATCGATGCCTGGTACGACGCGTTCAACGTGCAGGAAGGCCAAGGGCTGTACCTGGCCCCCGGCGAGCGCGTGCGGATCTGGTGACCCCAACCCTTTCGGAGCTTTAGCATGCGCAACCTGCCGGCCGCGATCCTCGCGGGATTGGCCCTCACCCTCGGCACCGCCGCCTCCGCGCAGGAGGCGGCCAGGCCGCTCGCGTTCCTGGCCGAAGCCAAGGTCACGCTCGACGCCACCGGCAAGCCGGTGTCCGTCGAGGCCAGCGACGACCTGCCCGATCCGGTGCGCAAGTTCATCGAGCAGCGCGTCGCCGGCTGGCGGTTCGCCCCGCCGGAACGCGACGGGGCCAACGGCCCGGCGGTCACCTACCTGCAGCTCGACGCCTGCGCGCTGCCGGCGGGCAACGGCGGCTACCGCATGGCAGTGGACCTGAAGGGCAACGGCCCGCGCTACGCCAACGGCATCGCGATGGCGCCGCCGCCGTACCCGCGCCAGGCGCGCAGCCGCGGCATGACCGCGAAGGTGGTGGTGAACTACGTGGTCGGCCCCGACGGCCGGGCCACGGTCGAGAAGCTCGACTACAAGCAGGGTGCGCGCGTGCGCGGCGAGTTCGACCGCACGCTCGAGGACTGGGTCGAGTCCATGCGCTACGAGCCGGAGCAGTTCGCCGGCCAGCCGGTGCCGACGAAGGTCAGCGTCGAGGTGGCGTTCGAGATCCGCGGCAAGACCAAGCGCCGCGGCCGCGAGGACGCGGATGCCGGCAAGCCGGCCGCGCCCGTGGGCGAATGCCGCGCGGCGATCGCGGATGCGTCGCTCGACGCGGGCCTGCAGCCGGTGGCGCACGATTCGCCGGTGAAGGTCGAGCCCGCGGGCTGATCCCGCGGCCGGAGTTCAACGCGGCGGGGCGGCGAGCTCCGCCGCGTCGAGCGCGCCGTCGCCGTTGCGGTCCTGGCGCGCGAAGGTCGCGGCCAGGCGCGTGCGGTGCGCCTCGCGGGTCAGCGGCGCGCCGCGGCCGCCGGGCAGTTCCGCGGCCGAGAGCACGCCGTCGCCGTCGCGGTCCATGGCGTCGAAGCCGTAGCCCATCCACGCCTGGTATTCGGCGAGCGAGACGCGGCCGTCGCCGTCGGCGTCCATGCGCGCGAGGTAGTCGCGCGTGCCCTGCACGGATTGCGCCTGCGCGCCGGGGGCCAGCGCCATCGCGAGCGACAGCGGCAGCGCGAGCGTGCATGCCACCCGCGCCGGCCGTTGCATGCGCGCCGCGCCCGCGTTACGCGGCGGCGCCGCGCAGCGAGTATCCCTTCAGCCGCGCGGAGAAATCCTGCAGCGCGCGGATGCCGGTGGCTTCCGCGTCGCGGCACCACGCCTGCAGCGCATGCAGGCGCTCGCCCGCGTCGTGGCTGCGCGCCTCGAGCACCGCGGCCAGGCGGCGGCGGTACTCCACCAGCGTGCCGATGCGCGGACGCTGCGCGACGAAGGCCTGCAGCCGCTCGCGCGCCTCCGGCTTCAGCCAGCGGCCGTCGTCGGCGAGGCCGCGGCGCAGCTTGCGCGGCAGCAGCGCGCGCAGCTTCGCGCCGGCCATCCGCGCTTCCTCGCGCAGCGCCGGCTTCAGCACCTCGCGCTGGTAGTCGGTCATGGCCTGGAAGCGCACGGCCAGCAGCGCTTTCAGGGTGTCGGCGTCCGGCACCGGGATGTTCGGGCGCACGTCGAGCTTCGGCGCGGTGCGCAGCACCTTGGCCAGCCCCAGGCGCTCGAGGCCGCGGATCACCGCCCAGCCGATGTCGAGCTCCCAGCGGCGCAGCGCGAACTTCGCCGAGGACGGGAACGCGTGGTGGTTGTTGTGCAGCTCCTCGCCGCCGATCCACACGCCCCACGGAGTGAGGTTGGTGGCGGTATCGTCGGTCTCGAAGTTGCGGTAGCCCCACCAGTGGCCGAGGCCGTTGACGACGCCGGCGGCCCAGAACGGGATCCACAGCATCTGGATCGCCCACACCGCGACGCCGGCGAAGCCGAACAGCGCGAAGCTGAGGAACAGCAGCAGGGTCGGGCCCATCGTCGCGTGCGGCGTGTACAGGTGGCGCTCGATCCAGTCGTCCGGGCAGCCCTTGCCGTACTTCTCGATGGACGCGCGGTCGGCGCGCGCTTCGCAGTACAGCTCCACGCCGCGCCAGAACACCTTGCCGATGCCCTTGACCACCGGGCTGTGCGGGTCCTGTTCGGTTTCGCAGTGCGCGTGGTGCTTGCGGTGGATGGCCACCCATTCGCGGGTGATCATCGAGGTGGTCAGCCAGGACCAGAAGCGGAAGAAGTGCGAGACCACCGGGTGGAAGTCCACGCCGCGGTGCGCCTGGCTGCGGTGCAGGTACAGGGTGACCGAGAAGATCGTGAGCTGGGTGGCGACGAGCAGGTAGAGCGCGAGTCCGCCCCAGCCGGGCTGCAGCAGGCCGCCGGCGAGGAACTCGTAAAGGGAAGCAGGCATCTTGTCTCCGGAAGCGGCCGCAACGCGCGGGCCGCAGCCGGCATGATGCCAGTTGCCGCGTGGCGGCGCTGCGACGGCCGTCGCCGGCGTTCAGCTTCGTGGTGGCGCCGGCCTCAGTCCGCGGACACCAGCACCGCGTCGCGGTCGCGCAGGGCAGCGTAGACCGGGTCGGTGTCCGGCATCACCCCGTGCCAGAGGCGGAAGCTCTCGGCGGCCTGCTCCACCAGCATGCCGAGCCCGTCGACCACGTCGCGGGCGCCCGCGGCGCGGGCCCAGGCCAGGAACCCGACCGCCGCCTCGCCATAGCTGAGGTCCACCGCGGCGCCGCGCCGGCCCAGCAGCGACATGGGCAGCGCCGGGAAGGTGGTGTCGGCGCTGCCGTCGGCGTGCCGCGTGGCGGAGGTCGCGTTCACCACCAGGTCGAACTCGCCCAGTGCGCCCAGGTCCTCGCGGTAGCGCGGATGCACGCGGCCCGGCGCGCCGAGCATGTCGGCCAGGGCGTCGGCGCGCGCCGGCGTGCGGTTGACCACGAACAGGTCGCCGATGCCGGCATCCAGCAGCGCCGGCGCCACGCCGCGCGCGCCGCCGCCGGCCCCGAGCAGCAGGGTGCGGCGGCCGCGCAGGTCCAGGCCGAGCCGACCGGTGAGGTCGCGCACCAGGCCGACGCCGTCGGTGTTGTCGCCGTGCCAGCCGGCGGGCGTGCGGGTCAGCGTGTTGGCCACGCCGCAACGCCGCGCGGCTTCGCCCAGCGTCGCGCAGGCCGCGGCGGCCGCGGCCTTGTGCGGCAGGGTGACGTTGGCGCCGTCGCCGTCGAACGCCGCCAGCGCGGCGGCGAAGTCGGGCGCGTCGATGGCGACGTAGCGCAGCTCGATCCCGGCCTGGCGCGCGAACGCGGCATGGATGCGCGGCGACAGCGAGTGCGCGACGGGATGCCCCAGGAGCGCGTAAAGTCCCGCCATCGCCACCTCCGGATGCCAATGCATGCCACACGCCAGGGACGTGCTTGCCGCCAGTCTACTCCTCGCCTTGCCGTCCGCCGCCGCGACGCTGCCGGAAGCCGGCGTGGAAGGCATGGGCGTCGTCTCCACCGCGGCTGTCGAGGTGCGCGCCGCGATCAGCCCCGACGGCACGCGCATCGTGTGGGGCAGCATCGGCCGCGACGGCGGCCCGGGCGGCTGGGACCTGTGGGAAGCGACGCGGCGCGACGGCGCCTGGGTGGACCCGCGCCCGCTGCGCACGCCGGTGAACAGCGAGGCCAACGACTTCGACCCGGCGTTCAGCGCCGACGGCCGCTGGCTGTACTTCTTCTCCAACCGCCCCGGCGGCTACGGCGGCGACGACCTGTACCGCGCGGCGGTGCGCGAGGACGGCAGCTACGGCACGCCGGAAAACCTCGGCCCGGGGGTCAACAGCGCCGGCGACGAGTGGGCGCCGGCGCCGCATCCGGACGGCACGCACCTGCTGTTCGCCAGCGACGGCTTCGGCGGCGCCGGCCGCCACGACCTGTTCGTGGCGCGCTGGGACGGCGAAGCCTTCGTGGATCCGCGGCCGGTGCCGGGGCTCGGCACCGCGGGCGATGATTTCGACGCGGCCTGGCTCGGGGACGGCGAGGCGATCGTGTTCGCGCGCTCCGACGACGTGGACACGCAGCCGACGCGGCTCTGGGTCGCGCGCTGCGACGGCGCCGCCTACGTGGACGCGCAGCCGCTCGCGCTGGCGCTGAACGCGCCCGACGGCACCACGCTCGGCCCGGCGGTGGATCCGACCCGCCCCGGCGAACTGCTGGTGAGCGGCGTCGGCACCCCGCACGCGGGTCGCCTGGACATCCTGCGGGTGCGTGCGCCGGCGGTCACCGGCGAACCCGGTTGCGTCAGCGCCCGCTGAGCCAGCGCGCGGCGTCGAGCGCGAAATAGGTGAGGATGCCGTCCGCGCCGGCGCGCTTGAACGCGCCCAGCGCCTCCAGCGTGCACGCGCGCTCGTCCAGCCAACCGTTGGCGAACGCCGCCTTGAGCATCGCGTACTCGCCGCTCACCTGGTAGGCGTAGGTCGGCACGCCGAACGCGTCCTTCACCCGGCGCACGATGTCGAGGTAGGGCATGCCGGGCTTCACCATCACCATGTCGGCGCCCTCGTCGAGGTCGAGCTCGACCTCGCGCAGCGCCTCGTCCGAATTGGCCGGATCCATCTGGTAGGTGGATTTGTTGCCCTTGCCCAGCGCGCCGGCCGAGCCCACGGCGTCGCGGAACGGCCCGTAGAAGCTGGACGCGTACTTGGCGCTGTAGGCGAGGATGCGGGTGTGGATGAAGCCTGCGTCCTCGAGCGCTTCGCGGATCGCGCCGATGCGGCCGTCCATCATGTCGCTGGGCGCGACCACGTCGGCGCCGGCGCGCGCGTGCGACAGCGCCTGCTTCACCAGCACCTCGACCGTCTCGTCGTTCATGACGTAGCCGGTGTCGTCCACCAGCCCGTCCTGGCCGTGCGAGGTGTAGGGGTCGAGCGCGACGTCGGTGATCACGCCCAGCTGCGGGAAGCGCTGCTTGAGCGCGCGCACCGCGCGCTGGCACAGGCCCTCGTCGTCCCAGGCGGCCGCGGCGTCCAGCGACTTGGCCTCCGGCGCGGTCACCGGGAACAGCGCCAGCGCCGGGATGCGCAGCTCGCTCGCCTGCTCGGCCACCTTCAGCAGCTCGTCGATCGAGACCCGTTCGACGCCCGGCATCGACGGCACAGCGGCGCGGCCGGCCGGCTCGTGCACGAACACCGGATAGATGAGGTCGTCCACGGTGAGGATGGACTCGCGCATCAGCCGGCGCGAGAAGTCGTCGCGGCGCATGCGGCGCGGGCGGAAGCGGGGGTATCGGCTCATGCGGGCATTCTACGCCCCGTGGACGCCGTCGATCTCGACCGCCAGGTCGCGGCGGCAGATCGCCGCATGCAGCAGGAAATGCGGCACGCGCCCGCCCACGCGGGCCTGCAGGGCCTCGGCGACCGCGTCCATGTCCTCGCGGTCGCGCACGTACACCTTGAGCCGCGTGCCCGGGCCGAATTCCGGCGGCAGCTGCGGCTGGCGCGCGCGCGCCGCGCCGAGCAGCGCCTCGAAGTTGGCGAAGGTCTCGCCGAGCTGCGCCAGCAGCGCCCCGGCGTGCATCGTCGCGTGGCCGACGACGCTGGCGGTGCCCGACAGCAGCAGCGGCATGCGCGAGTCGGTGGGTGGCAGCATCGCGCGCGCAAAGGCGGGCGGCTGCGGGCCGTACTCGCGCGGATAGCGCCAGGCGCTCACCTGGCGCGGGTTCTCGACCGGCGTGCCGGGCGCGGCCGCCGCCAGCCAGTACACCTGCAGCACGCGCGCGGCGTCGCAGCGCCCGATCGCGGTCGCCGCCGGCAGGCGGGAGGCGTCGAACGCGCCGAGCCCGCGCGCACGGCCGATGCAGAACTGGCGGTAGCGTTCCTGGTCGCCGTTGCCGACGGTGATCGCGTCGAGGTAGTTCCAGACGCGCAGCAGGTGCGGGGTCGCGCTCGCGCCGACGAAGGCGAGCATGCGCGCGTAGGCGTGGGCGGAGGCGCCGACGATGCCGGTGGGATCGTCGGCGCAGGCGAACGCGCGCTCGTCCACCTCGATCGCGCCGAACGAGAGCGCGCCGTCGCTGGACCAGGCGATGTCGCCGTCGCGGCCGCGGCGGACCGTGCCGCCGACGCGCCAGGCCTCGCAGGGCGCGTCGCCGTGGGGCTGCAGCGGCACGTGCAGGTAGCGCGGATCGTCGAGGGCGGGCGGCGCCGCGTCGCCGAAGCCGAACACTGCCAGCACGTCGTCCCCGGCCAGCAGCGCCTGTGGCGTCGTGCCCCAGGCGTAGTCCACGGCCAGCGAGGCGGTGGCGGGGGCGGCGGCGGGGACGGCGGCAGGCATCGGGGCGGCGCGGGTCCTGGGGCGGGCGGGGGCGCAATGATACCGGCCCGGCCATCACGGGGCCGCCGGGGACGGCGCCGCGGCGCGCGGCGGCGCTGGTAACCTTGGCGCCCCTGCCCGGATGGAAGCCCAGATGTCCCCGCAAACCGACGCCGAGCGCTCGCTGGCGCAGCTGCTGGTCGAGTGCCTGAACCTGGAGGGCGTCGTCCCCGAGGAGATCGATCCGGAGGCGCCGCTGTTCAACGCCGGCCTGGGCCTGGACTCGATCGACGCGCTGGAACTGTCGCTGGCCATCGGCAAGCGCTACGGCTTCCAGCTGCGTTCCGACAGCGCGGACAACCGCCGCATCTTCGCGTCGCTGCGCGCGCTCGCCGCGCATGTCGAGCAGCACAGGACCCTCTGACGCGGCGGGGGCCGCGTCGGGCGCGGCCTTCGCCCTGCGTTGCGCGGCGGCGGTCGCGTATCCATTGCTCGCGCACGTCGCGGCGCTTTCCGGCGATCCGCGCCTGGCGGCGCTGGCCGCGCTCGACCTGGTGGTGCTCGCCCTGGCCGCGCCGCTGCTCCGCGCGCGGCCGCTGGCCTGGGCGGCGTTCGCGGCCGCGGCGTTCGGCGCGGCCTGGCTGGCGCGCGGACCGCACGCGCTGCTGCCGTTGCTGCTGGCGCCGCCGGCCTTCGTCGCCGTGGCCGCGTGGGCCTTCGCGCGCACGCTGCACGGCGGGCGCGTGCCGCTGGTCGGGCGCGTCGCCGCGGCGCTCGATGCGACGCCCTGGGAGGCGCTGCCGGCGGACGTGCGCGCCTACACGCGGCGCGTGACCCTGGCCTGGGCGCTGCTGCTCGCCGCGCTCGCGGTCGTGGACGTGGTGCTGGCGCTGTTCGCCGCGCCGGGCGGCTGGTCGTGGTTCGCGAACATCGGCGACTACGCCGCCATCGGCGGCTTCATGCTCGTCGAGTACGGCTACCGGCGGCTGCGGTTCCCCGCGCGCGTGCAGGGCCTGGCCGCGTTCCTGCGCGGGATGGCGCGGCTCGGCCCGCGCTTCTGGCGCGAGGCGCTGCGATGAGCGGCGTGCACCGCTTCGTCGTGCCGGCCTCGCATCCGGCGCTGCCCGGGCATTTCCCCGGCCACCCGGTGGTGCCGGGCGTGGTGCTGCTCGCGCAGGTGCAGGCGGCGATCGAGGCCGCGCACGGCCCGTTGCGCGCGTTGCGCCTGCCGCAGGCGAAGTTCCTGCGGCCGCTGTTGCCGGGCGAGGCCGCGCGCGTCGAGTTCGAGGCATCGGCGGCCGCGCCGGCTGGGCGGCGCTGGCGGTTCCGGGTGCTGCGCGAGGCCGACGGTGCGTTGCTGGCCAGCGGCGAGCTCGGCGAACCCGGAACACCCGAAGGGGCCGGCGACGCATGAGCGCGCGCTGGAAGCAGCGGCCCGAAGGCGGCGGCCGCTTCGCGATCTGGCTGATCCGTTCGATCGGGCGTTACGGCGGGCGCCGCGTCGGCCGCGCCTGCCTGTATCCGATCACGCTGTATTTCCTGCTGCGGCGCGGGCCGGAGCGCCGCGCCTCGCGCGCCTGGCTGTCGCGCGCGCTGGGCCGGCCGGCGACGCTGCCCGACGTCGCGCGCCACATCCACACCTTCGCGGCGACGATCCTCGACCGCATCTTCCTGCTGTCGGGCGAACTGCACCGCTTCGCGATCGAGGTGCACGGCCTGCCCGCGCTGGTCGCGCACCTCGACGCGGGGCGCGGCGTGCTGCTGTTCGGCTCGCACCTGGGCAGCTTCGAGGCCTTGCGCGTGCTCGCGGCCACGCGCCCGGACATCGGCCTGCGCGTGGTGCTCGACAAGGGCCACAACCCGGCGATGACCGAGCTGCTCGACGCACTCAACCCGCGGGTCGCGGCCACCGTGATCGACGCCGCGCTGCCGGGCCCGGAACTGCTGCTGGCGATCCGCGACGCGCTGGACCAGGGGCAGATGGTGGCGTTGCTGGTGGACCGCGCGCAGCCGGGCGAGCCGGCGGAAGCCGTGCCCTTCCTCGGTGCGCCGGCGCCGCTGCCGCGGGCGCCCTGGCAGCTCGCCGCCGTGCTGGGCGCCCCCGTGATGCTGGCGTTCGGCCTGTACCGGGGCGGCAACCGGTACGATCTGCGCTTCGAGCCGTTCAGCGACGGCGAGGCGGTGCCGCGGCAGGCGCGGCGTGCGCACGTCGCCGCGCTCATCCGCCGTTACGCGGCGCGGCTCGAGGATCTCGCCCGTCGGTTCCCCTACAACTGGTTCAACTTCTATGACTACTGGGAAGGCGCGCATGGCGATCGGCCTGGCGACGGCGATGGCGGCGGCGCTGGCGATGCTGCCGGCGGCGCCGGCGATGGCGCAGCGCGCTGAGGCCGGCGCGCCCGCGGCCGGCGCCGCGCCCGATCCGGCCTGGATCCTCGCGCGCATCGCGCGGCCGGCGCCGAGCAGCACGCCGTTCCTCGAGGTGCGCGGCTCGAAGCTGCTCAAGGAACCGTTGCGCCTCGCCGGCGAATACCGCCACCCCGACCCGGCCACGCTGGTGCGCGAAGTGCGCACGCCCTACGCGGAGACCACGACGATCCGCGCGGGCGAGGCGACGATCGCGCGGCCCGGCAAGCCGCCGCGGCGCGTGTCGCTGGCGCGCTACCCGGAGTTGGCGGGGCTGCAGGCGAGCTTCGGCGCGCTGCTCGCGGGCGACCTCGCCGCGCTGCGGCGCCAGTACCGGGTGGAAAGCGAGGGCCGGCGCGAGGCATGGCGGCTGCGGCTGTCGCCGCTCGACGCGGCGGTGGCGAAGCGCGTGCGCGGCATCGTGCTGCACGGCCGCGGCGCGGAACTGCGCTGCATCGAGACCACGCCGGCCGAAGGCGACGTGCAGCGCACGCTGCTCGCGGGTGCGGCGCGCGATGCGGCCGGCGCCGACGCGGCCGCGATCGCCGCGCTGTGCGGCGGCGTAGGCGATCGGGACGGCGCGGGCGGCGCATGAGCGCGCGCGGACGCCTCGCGCTGGCGCTCGCCTGGCTGGCGCTGCTGCTGGCCGCCGGCGCGTGGGTGGGCCAGCGCCTGCACCTCAGCGGCGACCTGCGCGCCTTCATGCCGGCGCCGCGCACGCCGGCGCAGAAGCTGCTGATCGAGGAGATGGGCGAAGGCCCGGGCTCGCGCCTGCTGCTCGTCGCGCTGTCCGGCGCCGATCCGGCGACGCTTGCGGCCCAGTCGCAGGCCTTGCGCGCGCGCCTCGCCGGCTCGCCGCTGTTCGCGGCGGTGGAAAACGGCGGCGCGGGGCTGGACGCGATCCCTGCGCGGCTGCGCCCGTACCGCTACCTGCTGTCCGACACGCTGGACCGCGTGCCGTTCGATGCGGACACGCTGCGCGGCGAACTGCAGTCGCGCCTGCAGGACCTGGGCTCGCCCGCGGCCGCGCTGGTCGAGCCGCTCATCGCCTCCGATCCGACGCTGGAGACGCTCAAGCTCGCCGAGGACTGGCAACCGCCGGGCGCGCCGCAGCGCATGTACGGCGTGTGGTTCGACCGCGCGGGCCGGCAGGCGCTCCTGCTCGCGCAGACGCGCGCACCCGGCTTCGATCCCGACGGGCAGCAGGCCGCGCTCGATGCGCTGCGCGACGCCTTCGCCGCGGTGTCCGCCGGCAGCGGCGCGCGCATGGAAGCGAGCGGGCCGGGCGCGTTCGCGGTGGACGCCGCGGCGCGCACGCGGCGCGAGGCCGGCTGGATCGGCAGCGTGGACACGATCAGCCTCGTGCTGCTGCTGTGGTTCGCGTACCGCAGCTTGAAGGCGCCGCTGCTGGGGGTGCTGCCGCTGGCGAGCGCCGGGCTCGCGGGCCTCGCCTCGGTCGCGGCGCTGTTCGACGGCGTGCACGGCATCACCGTCGCGTTCGGCTTCACCCTGATCGGCGTGGTCCAGGACTACCCGATCCACCTGTTCAGCCACCAGCGCGCGGGCCTTGCGCCGCGCGAGGGCGCGCGCCAGCTGTGGCCCACGCTCGCCACCGGCGTGGTGTCCACCTGCATCGCCTACGTGACGTTCCTCGCCTCGGGCGTGGACGGCCTGCAGCAGCTCGCGGTGTTCACCATCGCCGGACTCGCCACCGCGGCGCTGGCGACGCGCTTCCTGCTGCCCGCGCTGCTCGACCCGGTGCCGGCCCATGACGCGGCGCGCTCGCCGCGACTCGCCCGGCTCTGGGCGCGCGTGGAGCGGCTGCCGCGTCCGCGCCCGGTCGCGCTGGCGGCGTTCGCGGCGCTGGCGCTGGCGCTCGTGGCCTTCGCGCCGGGCCCGTTCTGGCAGGACGACCTCGCCAGGCTCGCGCCGGTGCCGGAGGAGGCGATGCGCCGCGACACCCAGCTGCGCGGCGAACTCGGCGCGCCGGACGTGCGCTACGTGGTCGCGCTCGAGGCGCCGGACGCGGAAGGCGCGCTGCGCCGCGCCGAAGGCCTGCGCCCGGTCCTGGATGCGTTGGTCGCGCGCGGCGCGATCACCGGCTACGACAGCGCCGCCCGCTACCTGCCGAGCGCCGCGCGCCAGCGCGCGAGGCAGGCGGCGTTGCCGGACGAGGCGACCCTGCGCGCAGCGCTCGCCGACGCGCTGGCCGGCAGTCCGTTCCGCGCCGACGCCTTCGAGCCCTTCGTCGCCGACGTCGCCGCCGCGCGCAGCGCGCCGCCGCTGCGGCCGGCCGACCTCGCGGGCACGCCGCTCGCCGCCGCGGTCGGCGGGCTGCTGCTGGAGCGCGAAGGACACGCCACCGCCCTGGTCTCGCTCACCGGCCTCGCCCAGCCGGCCGAGGTGGCGCGCACCGTGCGCGCCAACGGCGCGCGGCTGCTCGACCTCAAGCAGGCGTCCGAGTCGCTGGTGGCCGAGTACCGCGACCGCGTGCTGCTCGCGCTCGCCGTGGCCGCGGTGCTGCTCGCGGCGACGGTGGTGCTGGCGCTGCGCAGCGGGCGCCGCGCCGCGCGCGTGCTGGCGCCGATGGCGCTGGCCACGCTGCTGGTGCTGGCGGTGCTGCGCGCCTGCGGGGTCGAGCTCAACCTGTTCCACCTGGTGTCGCTGGTGCTGGGCGCCGGCCTCGGCCTGGACTACGCGCTGTTCTTCGAGCACGCCGGCGACGACCGCGACGGGCAGCTGCGCACCCTGCACGCGGTGATCGTGTGCAGCCTGACCACGCTGCTGGTGTTCGCGCTGCTGGCGCTGTCCTCGATCCCGGTGCTGCGCGCCATCGGCGGCACGGTCGCCCTCGGCGTACTGGCGAACTTCGGTTTCGCGCTGCTGCTGGCGCGCGCGCCGGCCGGCGGGAGCGTGCGCCCGTGAGCGCCGTCCTGCGCGACCGCGCCGGCATCCTCGCCCTGGTCCCGCACCAGGGCGCGATGTGCCTGTGGGACGAGGTCGTCGCCTGGGACGCCACCCGCATCGCGTTGCGCGCCCGCAACCAGGGCGACCCCGCCCACCCGCTGCGCGACGCGGCCGGGTTGCGCGGCGTGCACCTGTGCGAATACGGCGCGCAGGCCATGGCCGTGCACGGCGGGCTGCGCGCCCGGGCCGCCGGCGGGCGCGCGGCGCCCGGGCTGCTGGTGGCGCTGCGCGGCGTGGCGGTGCGTCGCGCGCGCATCGACGACCTGCCGGGGCCGCTCGAGGGCGAGGCGGAACTGCTGGTGGACGGCGATGGCGGCTGGCAGTACGCGTTCCGCGTCACGCATGCGGGCGAACTGCTCGCCGAGGGGCGCGCGGCGGTGATGCCGGCCGCGCCGCGACACGCAGGGGAGGTGACATGAGCACGACAGCCACGACGCACGCGGACGCGCCGGCCCGGCGCCGCGCGCTGGTCACGGGCGGCAGCGGCGACATCGGCGGCGCGATCTGCCGGCGCCTGGCCGCGGACGGGCTGCACGTGGTCGTGCACGGCAACGCCAACGTCGCCCGCGCCGAGGCCGTGGCCGCGGACATCCGCGCCGCGGGCGGCAGCGCGGAGGCGGTGGCCTTCGACGTCGCCGACGGCGACGCCGCGCGCACCGCGATCGAGGCGCTGCTGCGCGACGGCCCGGTGCACGTGCTGGTGAACAACGCCGGCATCCACGACGACGCCCCGCTCGCCGGCATGTCCGGGGCGCAGTGGAAGCGGGTGGTGGACGTGTCGCTGCACGGCTTCTTCCACGTCACCCAGCCGCTGCTGCTGCCGATGGCGCGCGCGCGCTTCGGGCGCATCGTCAGCATCTCCAGCGTCGCCGCCGTGCTCGGCAACCGCGGCCAGGCCAACTACGCCGCGGCGAAGGCGGCGCTGCACGGCGCCACCCGCTCGCTGGCGCGCGAGATGGCCAGCCGCGGCATCACCGCGAACGTGGTGGCCCCGGGCGTGATCGAGGGTGCCATGGCCGCCGGCGCGTTCCCGCCCGAGGTGGTCAGGCAGCTGGTGCCCGCCGGCCGCGCCGGCACCCCGGACGAGGTCGCCGCGCTGGTCGCGTTCCTGTGCTCCGACGCTGCGGGCTACGTGAACGGACAGGTGATCGGCATCAACGGCGGCATGGGCTGAACCGGGGCCGCGCATTCATGTTGTGCGCGCCGCCGTTCAGCCCGGCAGGCGGATGATGCGTGCATGCCACGCCATCCCGCCCGTACCGCCACGCTCCTTCCGCTGCTGTTCGCCGCCGCGTTCGCCGGTGGCTGCGCCGGCACCTCGCACGTGATGCTCGCGCCGCCCCGTCCGGCGATCGCGCCGGAGCAGGTGCGGGTGTACTTCGCGCCGCCGCCGGGCCGCTACCAGGAAATCGCCGTGCTCGAGACCGCCAGTGGCCCGTTCACCTACGGCGAGCAGCGCAAGACCGAGGCGGTGCTCGCGAAGCTGCGCGCCGAAGCGGCGAAGCTCGGCGCCAACGGCGTGCTGCTGCAGGGCATGGCGGGCACCGGCCGCGACGGGCGCGTCGGCGTGGGCGTGGGCGCGGGCAGCTTCGGCGGCCATACCCGCGTGGGCGGCGGCGTCGGCGTGGACATCACCGCCGCGCCGAAGCGCGCGCGGGCCATCGCCATCCACGTCGAATAGCGCGCCGCGCGGCGCCGCGGCGCTTCAGCCGCGCTGCGCCTGCGCCTGCGCCTGCATCATCGCCGCGAACTCGCCGTCCGGGTCGTCGATGACCGGCGGGTTGGCGCGGATGCTGCGGTAGACCTCGCGCAGCTGCCCGTGCGCCAGCGCCTGGCCCACGATGTGGCTGGTGATGCGCCAGAAATCGCGCAGCGGCCGGAAGTGGCTGGCGCGGAACTGCTCGTGCGAATGCACGCTCTTGTAGCGCGACTCGATCGGCACCGACACGCAGCGCGTGCCCAGGCGCCGCGCCGCGGAGATCACGATCTGCGACTCGAACACGAAGTCCTCGCCCGGCACGTCGTCGAGCCGCGCCACCGCGGCGGGATACAGGCGCTGGCCGCTCTGGCTGTCCGCGATCTGGTAGCCGGTGCCCCAGGCCAGGCCCCAGTCGCCGAATTCGTTGGCGAGGCGCCGCAGCAGCGGCTGCTGGGAGCGGCGGCGCAGGCGCGCGCCGATGATGATGCAGCCGGGATGGCGGTTGGCCGCGGCGAGCAGGCGCGGGATGTCCTCGGGTGCATGCTGGCCGTCGCCGTCCATGGTCAGCACCGCGCGCGCGCCCTTGCGCAGCGCCTCGCGGAAGCCGTCGCGCAGCGACGCGCCCTTGCCCATGCGCCGCTCGTGGCGCAGCAGCGTGACCGGCAGGCCCTCGAGCCGGGCGACGGTGTCGTCGTCGGAGCCGTCGTCCACCACGATCACGCGCGGGCAGTGCTCGAGCGCGCCCTCGACCACGCCGCGGATGCGCAGCGCCTCGTTCAGCGCGGGGATGACGACCGCGATGTCGTGGGCATCCATCGGCATGCGGTCGACATAGACGGGGTCAGGCATGTGCGATCTCCACGCGCAGGGCCCGCCCGGGCCCGGCGTCCAGTTGGATGAGGTCCCGGCCCGAGGCCAGGGCATCGAACAGCGGCAGCATGGGCGCCATCGCGTTAGCGCCGAGTCGTCGGCCCAGCGGGCCCGGCGGCGTCGGCGCCGGGGCCGCGACGAAGGTCCCGCGCAGCCGCGGCAGCGTCGGGTCCGGCGCGCGCGACAGCACCAGCGCCGCGCCGAGCAGGCCCTCGCTGCGCGCGACCGCGGCGAGCGGCCCGGCCGACGGGCCGTCGTACGCGACCAGCAGCACCCGCGGCTCGCCCGCCTGCAGCTGCGACATCGCCTCCACCAGCGCCTGCGCGAACGTGCCGCCGCCGGCGCTGAGCGCCGTCGCCGGTGCGTGGCTGCCGGCGCCGATCGTCCAGTAGCCGGCGGCGGCATTGTGGACGGAATTGTGGAAGCGCGTCGGCGACAGCGACGCCGGATCGTCGCCGGCCAGCGTCGCGCAGATGTAGTCGGTGATGCCGAGGTCGCCGTGGGTGGAGGCGAACACCGACGGCAGCGCGGCGGGGTCCGCGCCGGCGGCGCGGCAGGCCGCGAGCGCGGCGTCCAGCGCCACCGCCACCGTGCCGGGCGCGCGCCGGCGCTCGTTCGCCGGCAGCAGTTCCGGGGCGGGCCGCGCCGGCGCGTCGCCGGGCAGGGCACCGCCGGCCGCGAACGCGCGCGCCGCCTCCCAGGACGGCAGCCCGTCGGCCCAGAAGCCGATGCCTTCGATTTTCGCGACCAGCAGGGTCATGCGGCGGCTCCGAACAGCAGCGCGCAGTTGTTGCCGCCGAAACCGAAGGAGTTGCTCATCGCGTAGCGGATCCGCCGCTCCGCGTTGTCGAAGCGCACCTGCGGGCCGCAGGCCGGATCCGGCTCGCGGCTGTTGAGCGTGCCCGGCAGCAGGCCCTCGCGCAGCGCGAGCAGCGCGAACACCGCCTCGACGATCCCGGCCGCGCCGAGCGTGTGCCCGGTCCAGCCCTTGGTCGAGCCCGCGTGCAGCGTGTCCGGGAACAACGCCGCGACCGCGCGGGCCTCGACCGCGTCGTTCGCCGGCGTGGCGGTGCCATGCAGGTTCAGGTAGCCGACCTCGGCCGGCGCCACGCCCGCGCTGTCGAGGGCGCGCTGCATCGCCAGGCGCGCGCCCAGGCCTTCGGGGTGCGGCGACGACATGTGGTGCGCGTCGCTGGATTCGCCGACGCCGCGCAGCAGCGGCGCACCGTCGCCCGGGCGCGCGCGCTCGAGCACGGCGAAGCCGCCGGCCTCGCCCAGCGACAGGCCGTCGCGCGCCGCATCGAATGGACGACAGGGTTCGCGCGACACCAGTCCCAGCGAGTTGAAGCCGAACAGCACGCTGCCGCACAACGTGTCCACGCCGCCGACCAGCGCCGCGTCGGCGATGCCCGACGACACCAGGCGCGCCGCCTGCGCGAACACCTTCGCGCTCGACGAGCAGGCCGTGGCGACGGTGACGCACGGCCCGCGCAGGCCGGTGGCCTCCTGCACGAAGCCGCCGAGCGAATGCACGGTGTGCACGCGCGAGCGCGCCAGGTCCGGCGGGAACGCGCCGTCCGGGCCGAGCCGTGCGTACGCCTCCTCGGTGGCGCCGATGCTGGCGGTCGAGGTGCCGACCACGATCGCCACGCGTTCGGGCCGGTGCCGCTGGCGCAGCAGCGCGACGGCCTCCTGCATGCCGTCCTGCTGCAGCGCCAGCCAGGCGAGGCGGTTGTTGCGGCATTCCCAGGCCGACCAGCGTGCCGGCAGCGGCGCATCCTCGAGGCCTTCGACCCGGCCGATCCAGGTGTCCAATGGCGGCGCGGCCTCGAAGTCGTTGCGGCGCAGCCCGCCGTGCCGCCCACGCAGGGCGCGGACCTGCGCGTCGCAGCCCGGCCCGAGGGCGGTGGTGGCGGTGAAGGCGCGGATCGCTAGTGGCGGCAGGTGCGGCGGGGGCGTCGCGGTCGACACGCATCGGATCCGTGGAGGGCTGCCGCGAGTATAGCCAGCGGCCCCGTGACGCCGGCGGAAAAAGCGGCCCGCCGCCGGCCCGCGGGGCGCCAACCAATTGCACGGGTGGCGCCGCGGCGGCGCCTGCTAGCATGCCCGGACGGTGCGCCGTCCGCACCGGGGGAACCTGCATGCATCCGACGTCCTCGTTGCGCCTCGGCGGCGCGCTCCTGGCGGCGCTGGCACTGGCGGCGGCCTCCGCCGCGACGGCCAAGGGCCGCGTCCTCACCGAAGCCGACTACGCACGCGCCGAGCGCTTCCTCGCGCACAACGCGAACCCGCTCGTGGACCACGCGGTCACCCGCGTGGCCTGGCTCGACGACGGCCGCTTCTGGTTCCGCGACCACGACGCCGACGGCGACCGGATCCTGGTGATGGAGGCCGCGCCGGGCGCGAAGCCCGCGCCGGCGTTCGACCACGCGCGCATGGCCGAGGCCCTGGCGAAGGCCACCGGCAAGCCGGTGCAGGCGAACAAGCTCCCGGTCACCGGCTTCTCGATCGCCGCCGACGGCGGCTACGAGGTCGAGCTCCGCGGCGGCCGCTACGCGTGCAAGGCCGACCTCTCCGCCTGCGCGGCGGTGGCGAAGCAGGGCGGCGACGAGCCCGGCGTGCCTTCGCCCGACGGCAGGCTCGAAGCCTTCGTGCGCGACTGGAACCTGTGGGTGCGCGACGTTGCCACCGGCAAGGAGACCCAGCTGACCCGCGACGGCAGCACCGACTACGGCTACGCCACCGACAACGCCGGCTGGACGCACAGCGACCGCGCCATCGTGCTGTGGTCGCCTGACTCCAGGCGCATCGCCACCTTCCGCCAGGACCAGCGCAAGACCGGCACCATGACCCTGGTGGGCACCAGCGTCGGCCATCCGCAGGTCGAGACCTGGAAGTACCCGCTGGTCGGCGACGAGGACATCACCATGATCGAGCGCGTGATCGTGGACGTGCCCTCGGGCAAGGTGCTGCGCCTGAAGATGCCGCCGGACCAGCACCGTTCCACCCAGTGCGACGACGTCAGCTGCTTCGGCGGCTGGGAGGACGTGCAGTGGGCGCCGGACGGCCGGACGCTCGCGTTCGTGTCCAGCTCGCGCGACCACAAGGACGCCTGGCTGCGCATCGCCGACACCCGCACCGGCGCGGTCCGCGAGGTGCTGCACGAGCACGTGCCGACCTGGTTCGAGAGCGGCATCAACGCCATCAACTGGCGCTACCTGGCCGCGAGCAACGAGATCCTGTGGTGGAGCCAGCGCACCGACTGGGGCCACCTGTACCTGTACGACGCCGCCACCGGCCAGCTGAAGCGCGCCGTCACCGGGGGCGAGGGCAACGTCGCCGCGGTCCTGCGCGTGGACGAGGCCTCGCGCACGGTGTGGTTCACCGGCACCGGCCGCACGCCCGGCCTGGATCCCTACTACCAGCAGCTGTTCAAGGTTTCGCTGGACGGCGGCGAGCCGGTGCTGCTGACGCCCGAGCCGGCCAACCATACCGTGACCCTGTCGCCGGACGGCGCGCGCTTCGTGGATTCCTGGTCCACGCCGGTCGAGCCGCCGGTGGCGGTGCTGCGCGACGCCAACGACGGCAGCGTGGTCGCGCCGGTCGCGACCGCCGACATCTCTCGCCTCAAGGCCGCGGGCTGGGTGCCGCCGGAGCCGTTCACGGTGAAGGCGCGCGACGGCAAGACCGACCTGTACGGCCTGATGTTCAAGCCGACGCACTTCGATCCGTCCAAGAAGTACCCCATCGTCAACTACGTGTACCCCGGCCCGCAGACCGGTTCGGTGGGCAGCCGCAGCTTCAGCGCCGCGCGCATCGACCACCAGGCGCTGGCCGAGCTCGGCTTCATCGTGGTGGCGATCGACGGCATGGGCACGCCGTACCGCTCCAAGTCCTTCCACGACGGCTACGCCGGCGACATCGCCGACAACACGCTGCCCGACCAGGTCGCGGGCATGAAGGCGTTGGCCGCGCGCCATCCGTGGATCGACCTCGACCGCGCCGGCATCTGGGGCCATTCGGGCGGCGGCAACGCCACCGCGGGGGCGATGTTCCACTACCCGGACTTCTTCAAGGTCGGCTGGTCCGAGAGCGGCAACCACGACAACCGCAACTACGAGGACGACTGGGCCGAGAAGTGGCAGGGCCTGCTCGAGAAGAAGCCGGACGGCACCACCAACTACGACAGCCAGGCCAACTGGGCGTTCGCGAAGAACCTCAAGGGCAAGCTGATGCTCACCCACGGCCTGATGGACGACAACGTCCCGCCGGGCAACACGCTGCTGGTGGTGGACGCGCTGGTGAAGGCGAACAAGGACTTCGACCTGATCCTGCTGCCGCACGCGCGCCACGGCTACGGCATGGATTCGTTCTACATCATGCGCCGGCGCTGGGACTACTTCGTCACCCACCTGGCCGGCGACACGCCGCCGGAGCAGTACCGCATCGCGCCGCCGGCGATGTGAAGGCGGGTGCGCCGTTCGAACCTGAACGGCGCGCCCAACCTGAACGGGTCGATCGTGTAGGGTGGCGGCATGGAAGCCGACTGCCCCTCGCCGGATGACCCGTCCGGCGACATTGCCCTGCACCTGGAACTGCGCGCCCGCACCGCGGACGCGCACGCGCGCCTGGACGCGGGATTCGGCGGCTTCGACGATGCGCGCGACTACGACGCCTATCTTGCGGGCATGGCGGGGTTCATCGATGCCGCGATCGCGGTGATCGGCGCCGAAGGCTGGCTGCTGGCGGCGCGCGACGCGCTCGCGCGCGACCGCGGCCTGCCTGCGCCGGGCCCCGCACCGGTGGCGGCCGAGCGCGACCCGGCCCGCGTCGCCGGCTGGCGCTACGTCGTCGCCGGCGCCACGCTCGGCGCGCGCGTGCTGCTGCGCCAGGCCCGCGCCGCCGATGCGGTCGCGCGCCGCGGCAACACCGCCTTCCTCGAAGCATTCGCCGGCGCGGACGCCTGGCCGCGCTGCCTCGCGCTGCTGCGCGCATCGCACTTCGACCCGGCTGCGCGCAGGCGTGCCTGCGACGCCGCCCTGCACGCCTTCCACGCGGCCGAAGCCGCCCTACGCCAAGCCCGGAGCCCCGCGCATGCCGCATGACACCCCGACCGTCGCGGATTGCGCGCGCGAACCCATCCACCTCAGCGGCGCGATCCAGCCGCACGGCTACCTCGTGTCCTGCGAGTTCCCCGGCTGGATCATCCGCCACGTCTCGGCCAATGCCGGCGAGCTCTTCGGCGTGCCCGCGGAATCGCTGCCCGGGCAGGCGCTGCGCGAATACGTCGCGGAGGAGATCCTCGGCGCGGCGTCCGAAATCGCCACCTACCTGGAGCCCGGCGCCGCGGCGCAGCGCGTCGGCGCGGCGAACCTGGGCGTGCACGGCGCGCTGTGCGACGTGGGCGTGCACGTCGCCGAAGGCTTGGTGCACTTCGAGGCCGAGCCGCTGGCGCGGCTGGGGACGGAGACCCCGACCGCGATGGCGCAGGCGATGATCGCGCGCCTGGGCAGCGGCGACGACGAGGCCGGCTTCCTCGAAGGCGTCGCCGCGCAGGTGCGCCTGCTCAGTGGCTACGACCGGGTGATGGTGTACCGCTTCCGCGAGGACGAGGCCGGCGAGGTCATCGCCGAATCGCTGGCCGACGGCCTGGAACCGTACCTGGGCCTGCGCTATCCCGCTTCCGACATCCCGCCGCAGGCGCGCGCGCTGTACCTGCGCAACCGCATCCGCGTGATTCCCGACGCGGCCTACGCGCCGGTGCCGATCCTGCCCGGCACGCACGCCTCGGGCCAGCCGCTGGACCTGGGCCAGGTCGCGCTGCGCAGCGTGTCGCCGGTGCACCTGGAATACCTGCGCAACATGGGCGTGGCGGCGTCCATGTCCATCTCGATCGTGGTCGGCGGGCGCCTGTGGGGATTGATCGCCTGCCACCACCGCGAGCCGCGGCAGGTGCCGCCGGCGATGCGCGTGGCGCTGGACCTGTTCGGCATGTTCGTCTCGATGCGCGTGTCGGCGCGCGAGCAGGCGCGCGCCATGGCGGGGCAGGAGCGCGCCGAGCAGGTCCGCGAGCAGCTGCGCCGGCGCCTCGCCGCCGCGCCGGACTTCAACGCCGCGCTCACCCGCGAGCTCGAGGTGCTGATGGACGCGCTGCGCTGCGACGGCGCCGCGCTGTGGGCCGGCTCGCGCTGGCACACCGCCGGCCACGTGCCGGATCCGCGCGAGGCGCCGTCGCTGCTGGCGTGGCTCGGCCGCGCCGAGCCGGTGCTGCCCGGCGTGGTCGCGACCGATGCCGCGGCGGACTGGCATTCCGGCCCGATGGTGGACGGCAGCGTCGCCGGCGTGATGGGCCTGGCCCTCGACGGCACCGGGGAGGACTGGCTGCTGATGTTCCGTGTCGAGCAGCAGCAGGACGTGCGCTGGGCGGGCGAGCCGGCGAAGGCGCTGGTCCCCACCGACGACGGCGTCCGCATCGCCCCGCGCCGCAGCTTCGCCACCTGGCGCGAGCTGGTGCGCGGACGCAGCCTGCCGTGGGCGGGGGAGGACCGCCGCGCGGCCGAACGCCTGCACCGCCTGCTGCACGAGTCGCGGCGACTGGCGCTGGCGCGCAGCGCGCGCGACGACGCCGGCCTAGAATCGCTCGACGCCTGAGCGCGCCTCAGCGCTGCCCGAACAGGATCCGGCGTTCCTCCTCGGACAGCGGCTTGCCGGCGTCGGGGTTCACGGTCTTCGCCAGGGCGTAGGCGCGCTGCACAGCGGGGCGCGCCGCGACCGCCGCGTGCCAGCGGCGCACCTCGGGGAACGGCTCGAGGTCGAGCGACGCCTTGTCGTAGGGGTTGATCCACGGATGGCAGGCCATGTCGGCGATGCCGTAGTCGCCGGCGATGAACTCGCGGCCGCGCAAGCGCGTGTCGAGCACGCGCAGCAGGCGCATCGCCTCGTTGCGGTAGCGGTCCTGCGCGTAGGGGATGGGCTCGGGCGCATACACGCCGAAGTGGCCGTGCTGCCCGGTCATCGGTCCCAGCCCGGCTACCTGCCAGAACAGCCACGGCAGCGCCTCCCAGCGGCCACGCGCATCCGCGGGCAGGAAGCGCCCGGTCTTTTCCGCCAGGTACAGCAGGATGGCGCCGGACTCGAACAGCGACAGCGGGCCGCCGCCGTCGGCGGGCGCGTGGTCCACCAGCGCCGGCATCTTGCTGTTGGGGGAAATCGCCAGGTAGGCGGGCTCGAACTGCGCGCCCTTGCCGATGTCCACCGGCACGATCCGGTAGGGCTGCGGGGCGCCCGCCTCGGCCAGCTCTTCCAGCAGCAGGGTCACCTTGTGCCCGTTCGGGGTGGGCCAGTAGTACAGCTCGAGCATGGCGGCTCCTTTGATGCGGGCCTTCCAGCCTAGCGCGAAGCGGCCGGCGCCGTTACGCTGCACGCCTTCCCGCGACACCGCCAAGACCGCCCGCATGTCCGACCCGCGCCTGTCCCCGGCCTTGCCCCCGCTGACCCCGCTCGCCCGGCTGATCTTTTCCTCGCGCTGGCTGCAGCTGCCGCTGTACCTCGGCCTGATCGCCGCGCAGGTGGTGTACGTGGTGCTGTTCGCCAAGGAGCTGTGGCACCTCATCCACGACGTCACCGCGCTCAGCGAGCAGGACATCATGCTGATCGTGCTCGGCCTGATCGACGTGGTGATGATCTCCAACCTGCTGGTGATGGTGATCGTCGGCGGCTACGAAACCTTCGTCTCGCGCCTCAACCTGGAAGGGCACCCGGACCAGCCCGAGTGGCTGAGCCACGTCAACGCCTCGGTGCTGAAGGTGAAGCTGGCGATGGCGATCATCGGCATCTCCTCGATCCACCTGCTGAAGACCTTCATCGAGGCCGGCACGCTGGGCCTGCCGGTGTGCGCCGACGTCGTCGCGGGCACCGCGTGCACGCGCTTCACCCCCGCCGGCGTGATGTGGCAGACCATCATCCACTGCGTGTTCATCCTGTCGGCGATGGGCATCGCCTACACCGACCGCGTGATGCAGGCCACGTCGAGCCGCCGCGAGGAGCACTCCCACTAGCGGGAAGCGGGGACGGAGGTAGTCAAGCGCTCCGGTGCACCTCGTCAACGGGAATGCCTGGAGCGCTTGACTACCTCCGTCCCCTTAGAATGGCGGGATGGATGTCTCCCACCTCCTCGACGGCCTCAATCCCGCGCAACGCGAGGCCGTCACCGCGCCGGCGGGCCACTACCTGGTGCTCGCCGGCGCCGGCTCGGGCAAGACCCGCGTCCTGACCCACCGCATCGCGTGGCTGCACGAAGTGCACGGCGTGCCGCTGCACGGCATCCTCGCGGTCACGTTCACCAACAAGGCCGCGGCCGAGATGCGCGGGCGCGCCGAGCGCCTGCTGGAGCGCTCCGGGCGCGGCGGCGCGCGCGGCATGTGGATCGGCACCTTCCACGGCCTCGCGCACCGGCTGCTGCGCCTGCATTGGCAGGACGCGCGCCTGCCCGAAGGCTTCCAGGTGCTCGATGCCGACGACCAGCAGCGGCTGGTGAAGCGGGTCGTGCAGCAGCTCGAGCTCGACGAGGCGCGCTTCCCGCCGCGCCAGGTGGCGTGGTGGATCAACGCGCAGAAGGACGAGGGCCGGCGCCCGCAGCACCTGCAGCCGGCGCGCGACGACGTGTGGCTGGAGGCGATGCAGAGGTGCTACGCGCTGTACCAGGAGCGCTGCGACCGCGCCGGCCTCGTGGACTTCGCCGAGCTGCTGCTGCGCTCGCTGGAGCTGCTGCGCGACAACCCGGCGCTGCTCGCGCACTACCGGCGCCGCTTCGGCGAGCTGCTGGTGGACGAGTTCCAGGACACCAACGCGATCCAGTACGCGTTCGTTCGCCTGCTCGCCGGCGCCACGCCGGACGGGGGCGGGGGGCATGTGTTCGTGGTCGGCGACGACGACCAGGCCATCTACGGCTGGCGCGGCGCCAAGGTCGAGAACGTGCAGCGTTTCCTCGCCGACTTCCCCGGGGCCACGACGCTGCGCCTGGAACAGAACTACCGCTCCACCGCCAACATCCTCAACGCCGCGAACGCGGTGATCGTCCACAACCCCGACCGCCTCGGCAAGCAGCTGTGGACCGACAGCGGCGAGGGCGAGCCCATCGACCTGTACGCCGCGTACAACGAGATCGACGAGGCGCGGTTCGTGGTCGAGCGCATCCGCCAGTGGGTGCGCGACGGCGGCAGCCACGGCGACGCGGCCATCCTCTACCGCAGCAACGCGCAGTCGCGCGCGTTCGAGGAGGCGCTGCTGGCCGAACAGATCCCGTACCGCGTGTACGGTGGCATGCGCTTCTTCGAGCGCGCGGAAGTCAAGGACACGCTGGCCTACCTGCGGCTGGTCGCCAACCGCGGCGACGACGCGGCCTTCGAGCGCGCGGTCAACACGCCGGCGCGCGGCATCGGCGAGCGCACGCTGTCGGAGGTGCGCCAGCAGGCGCGCGGCAACGGCACCTCGCTGTGGGACGCGGCGCGGCGCTGCGCCGGGGGTGGCGCGCTCGCCGGGCGCGCGCGCAACGCGCTCGCCGGCTTCGTCTCGCTCATCGAGGCGCTCGACGCCGAAGTCGCCGAATTGCCGCTGCCCGAGAAGATCGACCACGTGCTCGCGCGCAGCGGCCTGCGCGAGCACTACGCTGCCGAGTCCAAGGGCTCGCTGGATTCGCGCACCGACAACCTCGACGAACTGGTGTCGGTGGCTTCGCGCTTCGTGCAGCGCGACGACGAGGACGAAGCCGCCGACGGCGGCGAACTGGTGGCGTTCCTGTCCTATGCCGCGCTCGAAGCCGGCGAGGGCCAGGCCCAGGCCGGCGAGGACGGCGTCCAGCTGATGACCCTGCACAGCGCCAAGGGCCTGGAGTTCCCGCTGGTGTTCCTCGCGGGCCTGGAGGAGGGCCTGTTCCCGAGCAGCCGTTCGCTGGAGGAGAGCGGGCGCCTGGAGGAGGAGCGGCGCCTGGCCTACGTGGGCATCACCCGCGCGCGGCAGAAGCTGGTGCTGACCTACGCCGAGGCGCGGCGCATCCATGGCTCGGACATGTACGGCATCCCGTCGCGCTTCCTGCGCGAGATCCCGGCCGCGCTGCTGCACGAGGTGCGGCCGCGCGTGCAGGTCTCGCGCCCGCTGGCCGTGGCCGTGCCGCGCGCGCGCAACGCCGGCCACGCCGCGCTGGAGCCGCCGGCGATCCGCCTCGGCCAGAACGTGCGCCACCCGACCTTCGGCACCGGCTTCGTGACCGACGTCGAGGGCAGCGGCGCGCACGCGCGGGTCCAGGTCAACTTCGACGAGGCCGGCAGCAAGTGGCTGGTGCTGGCCTATGCCAACCTGCAGGGAATTGGGACTGGGGAATAGGGACTGGGGAAGGGAAACCTTCCCGCGCGTGACCCCGTCCTTCCCTATTCCCTATTCCCTATTCCCTATTCCCCAGTCCCGCTTCACCGCACATGGACGCCGCACTCGCGACGATGGCCGTTGGAGGTGCAGCCATGGCGAAGGCGAAGCAGGCGGCGGCGCGGCAGCGCTCGATCCAGCGCGAGGCGGACGCGCGCAACGCGCCGCGCGCGAAGCGGCAGGCGGCGAAGAAGACCGCCGCGAAGAAGGCCGGCAAGCCCGCGAAGAAGGCGGTCCAGGCAGGGACCCGCCGCCAGCCGGAGAACCCGCTGCCGAAGCAGCGCCAGCGCAAGCCCGGCCACGAGCACAAGCTGGATCCACGGCCGCGCTTCCTCGCGCCCGACTACGTGGGCAGCGGCAAGCTCGAGGGCATGGCCGCGCTGGTCACCGGCGGCGACTCCGGCATCGGCCGCGCCGTCGCCGTGCTGTTCGCGCGCGAGGGCGCCGACGTCGCCGTGGTCTACCTGAGCGAGGACCGCGACGCGGAGGAGACCCGGCGCCGCGTCGAGGCCGAGGGCCGCCGCTGCATCACGGTCGCCGGCGACGTGAAGGATCCCGCGTTCTGCGAGGAGGCGGTGGCGCGCACGGTCGAGGCCTTCGGCCGGCTCGACGTGCTGGTGAACAACGCCGCGTTCCAGCAGCACTGCGCGGCGCTGGAGGACATCACCGACGAGCAGCTGCAGGAAACCCTGCAGACCAACATCGCCGGCTATTTCCACATGGCGCGCGCGGCGCTCCCGCACATGCGCCGGGGCGCCAGCATCATCAACACCGGTTCGGAGACCGCGCTGTTCGGCAGCAAGCAGCTGCTCGACTATTCGGCGACCAAGGGCGCGATCCACGCCTTCACCAAATCGCTCGCGGGCAACCTGCTGGAACGCGGCATCCGCGTGAACGCGGTCGCGCCGGGCCCGGTGTGGACGCCGCTCAATCCCGCCGACCAGGCGCCGGAACAGGTGTCGGAGTTCGGCCAGGACAGCGACATGGGCCGGCCCGCGCAGCCGGAGGAACTGTCGCCGGCGTACGTGTTCCTGGCCTCGCCGGTGTGCGCGTCCTACGTCAACGGCGTGGTGCTGCCGGTCATGGGCGGGCCGCGCGGGTAGGGCTCACCACGAGAACAGCTTGAACCAGGTCGTCGGGACCTCGCCCTTCACCGGGTCCATGCGGCCGTCGCCGTCCTGGTCCACCAGGTAATAGGTGGGGCCGCGCACGGGCTCGACCTTCACGATCCGCAGCTGGCCCTGCACGCGGTACTCGGTGATGACGTCGCCGTTGGGCGCGGTGCGCACCGCCGCCACGGCGTCGTCGGGGATCGCGGGCAGGCCGCCTTCGGTCTGCGGCACCGGCAGCGCTTCGCCGCGGCTGGCGCAGCCCGCCGCCAGCAGGACCGCGGCCAGGGCCAGCGGCGCGATGGCGCGGAGGGGAAGCGGGGCTGGGGCGGTGGGCTGGCGCATGGCGGCGGTTCCGGCGGGGATGCCCCGATTATGCGCCGGGCGCGTGCACGCGGGCGCAAAGTACAATCGGCCGATGTCCGAGCAAGCCGCCCGCCGCCTCGTCCTGATCGACGGGTCCTCGTACCTGTACCGCGCGTTCCATGCGCTGCCGCCGCTGTCCAACGCGGCGGGCGAGCCCACCGGCGCCCTGTTCGGCGTGGTCAACATGCTGCGCGCCACGCTCAAGGAACGGCCGGATTGCGCCGCGTTCGTCGTCGACGCGCCCGGCAAGACCTTCCGCGACGCGCTCTACCCCGAGTACAAGGCCAACCGCCCGCCGATGCCGGAAGAGCTGCGCGCGCAGGTGCAGCCGATGTGCGACATCGTGCAGGCCCTCGGCTTCCCGATCCTGCGCATCGACGGGGTGGAGGCGGACGACGTGATCGGCACGCTCGCGGTCGAGGCCGCGCGCGAGGGCAGCGTGGTCACCATCTCCACCAGCGACAAGGACTTCGCCCAGCTGGTCCGTACCTACGACGGCGGCGGCCGCATCGAGCTGGTGAACACGATGAGCGGCAGCCGCCTCGACAGCGACGAGGCCGTGCGCGAGAAGTTCGGGGTGCCGCCGGCGCGCATCGTGGACCTGCTCGCGCTGATGGGCGACGCCGTGGACAACGTGCGCGGCATCGAGAAATGCGGCCCCAAGACCGCGGCCAAGTGGATCAACGCGTACGGCGACCTCGACGGCGTGATCGCGGCCGCGCCCACGATGGCCGGCAAGATCGGCGAGGCGCTGCGCGCCGGGGTGGAGCGGCTGCCGCTGAACCGCACGCTGGTGACGATCCGCACCGACGTGCCGCTGGAGCTGCCGGCGCGGGCGCTGGCGCTGCGCGAGCGCGACGTGGAGGCGCTGCGCGCGCTGTACACGCGCTACGGCTTCAACCAGGCGCTGCGCGAGCTGGAGGCCGGCAACGGCACGGGCGCGCCGGCGCCCGCGCGCGGCGAGGCCGCCACCGGCGCCGCGATGCGCAACACCGCGGCGGGCTACGCGCGCGCCGCCGCGCCGACGGGCGACGCCGCGGTGGATCCGGCCCTGGCGGCGCCGGGCGCGTACGAGGTCGTGCTCACCCGCGCGCAGCTCGATGCCTGGATCGAGCGCCTGCGCGCGGCCGACGAGTTCGCCTTCGACACCGAGACCGACAACCTGGACGCACTGTGCGCCAACCTCGTCGGCCTCAGCTTCGCGGTCGAGCCCGGCAAGGCCGCCTACGTGCCGGTAGGGCACGCCTATCCCGGCGCGCCGGCGCAGCTGCCGCTGCAGGAGGTGCTGGACGCGCTGCGCCCGCTGTTCGCCGACCCCGGCAAGCGCAAGGTCGGCCAGCACGGCAAGTACGACCTGCACGTGCTGCGCTGCCACGGCGTCGAGGTGGCGGGCTACGCCGACGACACGATGCTCGAGAGCTTCGTGCTGAACGCCACCGCCACCCGCCACGACATGGACTCGCTGGCGAAGCGCTACCTGGGCTACGAGACCGTCAAGTACGCCGACGTCGCCGGCAAGGGCGCGAAGCAGATCCCGTTCCCGCAGGTGGCCATCGACGACGCCGCGCGCTACGCCGCCGAGGACGCCGACGTCACCCTGCGCCTGCACCGCGTGCTGCGCCCGCGGGTGGCCGCCGACGCGGCGCTGGAACGCGTGTACCGCGAGATCGAGATGCCGCTGGTGCCGGTGCTGGAGCGCGTGGAGGCCAACGGCGTGCTGGTGGACGTGCAGGAGCTGCGCCGCCAGTCCGAGGACCTGTCGCGGCGCATGCTCGAGCTGCAGCAGCGCGCCACCGCGCTGGCGGGGCGCGCGTTCAACCTGGACTCGCCGAAGCAGGTGTGCCAGCTGCTGTTCGAGGAACTGAAGCTGCCGGCGCTGGTGAAGACGCCCACCGGCCAGCCTTCCGCGAACGAGGAGGCGCTGGCGGCGATCGCCGACCAGCACGAGTTGCCGCAGGTGATCCTGGACTACCGTGCGCTGGCCAAGCTGCGCAGCACCTACACCGACAAGCTGCCGGAGATGGCGAACCCGCGCGACGGGCGCGTGCACACCAGCTACCACCAGGCCGGCGCGGCGACCGGCCGGCTCGCGTCCAGCGACCCGAACCTGCAGAACATCCCGATCCGCACGCCGGACGGCCGCCGCATCCGCAAGGCCTTCGTCGCGCCGCCGGGCCGCCGCATCGTCGCCTGCGACTACTCGCAGATCGAACTGCGGATCATGGCCCACCTGTCGCAGGATCCCGCGCTGCTGCGCGCGTTCGAGTCCGGCGCCGACATCCACCGCGCGACCGCGGCCGAGGTGTTCGGCAAGCCGATCGACGCGGTGGACCCGAACGAGCGCCGCGCGGCCAAGGCGATCAACTTCGGCCTGATGTACGGCATGAGCGCCTTCGGCCTGGCGAAGCAGCTCGACATCTCCCGCGGCGAGGCGCAGGACTACATCGCGCTGTACTTCAGCCGCTACCCGGGCGTGCGCGACTTCATGGAAGCCACGCGCCAGCAGGCGCGCGACCGCGGCTACGTGGAGACGGTGTTCGGGCGGCGCCTGTACCTGGCCGACATCCACGCCCGCAACCAGGGGCTGCGCGCGGCCGCCGAGCGCGCGGCGATCAATGCGCCGATGCAGGGCACCGCCGCGGACATCATCAAGCGCGCGATGGTGGACATCGACGGCTGGCTGGCCGGGCAGGGCGCCGGGCCGGGCGGCGCGGCGCCCGCGCTGATGGTGCTGCAGGTCCACGACGAGCTCGTGTTCGAGGTGGACGCGGGCTTCGTGGACACCCTGCTGGCGGAGGTGCCCCGGCGCATGGCGGGCGCGGCCGAACTGCGGGTCCCGCTGGTGGTGGACACGGGCGTCGGGGCGGACTGGGACGAGGCGCACTGACCGTCCGTCGGAACGGCATGAACCATTCCTGAACCCAACAGTTTTTTAACCCGGATCTTCACGAACCATCCATGTTGGGTCTGGTCATATAACCCGCGACGGATGCAATGTCCGTCGCGTGATCACCTCCCCTCCCCTGGAGTGATCCCGGAACGGATACCCCTCCCCAGGTTCCGTTCCCGAGCCCCGCCGGCCCTCCCCCTGGCCTGCGGGGCTTTTTTATGGTTCTTCTCCCAACTGAGGGGAGAGAGGCGCACGGCCGACCCGGCAGAATTGTTGTTCTCGAGGCAACAAAACGGGGCCGGCCGTGGCCGAAGTGGATTGTATGTCCCAGCTGGGTGGCT